>Ga0307515_10000408_pt1 | contig 103931 bp, 117 predicted proteins | sample 17_EM_MG_FD_194513 | JGI IMG/M metagenome (GOLD analysis project Ga0307515, IMG submission 194513) | Populus trichocarpa ectomycorrhiza microbial communities from riparian zone in the Pacific Northwest, United States - 17_EM | ecosystem: Host-associated > Plants > Roots > Unclassified...
TGATTGCCGCATGTACACTGGGAAGTTATGGAACTGAAGGGAGGCCCTTTTTAACAGATTTCCGGCAGGCCAGTTGGTCTGGTATCGGAAGCGCTTTTTTAGGCGGCATCATTTTTAATCTTGCCAAGCCGGCTCAAATTGTTGAAACGGTAGATACTACGGCTGCAGGGGATGTATTCAATGGAGCGCTCGCAGTTTATCTCTCCGAAGGCAAGGACCTAGTGGAAGCCGTGCGGCTCGCTTGTGAAGCAGCGGCTGTTTCTGTCACGCGCCTGGGAGCCCAATCTTCCATTCCTTATCGTAGGGAACTTCTTGTGCGCAAATTGCAGGCCGTTAAAAGTTAACCTGTTTTGGATTTGTAAAAAATTGATTGCTGCCATGTTTATTGTACAAAATTATACGCTTGCTATTCTTTGCTGCTTTATTACGATGCTGTGTTGGGGAAGCTGGGCTAATACCCAAAAACTCGTAACCGGTAAATGGAGATTTGAATTGTTCTATTGGGATTATGTTATAGGTATTGTATTATTTTCCCTGATTGCCGCATGTACACTGGGAAGTTATGGAACTGAAGGGAGGCCCTTTTTAACAGATTTCCGGCAGGCCAGTTGGTCTGGTATCGGAAGCGCTTTTTTAGGCGGCATCATTTTTAATCTTGCCAATATATTACTGACCGCTGCTATTGCTATTGCAGGTATGTCGGTTGCCTTCCCGGTCGGCATTGGTATTGCACTTATACTGGGTGTATTGATAAATTACATTGGCCTGCAGAAAGGTAACCCCGGCTTGTTGTTTACGGGTGTACTGTTTGTGCTTGCCGCCATTATCCTCAATGCGGTGGCTTATAAAAAAGCGGTGGGCAATTCTTCCAGGGCAAGTACAAAAGGTATCCTTCTTTCCGCGGTTGCCGGTATATTAATGTCTTTTTTCTACCGGTTTATCGCAGCATCCATGGACCTCAACCATTTTGCAACACCCGAACCACTCAAAATGACTCCCTATACGGCTTTCGTTGTGTTTTCCGTGGGTATACTCGCGAGCAATGTTGTTTTTAACACGGTCATGATGAAACGACCTTTAGAAGGATCCCCATTATCCTACAAGTCATATTTCGACGGAAAGTTTTCTTTGCACCTCGTGGGTGTACTTGGTGGCGCCATCTGGGGAACGGGTAACCTGCTCAATCTTCTCGCCGCAGGCAAAGCAGGGCCCGCAGTCAGCTATGGACTGGGACAGGGGGCTACACTGGTTGCTGCTATCTGGGGAGTGGTTATCTGGAAAGAATTTAAAAATGCGAAAGGAAATGTTACTGGTTTACTGACAGGGATGTTTGCCTGTTTTATTGCAGGGCTTATCCTGATCATTATTTCCGGGGCATGATGGGTTCATTACAATTTTTTACCGCCTGTGGTTTTCTTTAATCAATAACTGATTTTTTTATTCAACTTAAAACGACTGCTATGATCTTACAAATCTTACACCGGCTCGCGCGGCTTTGCGGCGCTGCCCTCATCGGTTGTGTCTTTTTTTTGCTTCCTTTTATGGTCAGCGCACAGGATATTCCTGCCGGCATAGCCGGAACACTCACTGATATCAGTGGCAAACCCATTGCAGATGTTACTGTTTCTAAAAAAGGCACCACCATCACCGTTACAACAGATGTAAAGGGCCGGTTTTCCATACCTGTAAAAAAAGGCGACGCGCTGGTGATTTCTGTGGTTGGTTACGAAACAAAAACGATTATCTATAATGGACAAAACCAAATTACAGAACAACTGGCTGTTTCCTTTGGTAAACTGGACGAAGTGGTTGTTGTTGGCTATGGTACCACCACCAAAAAAGAAGTGACCAGTGCCATTACCACCCTTAAGCCCGCTGATTTTAATAAAGGAAGTATTGGTAATCCAATTGCTTTACTGCAGGGACGCGTCGCGGGTCTCAATATTACCCGCCCCAATGGGGGTGATGTGAATGGCAATTTTGATATCCAGTTAAGGGGCCTTGCAACTTTGTCAGGCGGACAGGCACCGTTATTCGTTATTGACGGGGTGCTGGGTGGCGATCTGAACAGTGTAAATACCGATGAGATCGAATCCATCGATATCTTAAAAGACGGTTCTGCTGCTGCCATCTATGGAACCCGGGGTACCAATGGCGTAATCATTATTACCACTAAAAAAGGAAGGCCCGGTCAGCAATCGGTAGAAATTTCCTCTTATATATCGGTACAAACGGTAGCAAAAAAATTACGTAACCTGACGGCGGATGAATTCCGCAGCACCATTAACCAGGTCTACCCCGGAAGATTGAATGAATTCGATTTTAAATCGAATACGGATTGGTTTAAAGAAGTGACCCGCACCCCGGTCGATAAATATGGAGACGTTGCGATGTCCGGCGGTACAGACCAATTCTCATACCGCGCTTCTGTTAACTACCGGGCTTCCCAGGGAATTGTAAAGGATAACCTGAACAACCGCATGCAGGCAAAGATCGCTGCCACCCAAAAAACGGTAAACAATAAACTTACTATTAACTATAACCTGCTTTACGCCGAAACCACACGGGAATTCACTGACCAGGAAGTACTCCAGCAGGCATTTCGCCGCAATCCCACTGAACCGGTATATGATCCGGCCAATAAGCTGGCGGGCGGCTATTACCGGAACACCGGGCCCTTTTCTTATTATAACCCGGTCGCGATGATTGGTGAAGAAATCAATGGAGGCAAACAACAAACATTTACAGGAAGTGCAAAAGCAAACTATGCTATTGTGCCCGGTTTAAATATTGCTGCTTTCGGTTCCATCGTGAGAGACGGGTTCAAGAACCAGCGTTACCAATCACGATATTATCCGATAGGCATCGGAAACAATGGGGTAGCTTCCATATCAACCGGCTCAACAAATACGCAATTACTGGAACTGAGCAGTGATTACCGCAGGCATTTTGGCAAACATGATATACAGGCCGTCGCCGGATATTCATACCAGGACGGGACAAATGAAACGTTCGCCGGTGGCAACAGCAATTTTGATGTGGATATTTACGGAACCAACAATCTCCGCGCCGGCGCGGCCCTTGCACTGGGGAATGCTACGCTTTCCAGCTTTAAGGAAAGCAATAAACTGATTGCTTTTTTCGGCCGGGTCATTTATAATTTTAACGAGCGTTACGTACTCACGGCTTCTTTACGCCACGAAGGATCTTCAAGATTCGGTCTGAACAACAAGTGGGGTGATTTTCCCGCGGTAAGTGTTGGCTGGCGTATCAAACAAGAGCGTTTTCTTTCGGGTGTAAAATGGCTTTCCGATCTTAAACTCCGTGGTGGTTATGGTGTAACAGGTAACCAGGATATAGGTAATTATCGTTCGTTGCAGTTGCTGGCTACCGGCGGAAGGATACTGTACAACGGAAACTGGATAAATACATACCCGCCGGCGAGCAACCCCAATCCGGATTTGCGCTGGGAGAAAAAAGAAGAGTTGAACATTGGACTCGATTTTGGTGTACTGAAAGGAAGGATAGGCGGAAGTGTTGACTATTATGTAAGGAATACCAGGGATTTATTATGGACTTATTCTGTTCCTGTACCACCTAATTTATACAATCAGTCCTATGCAAACGTTGGAACCATCCGAAACAGTGGCATCGAGGTAACCATTAATTCAACACCGGTTAAAACACGCGATTTTACCTGGAACAGCACATTTATTTATAGCCGCAACAGAAACAAACTCGTTTCCTTCTCTAATCCTGATGCAGGTTTTCGTTTGTCGGACTTAAAGACCGGCAATATTGGCGCCGATGTACAAACATGGACGCACCAGATCGTTGAGGGGGGAGCACTTGGAAATTTTGTTTCCCTGGTGTTTTTGGGAATTGATGCAAACGGAAATCCGATGTACCAGGACCAGGACAAAAATCAGGTTATCAATGAAGCAGACAGGGTCGTTGTAGGGAATGCATATCCAAAATTCCAGCTTTCTTTCAGCAACAGCTTTGTATACAGGGCCTTTGACCTTTCCTTCAATTTCCGTGGCGCATTCGGTAACGATGTACTGAATATCCACCGCCTGTATTACGAAAATTTCGGCTACCTGGGTGGGAAAAACATTTTGTTAAGCGCCCTTGACTACCCCGGTTACAAAGGGAAGGCAGAATATTCAAACAGGTTTGTCGAAAACGCTTCATACGTAAAATTGGATAACCTGTCTATTGGGTATACCCTCATCACAAAAAAGAGCATTGTCAAGCAACTCCGGATATATGCTACCGGACAACAGTTGCTGACAATCACTAAATACAAAGGGGTGGATCCAGAGGTAACCCTTGCGGGCCTGGCTCCGGGGATTGACGCATACAATTATTTTCCCAGGACGAGGACCTATACACTGGGCGTAAACGTTGGTTTTTAAAAATATTAAATTATAAATTATGAAACGGACTCTTGCCTGTTTTACTTTCATCATCACTCTTACAGGTTTTTTTTCCTGTACCAAACTGGATGAGAAGGTCTATTCTTCCATACCCGCAGACGGGTTTTTCCGTAACGAAACGGAAGTGATTTCCAATGTTGGTCGTATATATGCACAGATGCGCAGGATCATGGATCGTTTCGGACCCGGTAGCCTTGACCTGGTGGGAACGGATGAATGTATCATTCCTTTCCGGGAGACCAACCTGTGGTACGATAACGGATTATGGATTGCGCTTCACCGCCACGAATTCAATCCCGGCCTGGTCGTGATGTCACGCGGTTACAGTTTTTGTTATGATGGTATTTCCATGTGCAACCAGATATTGTACCAACTGAAAGAATCACCGGTCGTATTTCCAACAAAGGATAATGTAATTGCCGAAGTAAAAATGGCCAGGGCTTTCTTTTATTACCGCGCCCTGGACTGGTTCGGCAATATCCCGATTTCTACTGATTTTAAGGATGCAACACTGCCGCAACAGAGCACGCGCAAACAGGTATGGGATTTTGTCGTTAAGGAAATAAACGACAATATCGGGTTGCTGGACGCAGCGCCTGCTGCAAGCAATTATGGCCGTGCCTCCACAAAAGCCATGGCAAACATGATGCTTGCAAAATTATACCTGAATGCAGAGAAATGGACCGGTGTGGCTAAATGGGATGAAGCCATTACCGCCGCAGATGCTGTTGTGAAAGCACCGGGCTATAGCCTGTCGTCCAATTATTTTTCGAATTTTGCCGCCAACAACGGGGCGTCAAAGGAAAATATATTTGTTATCCCTTTTGATAAAACGCAAACGCCGGTAGACATCATGCAAATCCACTGCTGGACATTGCATACCCTAAGCCAGCAGACTTTTGGGCTTATCGCGTTTACCTGGGATGGATATGCCACATTGGAAGATTTCTACAAATCATATGAATCAACTGATTCCCGGATTAACACATGGCTGACCGGACCACAATTCAGCAGTTCCGGTGCGTCATTGATGTTGTCGCCAACACGACAGCTGACTTACCGTCCGCATATCAATGCGCTGTACAATACAACCAATCCCGCATTGCTTGATGACGGGGTGCGGTTCAAAAAGTATGAATATGAGGCAGGGCTTAAGGATAATGAAAGTATGAGCAATGACTGGGTAGTGTTCAGGTATGCAGATGCCATCATGACCAAGGCGGAGGCTTTAATGCGCAAGAACGGTGGTGTTGCCACGCCGGAAGCGGTTGCACTAGCGAACCAGGTCAGGGAGCGTGCGTTTGGAAACGCCGGTAAGGATTATACTGTTTCGACACTCACCATGACAGAGCTGCTGGCTGAACTGGGAAGGGAATTTTCATGGGAGAATCACCGGAGGCAGGACCTGATCCGTTTTAATAAATGGAACGATCCCTGGTTTGAAAAGCCTGCCGGCGCTGCCTACCAGGATCTTTACCCGATTCCAACCACTATCCTGAATGTAAATAAAAACCTCAAACAAAACCCCGGTTATTAGCAGACAACCAAACAATCATTATGCAAAAGAAAATATTATTTGTTTTATGCCTCGTGCTGCGCCTTGCCGGCTACAGCCAGGGTCCTGTCAAAGACATGGGAATGCTACGTATTTCCAAGGAAGTTTTGAAAGACAAAATCCGCGGGGGCTGGGCAGGCCAGACCATCGGGGTCACATTCGGTGGGCCTTACGAGTTCCGGTTCAATGGAACGTTTATTCAGGATTACCAGCCCCTTGTCTGGAAGGACGATGCCATTAAAAAGGCGATGACTGAAAACCCGGGGCTGTACGATGATATTTATATGGACCTGACTTTTGTGGATATTTTGGAGCGTTTGGGTTTTGACGCACCAGTAGATTCTTTTGCTCATTCATTTGCGCACGCAGGGTTTGATCTCTGGTTTGCGAACCAGGCGGCACGCTATAATATTTTAAATGGAATTAAAGCACCGTTGTCCGGGCAACCCCTATATAACCTGCAGGCAGATGCGATCGATTACCAGATAGAAGCAGACTATTCAGGTCTGATGAACCCGGGTATGCCCAATTCGGCATCCCTCATCAATGATAAGATAGGCCATATCATGAATTACGGTGATGGCTGGTATGGGGGCGTTTTTGTTGGAGCTATGTACAGTATTGCATTTACTTCCGGCGACGTATCATTCGTAGTGAGCGAAGCGCTGAAAACGATACCCGCACAAAGTGATTTTCATCAGTGCATCAGCGATGTTATTAGATGGCGTAATCAATATCCCGCGGACTGGCATTCCACCTGGTTTGAACTCCAGAAAAAATGGGCCAATGACAAGGTGTGTCCGCAAGGTGTTTTTACGCCTTTCAATATAGACGCTACAATCAACGCAGCTTATGTAGTCATGGGCTTGTTGTATGGCAATGGTGACTTTACAAAAACACTGGAGATTTCGACCCGTGCGGGGCAGGACGCAGACTGCAACTCTTCCACGGCAGGAGGTGTACTGGGTACGATTATCGGTTATGACAACATTCCCGCAAAGTGGAAAACAGGTCTTGCGGGTATTGAAGACATGAATTTCAGCTATACTACCTTGTCGCTGAATGGTGTCAATGCGCTCAGCTACAAACATGCACTTGCTATGATCCAACGCAATGGCGGGAGTGTTGACAATGATTTTGTATTGATCAAAAAACAGGTACCTGCGACCGTACGTTTTGAAAAAAGTTTTCCCGGCGTTTATCCCGTCAGTAAGCTACCCATTCGTAATAAGGATGTCAATGGATTGAGCTTTGATTTTGATGGAACCGGATTTGCCCTTCTCGGGCGTGCGGTTAAAAAACAAAAAGAAGCAATGGAATATGAATTTGAAGCCGATCTTTTTATTGACGGGGTAAAAACGGAAACCGCAAAACTGCCCACCACCTTTCGTACCAGGCGGCATGAGTTATTTTGGAAATTAAATCTCCCTGAGGGTAAACACACGGTAAAGATTGTAGTTAAAAACCCGGATGCCAACTATGATTTAAAGGCTGATGAGTATGTGGTATATGGAGGCAGGCCTGTACCTAACGCTGTCAAATAGTCCCTGAACAATAACTATGAAAAACCAGTATCCCTTTTTTTAAAATAATATCTTCCGGCCGAATTTGGTTGGGAGATATTATTTTTTTAAGACGGATAAGTCGTCCAACATACTCCGGGTTTTGTACATTTAATTTTGTGTTTTCCATTGAATGATGGAGGAAAAAAAGGAGGATCGTTCTCGCTTACGAAATGCGAACAGAAATATCTTGATGATATCTGAGAATTCGGACAGCAAAACCAAAAAAAGTGCCGGGGAGAGGCAGTGTTATAATCTTTCAACATGGGCTTTAATCCTATCCAGCAATTCATCAAAGTCTGGCTGGCCATTGTAGTAAAGGGAAGCGGTTTCTTTATAGCGTTTTGCAAAATCCCTTCTGAGTTCGGGATCATTTAAAAGAAACGCTTCATTTTGTAAGATCGGAATGTCCCTGTCTGCAGCTGGGAATCTTCTTTGTTTGTGCGCCAGGTAGTCATCTGTACCAATGAATTGTTGCACTTGTTCATCTCCCAGCAGACAAAATACGTCGTAGTACTGGCGCATAAAATTAGGTCGTTCACCTTTACCAGATTGTTCTTTGCGGAATTTTGTCGCGATCGTTTGTAATTTTTCAACAAAGGTATAACGGTGGTCGTAGCAGGCGATATCTATCGCTCTGTTATCTATCATATCAATACCTGGCGTTTGTATTGTCCTGTCATATGCCCAGGAACCAATCGTTAATTTTTTATTAGGGGTTACTGTATCAAATCCCGTTTCGAGCAGGATGCCATCTTTATCCCCTTCCACCTTATCAAAATTATTACTATAATTTAAACGAATACCGCCACTGCGGTATTGATCCGTGTCATCAAAAGCAATATCTCTCTCAACAGAAGCAATGCCGTCGATGTTTATTGTTTTTGCCAGGGAATCGTAAAAAATTTTTCTGGCAGCAACATTTGCAGGTTTAGCGTTATTGGGATTTTCGTTGATCTTAAACCCGGCGTCAGGTTTTATGTGAATATCGATGTCTTCAGAAAATCGCTCTATAATTTTATACCCTTTTGATAAAGAAGTCCCACCTTTTAATTCAAATTGAAAGCCTTGTTTGGTTAAACCATACAGTACATGCATAATCCAATAGTCTTTTTCAACAAGTGTTGGAAGAATGCCTTTTTCATCAGCGACAATGCGCAGCAATGCCTGAAAATCTTTATGCTGGTGTAGATAAATTGCAGGCATTGTTAAGAAGTAAGAAGCGGTGAAAGTATTTTTTGTGTTTTTAAACTCCCGTATGCTTTAAGGGAACGGGCTATTTTTTTTTGATCCATTTCCTGCACTTTAACTGCTACGTTTTTCAAAACGGCCACCGGTTCTTCCGCAAGTTTATTGAGATTGTTTACCAAATCCACGAGCAGGAATTCATTGGACAAGGTATTGGGAAAATGATGCTTCATCTGGAATTGATACACACGGTTGCCCAATTTAAAATCGCCATGACGTTTATGGTTATACACCGTTGCTTTGTTGTACAACTGGGTAGTACCAACGCCGAGGCCATTATAGGCATTAGGCGATGTTATTAAAAACCTGTCATCTTTTAAAAAACTTCGTACCAGCGCGGTTTCATCTGGTGGTACTTTTCCAAATGTTGATTCGTCCGGGTAATAATATAGACCAGGAGACACTTTTTGCAACGTTCCATTCTCAACCAGCTCAGCCAGTGTGCGGTCAATAGCCCTTGACCATTGTGCAAGTTCACTGCGGCGGTATACTTGTCCCCGCTTTAACTGCTTTATAAATGCCCGCTGATTTTTCATGTCACAAAAATACTATCTTTTTCGATATTAGCATGTAATATTATTAATAATTCATGCAAAATTAAACGTGATACGTTAATAATCAATTATATGTAATAATAATTTCATATAAAATTGATGTTGCATTGGTGATGGAGGCACTTCCGTGGATAGCAAACTTCGTGTGTGTTTGTGAAATATTTTAGCTATCGGCCGGGGGGTGGGAGCGGCAGTACCGGCCCCGACTGGCTCCGCAGCGTTCGTGATTCCCAACAGCGGAAGAGAAGATTAGCACAGTGAAGGTCAGTGTTCCGGTAAAATGCAGCTAGGCGCTGTTCAATACAAAAGCAATCTGTATAATACCCGTGAAAAGCCCACTTCCTTTTGATTACACCTGGGTGGGAAAAAATTAAAGGCAGCCAGTTGCTGCCTTTATCATTCATCCAATCTTTTCTGCTTTGTAACCTGCCTTTTCAACTGCTTCCTGTATTTCCGTCGCTGTTATGCCTTCTAATCCAATAGTCAGAATTTTATCCGCTGACTGCACGTCGACACTCCAGTTGTTTTCACCAGCGGCTTTATTCAGTTCGGTGGTCACTTTGGCTACGCACCCTGAACATTTGATGTTTGTCTTAAATTGTATTGTTTCCATTTTTGTAAAATTTAGTTTTTTTTTGCCTGGTGTAAAAGTAGTGCCTTGCTCATTTGCTGTTGTTACAGAATTTGCTGTCAGATTTATAAAATTTGTTGTAGCCGGCCTTGCGCATCCACTATAACCTGGCCATCTTTAACAACAGGCTGTTGCTGACTACACTTACTGAACTGAGCGCCATCGCTGCCCCCGCAATCATCGGGTCTAACAAAAAGCCATTGATGGGGTACAATATTCCTGCAGCGAGAGGAATCCCGATAATATTATAAATAAATGCCCAGAACAAATTTTGTTTAATGGTGGTAACCGTTTTCCGGGAAAGCTGCAATGCTTTGGGAATGCTGTTCAGGTCGGACGTGATGAGTGTCATTTTTGCGACATCCATTGCTATGTCAGCACCTTTTCCCATTGCAATGCTTACATTGGCTTGGGCCAATGCCTGCGAATCATTGATACCATCACCCACCATCGCTACTGTCTTGCCTGCTTGTTGTAATTGTTTTACAAATCCGGCTTTATAGGAAGGCATTACTTCCGCCCTGTACAATTTTATGCCGACCTGTCTTGCAACAGCAGCGGCCGTTTGTTCATTGTCGCCTGTAAGCATGTACACTTCTATGCCATTACGCTGCAATGATTCAATGGCTTGCTTAGACGTTGCCTTTATTTTATCGGCGATGGCAATGATCGCTAATGCCTTTTTGTTATCCGCAAAATAAATTATTGTCCGGGCTTCATGCTGTAACAAATCAGCTTTGGCGGTGAATGATGGATCTATAAAGACTTTGTTTTCATCCATTAATTGTTTATTCCCGACCAGGTAAGTTATTCCTTCCAATACTCCGGTTATGCCTTTACCCGTAATACTGTTAAATGAACTGAGTTGTATATTGCCAATGCCTTCTTGCTTAAGGTGGTTCACTACGGCTTCAGCGAGTGGATGCTCTGATTGTTGTTCTAAAGACAACAAAATAGACTTATGAATAGCAGGTTTTTCGTTGTGATTCCAAATGAGTTCTGTAACCACAGGCTTGCCTTCAGTAATGGTTCCTGTTTTATCCAGGATGACGGCGTTTACTTTATGAGCGAGTTCCAGGCTTTCCGCATCTTTAATGAGGATATTATTTTCCGCTCCTTTACCTATGCCCACCATGATGGCGGTGGGAGTAGCTAATCCCAACGCACAGGGGCAAGCAATTATCAGCACCGTTACCGCGGACAGCAATCCATGTGTAAGCGCATTTTCGCCGCCCAATATCATCCATAGTATAAAAGTGAGAATGGCTATAGCGATAACAACCGGAACAAAAATACCTGCAATTTTATCTACCAGTTTTTGTACCGGTGCCTTGCTGCCTTGCGCTTCCTGCACCATTTTTATAATATGAGAAAGCATTGTGTCGCTTCCTACTTTAACCGCTTTAAACTGGAAACTCCCTTTCTGGTTAATCGTTCCTGCAAAAACTAGGTCGTCCATTTGTTTTATCACCGGTATCGGTTCTCCTGTAATCATACTTTCATCAACAAATGATTCGCCGTTAATCACCCGTCCGTCTACAGGTATTTTTGCGCCGGGTTTTACGAGTACTATATCATTCACTTTTACCTGGTCAATAGGGATTTCATGAACTGCACCGGCAGCATCTACCAGTACAACTGTTTTGGGCTGTAAGCCGATTAATTTCTTTAATGAAGAAGTCGTATTGGACTTGGCTTTTTCTTCCAGTAACTTTCCCAGTGAAATAAAGGCAATCACAACCGCCGCCGCTTCAAAGTAAACATTGGCATGTAAGCCCCGCTGGTGCCAGAACTCCGGGTAAACGGTATTGAAGACACTGAACAACCAAGCTACACCGGTACTCAGAGCTACCAATGTATCCATGTTGGCTTTTTTATGTTTTGCCTGCTTCCATGCATTGATAAAAAAATTACGACCGAAATACAAAACGACCGGTGTGGCCAGTACCAGCATGATCCAGTTTGCATATGGTACATGCATAAAAAACATGGCAATGAATACGACGGGCGATGAAAGTATGACCGCCCAGATGGTTCTTTTTTTTATTTCATTATACAATTTTACCTGCGCCTGTTCTTTTAATTCCTCCTGGTTTTTTTTTTCTATCAACAGGTCGTAGCCAATGGTACGAACCGTATTTTGCAGGATTTGGGGCGTTACTGTAAGGGGATCGTATTGAACCCAGGCAGTCTGGTTCGCGAAATTCACCCCGGCTTCCGATACACCCTTGACAGACGTCAACATCGATTCAACGCTGATGGCACAGGCAGCACAGGTCATTTCCAGCACCGGGAATGATTCCCTTATGGTAGTTATTTTATTTTTCTGCTGTCTTTCGGATTCTCCCTTTACTATCGTGGCTATTGGCATATTTCCTGTTTTTTACAAAGCTAAAACAGGTCCCCGGAGCGGGTGTTACAATATTCAGTAAGAAATGTATATAATTATACTGCAAAGCCATCAGCCTTACACTTTATCAAGTGACTTGCGTATGTTTTCTCTCAATTGTTTGAAATGAGAAGGTGTCAGCCCTGTTATTTTTTTGAATTGAAGTGACAGGTGCTGCACACTGCTGTAGCCAAGCTTATCAGCGATTTCACCAAGGCTTAACTCATCATACATCAACAATTCTTTTGCTTTTTCAATGCGTTGCAAAATCGCATATTTCTCAATGGTAATGCCTTCAATCGAAGAAAAAAGGCTGCTCAGGTAATGATAATCCAGTTTCAATTTCTCCTGGAGTAATACCGATAATTTTATGGTCAGTGCTTCTTCGTCTATATTCTGTATCAATTGTATTATAGCCGTCTTTATTTTTTCAACGATGGTGCTTTTCTTATCATACAGCACTTCAAATCCGAGATGCTGTAACTGGTCTTTCAGGAATTGTAACTGTTCTTTGGTGGGTGTATCCGACAGCTCCGCCGCTCCCAGTTGTATATTTTTATAGGGAAGCTGCAGGGTTTCCAATTGCTGCCGGACTACCAGGATGCAACGGTCACATACCATGTTCTTTATATAGAGTTGCATGTATTGATATTTATAAACTTACAATTTCAGCATGTACTTGTTTGTCATTTTCCCATACACACAATACATGTTCATTATTGATATGCTTGAGCAGCGGAAGCTGGCCTTTCCCGAGGTTTACTTTCATTCCCTGCGGCTTGCGGACAATGATTTCACCATTTTCCGACCAGGCATATACATTTTTGCCATTCACCGATTCAATGCTGCAGCCTTTACCTTCTCCAATGGCCGTTTCCGGCTGGCCGGGTACACAGGCATAAATAATATTCTTACGGCGCCATACTGTTTCCGGCAAACCGTCGCTGTTAATGACCAATCCGCCGCCATCCATCGGGCAACCATTCAAAGCCCAGTTTTCTTTGCCCAATTGCTTCGCTTCTCCAAAGCTGTTGCCGCCATCCGTAGACTGAATTAAATGCAAATCCCTGTTTCCATGCAAATGGTTCCTGAACATGACATAGACATTCCCAGCTTTTACGGCTACTGAAGGTTTACAGCACTCACAAACGGTAGTATCAGGCGAAGCATACACGATGACATTCTTCGACCAGATCTTACCGCCATCAGTTGACCTGGCACCCACAATTTTGTTGTGTTTATCCCTCAAATCAAGCCAAACTGCAAAGGCATTGTTGCCATCCGCACCCAACGCCATTAACCCTTCCTTCGCAACTGTATCTATGTCGTTTACTTTTACTGGTTGCGACCATTTGCCGGGATTAGAGTTTGAAAACGAAAAAATATCTCCTGATTTATTGACCGCGATGATGGCCAGTCCAGCGTTTGTTGCGGCAATCTGCGGTCCACGCATACTGGAAGCTACCAGTTGTGGAAGAACAGCAATGACAGCAGGGGAAGAAAAAGTTTCTCCTTTATTGTTTGAAACTGCATACATGATGCTGTCTCCAATACCATATACCACATGGAAATTACCATCCGTATCCCTGGCGAGGTTAGGCATCCTGCCTGCCCCTATAATGAGATCATTGTTTACCGTTTTTTGTTCTTTGCAACTGATAGAAAACAATGTGGTGGCAAACAAGGCAATGATCAAACTTGCTTTCATGGCTGTTGTATTTGTTTGTTAGATGAGGGGTAAAGATAGTAAAGCTATAGATAAACTTCCCTTAAGAGACCGGAACCATACCAAAGACAAGTATAGCCGCAATTCATGCAGCCATATTGACATTTGGTTACGCGACCAACAAATAATAGTCTTTGGATCGCTCAATTTTGCCTCATCATTAAAACATTAAACAACAATTTTATGAAAAGGATTTTTCTGCTGCTGCTGAGCAGCACTGTTATTTTTGCCTCCTGTAAAAAGGATAATGATGACAAGGGCGGTATTTTTAAAGGCCCCGAAGTACCCGTACATGGTGGCAAAGCCTGGACCTGGGTGCAAATTGGAAAAAATGGTAGCCCGGAGCGCATGGGTATAACTGTTGACGATGCTGCACTGAACAGTGTTCCTGCAGGCGGCACCGGTGAAAGCGGTCATGATCACAGTGGTGAAAACAATTGGATACTGAAATTTCATCCCAAGGCTTCTGTTGCCGCTTATGATCATGTGGGATTGGACTGGAATCCCATGGGCCATGAACCGGAGCCGATTTATGGAAAACCACATTTCGATTTCCATTTTTATCTCATTAGCCCGGAGGCAGTTTCAGCCATCCCTCCCTATGAAGTGGACAGCGTCAAATTTAAAAACTGGCCAGCCCCTGCTTATTTCCCGGCTAATTATTTTAACGCCGGTGGCGGCGTTCCGCAGATGGGTGCTCACTGGGTAGATGTAACATCGCCTGAACTCAATGGCCAGCCGTTTTCACAAACATTTTTATATGGTTCTTTTGATGGCAAAGTAACTTTTTATGAACCCATGATTACGCTGGAGTTCTTAAAGAACAACAATAATTTCCAAAGAAATATCCCGCAGCCTGCCAAAGTTCAAAAAACGAGCTATTATCCTACCATAGAGAGGGTGATTAAACATGACCGTGTAACGGAAATTGTGCTCGATGGATTTGTTTACAGAACACAATCGTAATCATATACTTTTACTTCCTTACAAAAAGCAACACAGAAACCTGCCATGATTGATGGTGGGTTTCTGTGTTACAGGATTGTTATACATATTGCGGAATTGGGGAAGTGCATTTTGTTGCATGACAATTCATTTGCCGGCAAATGAAACGGGCATGTCTTAATTATATAAAAAGTAGTTGGAATTATATAAACACCGCGATTGCGCCTGTTTATCTTTGGCCAGATTTTCCGTTGTTTCTCCCGCGCCGGTAACAGTAATAACCAGGTTTCGGACAACTGTTTTTTAGCCTGCATATTATTTTAAAGAGATTGTCAGGAAGTTGACATTGGGTTGAATTAACAGACGGTAATTTTGATATCGGGAAAATAGTACTACTTTTATAACAGCAAATTCATGAAAAAGCTTTTAATAACCATAACAGCCCTTATTTATCTCACTGTCTCCAGTGGGGCTACGGTTAACCTGCATTATTGCATGGGTAAGCTGATGAGCTGGGATTTATCTGCTAAAAGTAAAAGTAAGTGCGGCTCCTGCGGCATGGAAAAAAGAGGGCATAAAGGCTGCTGCAACGATGAACAAAAAATGCTAAAGGTTGACAAAGACCAGAAAGTTTCGGAATCTGCTTTTCAATTCCTATCCATTTCTTCTGTAGCAATTGCAGTAACCCATATTGAATTGCCACTTATATATTCTTCAACTTTGGTTGCTGATAATCCAACAGCTCATGCACCGCCCCGTTTCAGCGGCGTGCCTATTTTCGTTCTCAACCGCAATTTCCGTATTTGATTTTCTTCTGCTGATAGTATACCTGGTATTCTTCCGGGCAAAGGGTCTTGCTATTGACTAACCCTTACAAATTCAACATTTATAATTATTTCTGGTATTGATAACGCTTTGTAGCGCTTATCATAACGATCATTCATAATCATTAAAACAAATAAGATGAAAACGATAAAAATGTTTTTCACTGTTGCCATATTAATGGTTACAGTATCATTTGCCAATGCGCAAAGCGACAAAACACAAAGAAATATTGGTATAAAAACACAAACCATACACGTATCCGGTACCTGCAGCATGGACAAAAGACGCATTGAAACCGCGGCCTACACTGTTGATGGTATAAAGTTGGCTGTTTGGGATGAATTTAAGCAGGTGCTAACTTTAAAATACAGCGTATTTAAAAAAGATGCAGCGGAAAATGCTCAGAAAAAAATAGCCCTCGCTGGTAACGATACAGAGAAGTACAGGGCTGATGACATGGTCTATCAAAACTTACCTGATTGCTGCCATTATAAAAGACAACAATCGTAAATATTTTCAAAAACCTGCCGGGCATACAATGCCGGCAGGTTTTATTTTACATCTTTTTCGTATTTATTTTCTTCATTCATAAAATTAAAACAACATGAAATCAATCAAGCTGCTGGTAATGGCAATGTTCACTATTTTATCTTTTTCTGCCTTTGCACAGGACTCATCAAAAAGTAAAATGAAAATGGGTCATCACATGAAGGATAGCGTAATCTATACCTGTACAATGCACCCCGATGTGGTTTCGGATAAACCGGGGAAATGTCCAAAATGCGGGATGGATTTGGTGCAAAAGAAAATGAAAATGGAGGCAAAGAAAGTATACACCTGCGGCATGCATCCTGACGTAATCAGTGACAAGCCGGGCAAATGCCCTAAATGCGGAATGGAACTGGTAGAAAAAAAACCTGCCAAAGGGAAAACTAAAATATAAAAAATATTGACAGCATGTTTTCTTAAATAAGAAACTATGGTTCAAAAATTAATTGAACTCGCACTACGCAACAGGCTAGTTGTTTTGCTGATTGCAGCTGGCCTGTTTGCCTGGGGTATTTACTCGGTGCAGCAAAACCCCATTGATGCCATTCCTGATTTATCCGAAAACCAGGTGATTGTTTTCACGGAATGGATGGGGCGTAGTCCGCAGGTAATAGAAGACCAGGTCACTTATCCGTTGGTGAGCAATTTACAGGGCATTCCAAAAATTAAAAACATTCGCGGCACGTCCATGTTCGGGATGAGCTTTGTATACGTAATTTTTGAAGATAACGTAGATGTGTATTGGGCGAGAACAAGGGTATTGGAAAGATTGAACTATGCACAGCGTTTGTTACCGCAGGGTGTAACCTCATCGCTTGGCCCCGATGGTACGGGTGTTGGGCATGTGTTCTGGTACACGATTGATGCGAAGAGCATGGACCTGGGAGAACAAAGGGCATTACAGGATTGGTATGTAAAGCTCGCGTTGCAAACTGTTCCGGGTGTTGCTGAAGTAGCTTCTTTTGGGGGTTTTGAAAAGCAATACCAGTTAATCGTTGACCCGGTGAAGTTGCAGTTCTATAGAGTGTCACTGATGGATATAATGAACAAGGTGAAAGCCAACAACAATGATGTTGGCGGGAGAAAAATGGAAATGAGCGATATGGCTTATATCATCCGGGGATTGGGTTATGTAAAGAACAAGGAGGATTTGGAAAGCATTGCGGTGGGAAATTATAATGGTATACCCGTGCGGGTAAAAGATATCGCATCCGTGCAAATGGGTGGCGATCTGCGGCTGGGGATTTTTGATGAAAACGGCATGGGCGAAAAATGTGGTGGCATTGTGGTAATGCGCTACGCAGAAAATGCAGAGAAAGTAATTGCGGCAGTAAAAAAGAAAATGGGAGAAGTCCAAAAAGGGTTACCCACAGGAGTCAGTTTTAATGTGGCTTATGACAGGAGCAGTTTAATAGAGGCTTCCATTGAAAATATCAAAAGTAAATTAATAGAGGAAATTGCCGTGGTAAGTATCATAGTTATCCTTTTCCTTTTTCACTGGCGCAGTGCGTTGAGCATTATTATACAAATCCCCATCACTATTGCAGTCAGTTTTATTTTACTGAATGCCTTCGGCGTATCATCCAATATTATGTCCCTTACAGGGATTGCCCTGGCTATTGGCGTTATTGTGGACAATGGCATCATCATGTCAGAGAACTCTTACCGGAATCTATCAGAATGGCAAAATAGTCCCTTAAACAAAAAACTGTAGCAATGAAAAACATTTTTAAGAAGGATTATACAAGGATACCGGATGATATAAGGATGAGTATTATCGAACGTTCCTGTAAACAGGTGTCAAGAGGGGTGTTTTTTTCCACCATTATCATCATTGCTTCATTCCTGCCTGTGTTTTTATTGACTGGCCAGGAGGGTAAATTGTTCGGCCCATTGGCTTATACAAAAACGTTCATTCTGATAGTCGATGCGATTTTAGTTATAACGCTTGCCCCTGTATTGATTTCGTTTTTTATGAAAGGCAGGTTCAGGCCGGAGCGTTCAAATCCGGTAAACAGGGTATTGGAGAAAATATATGAACCCCTTATTCGCCTTTGCATGAAGTGGCGAAAGACAACCATCGGTATTAATATCATTGCATTATTAGTAAGCATTCCATTATTGATGAGTTTGGGTAAAGAATTTATGCCGCCGCTGGATGAAGGTTCTATATTATTCATGCCAGTTACCTTGCCCGATGTATCCAATGCGGAGGTAAAAAGATTATTACAGGTACAAGATAAAATTATCAAATCCTTACCGGAAGTGGAGAATGTATTGGGTAAAGCAGGAAGGGCAAATACAGCTACTGATAATTCCCCCATCAGCATGATTGAAACGATTATCCTGCTGAAACCAAAATCCGAATGGCGTGCCGGAATGACCAAGGCAGCTATTATCAATGAACTCAACTCCAAACTGCAAATACCCGGCGTAACCAATGGCTGGACACAGCCGATTATTAACCGTATCAATATGCTCTCTACTGGAATCCGCACAGATGTGGGTGTAAAAGTATACGGGCAAAACTTGGATACCATCAACCTCTTTGCGCAAACAATAAAAAAGGCACTGGAGGGAATAGCTGGTGTAAAAGACTTATATGCTGAACCAATTACCGGTGGTAAATACATTGACATTGCGGTAAAGCGGGAAGAAATTGGCCGGTACGGATTAAGTGTCGATGATGTCAACGCCGTGGTGGAAAGTGCTTTGGGCGGCATGAAACTGACCACTACGATTGAAGGCCGTCAACGATTTTCCGTCAATGCAAGGTTTGGCCAGGATTTTCGCAACAGTATCACCGATCTAAAACGCATGCAGGTACAAACGATGAATTTCGGACCTCTGCCATTGGAAGCAGTAGCCACCATTAAAATTACAGAAGGCCCGCCAATGATTAATTCTGAAAACGCTTTGTTGCGGGGTACCGTTTTATTTAATGTACGTGACCGGGATTTGGGAAGTACAGTTGCAGAGGCGCAGGCAAAATTAAATTCCATGTTAGAGAAACTACCCAAAGGCTATTTTCTTGAATGGAGTGGCCAGTATGAAAACCTGATACGAAGTGAAAAGACATTGAAACTGATTTTGCCGGTTGTGCTGCTCATTATTTTCATGTGTATGTATTTCGCTTTTCATTCTGCAAGAGAAGCGTTCTTTAGTTTAATCTCCGTTCCCTTTGCATTAATCGGAGGCGCATATATGATCTACTTCTGGGGAGTTAACTTATCGGTGGCTGTTTCTGTTGGTTTTATTGCTTTGTTTGGCCTTGCCGTAGAAACAGGAATAGTAATGGTTATTTACCTCAACGATGCTATGCAGCAACTGGTGGCATTAAAAGGTAATTCAAAGGAAACGATTACCAGGGATGATTTGCGGGAATATGTAATTCATGGTGCGGCCAAACGGTTGCGGCCTAAACTTATGACAGTATCTGTGTCTTTATTTGCATTAATCCCTATTCTGTGGAGCAGCGGTGTCGGCAGTGATGTGATGAAACCCATCGTATTACCGATGATTGGTGGCGTTTTAACTTCTGCTACACATATCCTGTTGGTTACCCCGCTTATCTTTTTAATGACAAAGGAATATGAGTTGAGAAAACATGGAAAATTAGAAGTGCTGGACGCAAAACATTAATACCATGAAAAAACATTTAATAGCAACATTCATTTTTTTAACAAGTTTGTATTGTGCATCAGCGCAAACAGTCAGTCTTGACAGTATTGTAAGCGAAATTCAAAAGAACAATCCAACACTGAAAATGTATGATGCGGAGATCAGGTCGTCTGATGAAGCGGCAAAAGGAGCCAGGAACTGGGATGCGCCCACCATTGGGACCGGTTTCTGGATGACCCCCTATAATCCCAAATACTGGAAGAAGGGGGACAATGGCGCAACCGGCACCGGGCAATACCAGGTTTCAGCGGAGCAGATGATTCCCAATAAAAAAAGGCTGGATGCTGAAGAAAAATATTTGCAAGCTGTTTCATCCGTGGATGCAGAAAGAAAAAAAGCATCTCTCAATCAATTGGTTGCTGAAGCAAAGAAAAGCTATTACCAGTGGATGATTGTCAAAAAGAAACTAAGCATACTTGACCAGGATGAGAAACTGCTGAACTTTATGATCCAAAGCGCGGAAATAAGATACAAAAACGGGCTGGGTAAAATCAATGCGTATTATAAAGTCAAAGCTGCCATCGGCAACATCCAGCGCATGCGGTTGATGCTGGAGAATGAAATAAAACAGCAGCGCATCATACTCAATACTTTAATGAGCAGGGATAAATTATTTCAGTTCGACGTTGATACTTTGTATGCTGTAAAAAACTATTCGACCACATTATTTGACAGTACCGTGTTTATCAATTCCCGGAGTGATATAAAGGCTATTGAAAAAAACATTGCTATCAATTACCTGCAGCAGAATGCTGAGTTTGCAAAATTAAAACCAGAATTCGGAGTTCGTTATGAGCATATGTTTGGCTTTGGAGGCCTGCCTATGCAATATACTTTACTTGGCACTGTAAAAATTCCATTAACCAAATGGTCTTCCCGTTCTGCTAAAGCGAATGTAGAAAGCTTAAAATGGAAATCCGAATCGCTGAGCCAGCAAAAGCAAATGATCGTGAATGAAGCAACTGGTATGGCGTACGGTATGCAGAATGATATTGAAGTTAAGAAAAAACAAATAAAATTATTTGATGAAAATATTATTCCTGCTTTGCGCAAAAACTTTCAAACCATGCAACTGGCATATGAGCAAAATACGGAAGAACTTTTTTCGCTCTTTGATGCATGGGAGACCCTGAATACGACACAATTGGAATACCTGGGGCAGTTACAGGATTTATTAATGATGCAGATAGCATTGGAAAAGATTTTAGAAATAAAATAAGCGAGGTTATGTTAAAAAGAGAAATTCGCATTAAAAATATTGTGCTGTTTATTTTTGCACTTATTGCTGCATTTTTTTCGGCTTGTAAAAATACAGTCAAAAGAAATCATGATTCTGCGGCAATTGTTACAGTAACACAACAATACCGCTGCCCTATGCACCATGAGATTGTAAGGGATAAACCGGGCAATTGCCCGATATGCGGCATGGACCTTGTTTCATTTAGTGGTGAAGAAAAAATTGTATCGGGTGTAAACCTTACAACGCTGTTGAAACCGACCAATAGTTATGTGCTGACTACTATTCCGGTGTTGGCTATTCAACACAGTGAAGAAGAGGTTGAAATAGAGGCACTGGGTACTATACAATATGATACCCGTAAAATTGGATCTGTTGCTGCAAGGGTTAGCGGTCGTATTGAAAAACTATATCTAAAGCATACTTTCCAGGATGTGCGCAAAGGGCAGCAAATAATGGATATCTACAGTCCTGAATTATTGACCGCACAACAAAATTTATTGTTTCTGCTGAAAAATGATGCGGGCAACGGTTCATTCATAAATGCCGCGAAAGAAAAATTATTATTACTTGGTATGAGTAATGAACAATTGCAACAAGTGATTCAGTCGCGAAAACCTTCGTTGGCAGTTTCTGTATATAGTAATTATAATGGTCATATTCACGATGCGTTAAGTATGAATACAGTTATGTCAACATCACCTGGTGAACCGGTTACAACAGGGGATTTGATGTTAAAAGAAGGCATGTATGTGCAAAAAGGCCAAACGCTGTTATCAGTATACAACCCGCACAAACTTTGGGCGGTACTGAATATTTATGCAGAAAATCAAAACCTGGTTAAGGTTGGGAATCCGGTGCGCATTGTTCCCGAAACTGCACCTGATAAAGCGTTCAGGGCGAAGATTGACTTTGTTGAACCATTCTTTAAAGAGGGCAGCAAGACATTGACTGCGCGGGTGTATTTTGAAAACCAAGAAATGAATATGCCGGTCGGCAGCCAGTTAAAGGCAACCATCTTTGGCAATAAGGTCAATGCTGACTGGCTACCTAAAGACGCAGTTATTTCTTTGGGATTGGATAAAGTTGTCTTTAAACAATTCAACGGTGTGTTTAAAGCTGTTAAAGTAAAAACAGGAATGACCTTTAATAACAAAACTCAAATATTGGAAGGCCTATCCCAATATGATGCGGTTGCTGCCAACGCACAGTTTTTAATGGACAGTGAAAGTTTTATAAAAGTAAATGAATAGTTATGAAACACTACCTGACGATAATTTTATTGCTTTTGTTTTTTACATCATGTAAAAATAAAAAGGCTGCGGTTGTGGCAGACCCTGGTGTTTACTACACATGCTCTATGGACCCGCAGATAAAGGAAAACAAGCCTGGTAAATGCCCCATCTGCAAAATGGATTTAACCATTGCAAAGAAAACTTCGGGTTCCGCCATGGATGAAATTGAACTCAGTGAGCAGCAAATACAGTTGGGTAACATTTTGATGGATACTATCTGTAAGGGTTCTGTTGGTGACCAGATGGTTTTAACTGCTACGGTAAATTTTGACCAATTAAAAGAAAATGCCGTTAGTGCAAGGGTGATGGGGAGAATTGATAAATTATATTTCAAAAATACCGGTGAATTTGTGAACAAAGGTGCCAGGCTTTTTGATGTATACAGTGAAGAATTGAACAATGCCAAACAGGAATACCTGCTGGTACTGGAGAAACAAAAAACACTTGATATTTCAATCATTGACTTTAGCCAATTGGTCGAAGCTGCAAAAAATAAATTGTTATTGTGGGGCATGAGTGCATCACAAATAGAGGAACTGGCGCAGCATAAAAAAGCAACGCCGCTTACAGCCGTTTTCAGTAATGCAAGTGGGTATATCACAGGAATCGATATTAAAGAAGGAGATTATGTACTGGAAGGTGGTACAGTTGTTCGTCTCGCAGATCTCTCTACCGTATGGGTTGAAGCACAGGTATATGCTTCCCAACTTGCTATGATTGATAAAGGCGCTGCAGCTATTGTTCAGTTTCCGGATATGCAGGGCAAAGAAGTGACAGGGAAGATTGATTTTTTGAATCCAGAAATCAATCCAGATACAAGAATTAACTTAGTCAGAATAGCCATCCCCAATCCCGGAAATCAATTGAAACCAGGAATGCCTGCGTATGTCGTAATTAAAAATCGACAAAGCAAATCATTGTCATTGCCGACAGATGCAGTTATCCGCGATGGCAGGGGTGCCTCTGTATGGATACAAACCAGCGATCATAAATTTAAATATACAATGGTAGAGATTGGATTGGAAAATAATGACCGGGTTGAAATTAAATCAGGCTTAAAAGATGGGGATATTGTGGTGGTAAGCGGTGCCTACCTGCTGAACAGTGAATATATTTTTAAAGTAGGTACCAATCCCATGGCGGGCATGAAAATGTAACGGGGTTCCCAGAACAAATTTCATTTTAATAGTCGCCGGTAACGGCATTTACTGCCAATTCAACTACAATGTTGGTAGAACTTGTGCTGCAGAATGTGATAATATATCTGTGAGGAAGCTTATAAAACAATGTGCGGAAACTCACGGGAATTGGGTTCAGCTTTGCCAGCAACCGGGTATGACAGAAGCAAGCATGATAAGCTGCAGGATTCATTTTTCAACAACAACCTGCTTATGATGGGTCTTACTGAAAGGTCGTTTGTTTTGGGATAAACCCGAAAGTGCGTATCATACAGCTACCTATTTTGCTTTTAAGAACCCTGTATTCGCAACTGGTACTTACTTCGGCCTACAAATCAAATGACCATCCTGTTTTCATTGGTGCTCCAAATGCTTTATCCGTTTTCAATAAAAATTTTAAAAAAAACGTTAAAGTCGAATCTCCAAATCCTGACCCAGTAGCGGGTGCCTTTCTTTACCAATCGGCTAAAAGAGATACACTTAAACACAGAAAGGAAATACGATAAAAAATACAGGGGTTAGCATCATTCGTCCATTGGCCTTCCATCCTTTTGATAATAGTTTTGTAGTGGAATTGCTATTCAATACTATTTAAAAAATGATAAAATGAACGAACTGAACAGGGATCAACGTCAAATGATTTTAATGATCATTGGAACATGGGTGTTTGCAATATTGATATTGGCACTCATCGTGTACCTCGCTTAATATTTTACCGGATGAGTTCTCGCATTCCCGGGGAAAGAAAAAAAATGGTTCATAACTTCTTTGTATTAGCAGGTATCAAAGACATACAAAAGTGGGTTTTGCGGTTTGCTAAGGAGGCGACAGATACGTCAGTGGAATAGGGTCAGCCACCTATGATATTAACAGAACGAATAAAAAATCAGGATGCATATATGTCCATCTATGCTTGTTTCAAACTGGTTAGCACATCAACGGACAACAAAAATTTATTTTGAATAGCGATAAAGCATCCGGTAAACCGTATTGTCTTGCCACCTTTATTAATTTGGAAAATGGCAGGCGCATGAAAACAACGATCGGCGTTTATTGCCAGGCTATGTAAAACCAAACAATCTTATTTTGTTCCGCATTTCCGGGAAAATTGTTAGTCAGGTGATAACCGGTCTAACAGGCTACATCCATTTCGGAGCAGGCATTTCAATAGTCGGTACTTAGCGCGTCACTCATCCATTTATTAACATCACTATACAATTTCGCAATATAATTTTTATAACTGGTAACTGCATCAGAACCAATTGGCAGGTGCAGCGGTGGGTTTTCTGAATGCGCCAGTTTGACAACGACTTCCGCGAGTTTGGAAGGATCGCCGGGTTGTGATCCATGGAATGCATCAGTGCTCTTTCTCATACGGCCCACCATCGTATTTTCATAATCGTCAATTGCGTTTTGTGCTATCATGAAGGAATCCTTGCCGGTAAAACCTGTCTTGAATAAGCCAGGCTCGATGGCAGTTACTTTTATACCAAACGGTTCCAATTCTTTGGCAAGCCCTTTTGATATACCTTCCACAGCATTTTTGGTAGAGCCATATAAAGCCCAGCCAATCATCGGATCAAAGGCAAACAAAGAAGACACGTTAATAATATGACCCGACTTTTGCTTTCTTAATACAGGAAGCGTGGCGCGCAATACATTCAGTACGCCAAATACATTTGTATCATATTGCTTTCTTGCTTCGGCATCAGATACCTCTTCAATACCTCCAACGATACCATAGCCGGCATTGTTTACTACAATATCCATTGTGCCGAAATGATCGATGGCTTTTGCTACAGCATTGTTGACTTCTTTTTCATTGGTTACATCCATATTGACGATAAACAGGTTTGGGTGGTTTTCCAAAGCATCACCCAAAACGGAACGATTGCTGCGGACAGTTGCTACGACTTTGTCTCCGGAATCAAGGGCAGCTTTGGTAATTTCAAAACCAAAGCCTTTGGAGGCACCGGAAATAAACCAGGTTTTTTGCTTTTTCATTGTTTTATATTTCGGTGTTATAAAATTTCATTAAAGATTGTCTGCGTCTATGATGGCATCGGCAAAGGCTTTTGGTGCTTCCTGGGGAAGATTGTGACCTATACCTCCTGTAATTGTCCTGTGTGCATACTTCTCTGAAAACTTATTTGCGTAAGAACCATCCGGCGGATGTGGCGCACCATTTGCATCCCCTTCAAGGGTAATACTTGGTACCGTGATGACCGGGCCATCGTCCAACCGCATTTCCAGCTCATTGTATTTTTGTTCTCCTTCAGCAAGACCCAGCCTCCAACGGTAATTGTGTATAACAATATTAACGTGGTCGGGATTATTAAAAGAATCAGCAGTACGCCTAAAAGTTGCTTCGTCGAATTTCCATTTTGGTGAGGCGATCAGCCAGATCAGTCTGGCAAAGTCGAATGTATTCTTTTCATAACCGGCTTTGCCACGTTCCGTAGCAAAATAATATTGATACCACCATTGCAGTTCTGCAGATGGTGTTAATGGAATATTCGCCATCTTTCTATTGCCAATCAGGTAACCACTTACTGACACCATGGCTTTCGTCCTTTCAGGCCATAATGCAGCAATGATGTTGGCGGTTCTTGCCCCCCAATCGCACCCGCCAATGATTGCTTTCTGAATTTTTAGTGCATCCATTAAGGCGATAATATCAGCAGCGATAACTGATTGCTGTCCGTTGCGCGGTGTTTCAGCCGATAAAAACCGTGTTGTGCCATACCCACGCAGGTAGGGAACAATGACCCTGTAACCTTTAGCCACCAACAGGGGCGTTACGCTGCTATAGGTATGAATATCATAGGGCCATCCATGCAACAGCATTACCACTGTGCCGGTGGCGGGCCCTTCGTCCACGTATCCAATATTTAAAACACCGGCCTCGATCTGTTTGATTTGTGTAAATGACATATTTGATGTTGTTGCAGGTGAAACGATTGTATTTCCCTGTATGCCAGAACCGGGTATTTGGTCCAAACCTGTCAATGCAAATTCAGACGCAATCAGTGTCCTGACTGAATGGGCAATAAAATTCCGGCGGTCATATTTAAGTTGAATTGACATATTTCAGTGTTTTAATTGCTGTTGTTCATTTTAATTTCAGATGTTCATTTTTATTTCATGCATTTTCCGAATGTGAAATCATATACCTCCATTTCCGGATCCATACTTTCAATTTGCAATCCCCTGTCAGTAATAGTGCCAGCCTGGCGAATGGACCATTGAAGGATGGTAACCGTTCCGGGTTCCCGAAAGTATTAAAATGGATGTGGTCATTAACATCGTTTGTGTATGCATGCATTGTTTGACAATATTTTAAAAAGGGATCAGGAAGGGGAGAAAAATGGAACAAGATCATTGATCCTGTTCCACAAAACTACTGCCATGATTATGTTGGCCATTTAGCGCAATGATTTAAACGAGTCACGAAGTTCCTGTACAAAAAAATCCGGTTGTTCCCACGCAGCGAAATGACCACCTTTATTCAGTTTGTTGTAATGGATAAGATTGGGGTAGGCTTTCTCTGCCCAGTTTTTCGGAGCTGCATAAATTTCATCCGGATAAACGCTTACGGCAACTGGTATTTGGACTTTACGGGGGTCAAAGAAACCTCCACCGGTTGAATTTTGAGTTGTTTCCCAATAAAGACGGGCCGATGAAATGGCCGTGTTCGTGAGCCAGTAAAGTGTAATATTATCAAGGATATCGTCTTTGGTCAGGCCTTCTTTCTGACCTTCAAAGACACGTGCTATGAGTTCATAGCTGCGAATATCATGATCAAGCATCCATCCCGCCAGACCAATGGGTGAATCCGCAATTCCATAAAGGCTTTGCGGACGATTTCCCATTTCAAGTGCGTAACCCAGGCCTTTGGAATAAAAATAACCCAGTTGTTTAAACGCATTCTGTTCGTCGGGCGAAAGACCTGCTGGCATCACACCTGAAGCCAGTGCTGTAGAAATTTCCGATGGAACGGTTGCCGGCATGTTGGTATGGATACCAATCAATGCCGGAGGAGCTATCAACGCCATGGTTTCGGATATTGCATTGCCCCAATCTCCACCCTGAGCAACATATTTTTTATAGCCAAGACGATTCATCAGCTCTATCCATGCTTTAGCAACGCGAACAGGCGTCCAACCCAGATCAGTTGGTTTACCGGAAAAACCATAACCCGGTAATGAAGGTATTACCACATCAAACGCATCTTCGGCTTTTCCGCCATAAGCGGTAGGATTGATAAGTGGATCAATGACTTTTATCTGTTCAATGATGGAGCCGGGCCAGCCATGTGTTATAATAATGGGCAAGGCGTTTGGATGTTTTGAACGTACATGGATGAAATGAATGTCCACACCGTCAATTTTCGTAATAAATTGCGGCAATGTGTTGAGCTTAGCTTCAATTTTTCTCCAGTCATAACCTGTTGACCAGTAATCAGCGAGTTTTTGCATAGTGCCCAGGCGCACGCCCTGCGATTCATCCTTTACTGTTTCAGTATCGGGCCATTTGGTGGCTTTGATTCGGGAACGCAAATCCTTCAGTTCCGTATCCGTAAAATGCACTTTAAACGGCCGGATGGCTTCTGTGGGTGCTGTACCGGATTGCGCACAGGTTATTGTGCTTTGCATCACAAGCGCTCCTGTTACTAAAATAGTAGCCAGGATATTTGTACTTTTTTTCATTGTTATAAATTTTTAAATTAGAATAGGCAAATATAATATCAACATAAAGGCAAAGGCAAGTGCCATTTCACCGGGACAGCCCGGGTTTATACCGGAGCAGGCATTTTAGAAGACGAAACGCCGGTGTAAGATCGGGGTAAGCTGAAAGGTTAGGAAGATGTCAGGGTATCAAATAGTACCTTTATTATATTATTCCATCATTTAAAATAACTGAAAATGGCGCAGTCAAAAACGTTCGGTTGTGCCGAAGCGGTAAACGATGGTATACGGTGTGCCACCGTTGTAAAAACGAACGGGCATGAAATGATTGCTGATGAAATGGAAGAAGTTGGAGGCGAGAACCTGGGCCCATCTCCAATGGATTATCTGTGTATGTCACTTGCTTCCTGCAAGGCCATTACGCTGCGGATGTATGCGAAACGAAAACATTGGGAAGTTGATACAATACATGTTAAGGTAGATTTCATCTATAACGGGAATGCTAATGCAGGGACAAATACGTTTGTTTGCCAAATAACGGTAACGGGAAAAATAGATGCAACTCAACAGAAACGCTTGCAGGAGATCGCAAAAATTTGCCCTGTCAGCAGGGTGCTGCTAAAGCAAAATGAAGTGGTTACTAATGTGTCAGGTATATAAACATCACCATGGTTTCTGTTGGCATGTTTTTTATTTAAGATGGTTTTAGACCTGACCCACGCGTGGTGCAGGAAATTTACGATAAATAAAACGACGGTGTTTCCCACAAAGTTTTCAAAGTAAATGTCTGCACCAGACCCAGCTTATGCCGGATGAAAGGTTGCAGGGTTGTACCCAGCCATTTTACCAGTTCCCGTTGCCGGGGATCGTTTGAAGTATACTTTGAGAAAAGCAGTACTTCTATTTTGTAGCTTTTTTTTATATTAGATATCATTTATCAATTGTTGGTTACCTGTTTTCAAGCCAATCCAAAAAGTTTTTTGCTTTTTCTTTCGATACAATCAGTTTGTCTTTAAAAGTAATAGTAGGACCTACCAACAATTTCCGGGCAAAATAATGTTCAACTTCTTTAATGGCATTGAAGTTGATCAGGTATTGCCTGTTTAGCCGGTAAAATTGTTGCATGGATAAGAGTTTCTCTATTTGATCCAACGAATAATTCACTGTGTACTCCTGCCTGTCAAATGTTACAATCACTGTTGCCTCATATTTGACATAAAAAAAGGCGATCTTTTCTGTTGGTACTGTTATATATTTATTGCTGTTGAAAACGAGGAAGCTTTTCTTGGCTATTCCCAAAAAAGGCCTTCCTGTAATATCGGGTTCGTTATTGGCTGGCAATAATTGATATTTGGTGAAACCCGGGTGGCTGATTAGTTGTAATGCTTCCATTTCATTTATTTTTTAGAATTCAACAATAATTCGGTTTGGAGAAAACTGCCAGGAAACCACAGTGGATAGCGACTTACCTGGCAGATTTTTTTTAATATTTCTTCAACTGCGCTATTTTATTTATTTAAGAAAACCAATGCTGACTGTACAAATTTGTCCGCGTTCTGAAAAAAGGCTGCGTGGCCTGCATCCGGGTAGGTGATCAATTGCGCATTGGGTATGTTGTTAGACATGTTGATGGCATTGACAACCGGAACCGGCAGATCATTTTCACCCTGTACAATAAGAACTGGCTGACTGATTTTTTTAAGTTCTTCCAGCGCACCAGCATTAGGCTGTGCCCATCCCAATACCGCTACAACCTGGTTGGTAACGCTTTCCTGGCTGGGTGCGGCATCCCTGTTAACCACACGCTTTTGAATTCTTTCATAAGAAAGTTTTCCTGCGTCTATACTAGCCTGTGAAGAGGTAAAAGCGAACTTCAACAAAAAATCTTCCTGGCTCAGACCGCCAAATTTTTGTAACAAGCCAGGCAGGTTAGCAAGACCTTCTGCGCCTTTGGGACCCGTTCCTGTAAGTACCACTTTATTTACTAAAGCCGGTGCGGTCAGCACTATCTGCTGGCTGATAAAACTACCCATGGAGAAACCCAGCAGGTTAACTTTATTGTAACCGAGCGCCTTAATAAATGTTACCACACCTTTTGCCATGTCGCCAATATTATTTGGTGTTTTGCCATCTGATGAACCTACGCCCTGGATATCAAAAATGATAACCTTGTTTTGTTTTGCCAGTCCGTTTGTGACTGCAGGATCCCAATCATCCATAGCGGCGCCCAAAGAATTAACCAGCACCAGGGGGATGGCGCTCTTTTTTCCCAGCACCCTGTAGGTATAATTTGTTCCACCAGCATTAATTACCTGGGTGACGGCAGTCTGATGATAGTCTACCACTCCTGAATCAGGAATTATCACCTCTGAATCATTCTTGCTGCAAAATGCAAGACTAAGTCCCAGCAGGACCACTAAGAAAGCGCTTTTCATTACATTAACTGTTTTACTCTTTTTCATTGTTTTAATTTTTACTTGTTTAATAATTGATTTGTTTTTATGTGTTATAAATGATTACATATTTCGGGCTGGCATTATTGACGGGCTTTTAAAAAATTCAATTAACTGATTCATTGTGTCTCCTGTTTGCTCCGGCAGCATGTTGGGACGGCCGGCCGGGATGCTGATAATATTGCCCCCATTTGATATCAATTTGAGTTGATTGTCCAGCGCAATTGCGTTAAAATGGTTTCTGCCAAAACCGAGCGTCATAACGATTGCTTCGCTTTTCATCTTATTTAATTTTTAATACTATTCTCTTTTGAAAAAGCAAAAGTAGATTGGGCAATAGGGGCGTACAATGGACAGATGGTGAGATATCATGTATATCTGAATCTTACAACTAACACGGAGACGTTGTTAGTTGCACATTAACATTTTTTTTCTTTTTGTAACTGGTTGTTCCTCCCATTTATTCACAAATGTGAATGGATTGGGGGTCTTTCAACAACTACTTTGCACTTGCAAATAATTACTATAAGAGATAAAAAATATTTACGATGAAAGCGTTATTTATTATCCTGCTGGCAGGTGATTTACTGGTTGGGGCTGCGCACTCCTTCGGCCAGCGCCATACAAACGGCGTGTTAACCATGGAAAAAGCATTTGCGCTCGCAATAAAGAACAGCGCTCAATTAACATAGCCAGGGTAAATACCGATTTGGCACATCAAAAAACAAATATTGCTGAACTGGAACGTTTACCCGGAATTTCCAGCTCCCTTAATTATGGCTACCTAAGCAATTCACAAATATGGGAACCCTCTTCCGGCAAGCATACCACTGCGCCAATCCCCCACCACCTCACGCAATTTTCTGTACAGGCGGCTGAAATAATTTTTAAGGGCGGTGAAGTAACCAACACCATAAGAAAAGCCGGCCTGGAAGAACAGGTAGCAGTCCTGAACCAGGAAAAGAACCTGGAAGACATCAAATTCCTGGTGGCGGCCAAATACCTTGATATCTATCGCTTCATTATTCAACGCAGGATTTACCTGAACAACGTAAAACTTTCTGAAGAACGACTTAAAAATATCCTTAGCCTGCAAAAACAGGGTGTAGTAACCAACAATGATGTGCTGCGTAATAAATTAATTCTCTCAGACCTGGAATTGGCCGTTCGTACAACCGATGACAATATTATGATAGTCAATCAGCAACTGAATGCGGTATTTGGCCTGGAGTACAATGAAAGGTTAATATCTGATTCCACCTTATTATCAATAACCTTTCAACAACAAGGCAGCGATCAACTGATAGCAGAGGCCTATGAAAAAAATAGGGAGCTGAAAACTGCAGCAAAGGAAATCGAAATAGCAAAAACCAATTTGAAAATAATTGACGCGGGCCGTTACCCCGAAATAAGTCTTTTCTCAGCCAGTAATCTACAACGTCCGTTTACCAATGCCACCCCTGCCCTTGACATATATTATAATGTATGGGCTGCCGGTATCAGTATTAAATACAACATTTCATCTATCTATCAGTCACCCAGGAAGAGCAAAGCAGGAAAAATTATAATAGAACATTCCATTGCAAAAGAAACGCTGCAAAAACAAAATGTGGAACTGGCAGTAAATGCCGCCATGATAAAATATAACCAAGCAAAAGATGAACTGGCAACCTATACCGGTGATCTGACATCTGCTGAAGAGAATTACAGGCTGGTGGAAAAAAAATACTTTAATCAATTGGCTTTGCTGACCGATATTATTGACGCAACGAATACAAAAATAGAAGCGGAACTGAAGGTTAGCAACGCCCGTATAAACGTAGTGTATACACATTATCAACTGGAAAAATCAATTGGCACTTTATAATAATCAAAAATTTATTTTTTATGAAACCTGATTTTAAAACAAAAAAAGCAATGCTCATTAACGGTTTATTGATCATCGGCGCAGGCGCCTTTATTGTATGGGGCGCCTCCACTTATTTCGACCTGGACAAGTCTTTGTATACCAATGATGCCCAGGTAGAAGAATACATCAATCCTGTCAACACCCGTATTCCCGGCTACATTAAAGAGATACGATTTACCGAACACCAGGCCGTAAAAAAAGGCGACACCCTGGTAATAATTGATGACAGGGAATACAGGATACAGGTGGAGCAGGCGGAGGCCGCCTATATGGCAGCAGGAGCGTCTAAAAATGTTACCGCTTCCAGCGTCAACACAGTGCAAAGCGGGTTAAGTATTTCTGACGCCAATATAGAAGCAGCCAAAGCCCGTTTGTGGAATGCTGAGCAAAACTATCACAGTTATGAAAATTTGCTGAATGAAGGTGCCTCAACACAGCAGCAATTTGACCAGGTGAAATCTGAATACGATGCCTTACTCTCCCAGACCCACGCGTTGCAGCAACAACGGGCCAGTACAAATCTTTTTGCGGTGGAAACCTCTAAGAGGATTACGGTCAATGATGCCGAGATAAAAAGAACGCATGCGCTGCTGGAGTTGGCCAGGCTCAATCTTTCCTATACTGTTATAACCGCTCCATACGATGGGTTCACCGGCCGCCGGACCATCCAGGATGGACAATTATTGCAGGCGGGTCAAACCTTGATGTCGTATGTCCGGGACGACAGTGTGTGGGTGGTTGCAAATTATAAAGAGACACAAATAGCCAGGCTTACTATCGGACACAAAGTAAAACTTCGGGTAGATGGCTTCAGCAATAAAGAATTTGATTGTGTGGTTACTGCTATTGCGCAGGCGACCGGTTCAAGATTTTCAGCCATACCAACCGATAATTCATCTGGTAATTTTATAAAAGTGCAGCAACGCATACCTGTAAGAATTGAGTTTGTCAAAAATGAGGAAACCGCGGTATACCTTAAACGTCTTCGTGCAGGGATGAATGCGGAAGTTCATATCACAAAATAAATTTCAGCCAAATGGAAATCAATCAATTTTTTTATGGATGGGTTCCGAAATATGTCCGGTATGGCATTTTGTTACTAATGGTGTTTGTAGTGCTATGTGCCAATGGTGTTTACCTGGGTATAACAACCAATATGTACAGTGACCTGGCGGTGTACGCAGAACCTTACACAATGGCAACAAACGCTTTGTATATTGGTATGGGTAGCGGCATGATATTTTTGATTAGGCTGGGGGTAAGATTTTCCGGTAAGTCACTCATACTTACCGGTCTTGTGATGCTGCTGCTTATGAACATTATTGTGGCAACAACCAGCAATCCCATGCTGGCAGTTGCAGCTTCATTTCTTCTGGGATTTAGTAAAATGCTTGCATTGGGGCAAATTTATCTCGCGTGGGCAATGATCTGGAGTAAAACCCTCGACGCATCCCGCGTGTATCCTTTTTCTTATTTCGTGGCTTTAGCCGGTTTGAATTTTATAACCTGGCTCACTGCGCACCTCACCAACCTGTATTCATGGCGATACGCTTACGTCATAATATTTATCCTGATCATACTTTGTATTGCACTGGCCATTATTTTTTTCGAAAATCATAACCTGAAGAAGAAAATACCATTATACCAACTCGATATTCCCGGGTTGTTGCTTCTTATAATATCAATGATGCTCATCAACTATGTTGTTGTTTATGGAAAAGTGGAGGACTGGTTCAACTCCGCTGCAATCACGTCTGTTTCTTTTGGGGCTGTGATCACGCTATTGCTCTTTATAAAAAGAGAACTCACCGTGAAGCGGCCACTGCTGGATTTAAATCTCTTTAGAAAATTCAATATAACCGCCGGGTTGATACTGTTCTTAGCAATGGGCGTTCTCACACCCACTACTTTTCAATCTGCATTCGTGGGTAATATTCTCCACTTTGAATTAATACGAAACGCTGAATTAGGTGTGTTTCAAATACCAGGCATTTTTTGCAGGCTGCTTACTAACTTTTTTTTGGTATAAGAAAAAATATCAGGGCCACCTGGTGTTCATAATCGGTTTTTCTGCAATTGTTCTGTATCATATAATGATGTATACCCGGTTCGTCAATGATTTAAATATGGCTGATTTTTTTATCCCCTCCTTTCTCAGGGGTTTTGCACTTGCCACGTTGTACATTTCAATCGGATTGTATGTAACTGCCGGTCTTCCCATCCCCGCTACATTAAAAGTTGTTGGATTTATATTAATTGTCCGTTCATTTCTTGCTACCGGAATAACTTCAGGACTATACAATTATTTCCTTTATGCCGGTACCAACAGGCATTTGTCCGGGCTTGCATCTGCCATTGATGCGAATAAACCCCTGGCATGGCAACAGGCGGGTGTTGCGGCATATCCTAAATACATGCTGCAGCAGGCCAGTTTAGGAACCCTTAAGGAATTATCGGGTAATATTATTATTTTTGGAATAATCCTGGTAGCGCTATTGGCAGTAGTATATGCCATTGGAAAACTAAGGAAAGCACTAGTTGCCAATTCCTTATAGTATAACCGACGGATTTGCGGATGTTCTTCTTCCATGACCTTTAATACATCCGATTTGCCAATTGTTTTCACAGAATGCCTGCGAATTTTATTTTAAATTCGTGAAGGCATACAGCGCAACTGAAAGATATCATAAATTATTAAACGAAGAGGTTCAGCTGCCGCAAATGCTCAAGCCATTGTATTGCGTCCTGTCCTGGTATTGCGCCACAATCCCTCAGCAGGATAAGAAGTCACCATTAATTTTAATCCCCGATTTTTGCTCCGGGTCCAAATAGTTTTTTTTTATTTTTGTTTCTGATTAACCGCTAACAGCTGCTATGATCTCATTAGAAACCTGTGAGCCATATTTTAAATTTGTACAAAGGTACGTGGACCTTGACCCTGGTACAATGGAAATGGTGGCGGCTAACACCGGCGAGGTCAGGCTTCCCCCAAAACATATATTTTTGCATGAAGGCAGTAAATGTGAGAAGGTGTATTTCGTAGTGTCAGGAACTGCGAGGTCTTACTATACTGACTTTTCGGGCAAAACAATAACCTGGGCATTTCATTTTAATGAAGAAGCCAGTATAACCAGAAACCTGTTTGCCCTTGATTATCGTTCCTTTTTAACCAATTATCCATCTCTTATTACCATTGAATCGCTCAGTGAGTTAAAAGCCATCACCTTCACCAAAGCACAGGTTGCTTACCTGATACAAAACTCCCCTTTATACGAACGGTGGATGCGCAGATTAAATGAGCTCGCATACGCCCTTATGTTTGACAGGGCTTTCACTATGCTTACCATGTCTGCCACGGAGCGGTACCAAAAACTATTAAAAGAAGAGCCTTACCTCCTGCAAATGTTCTCCAACTACTATGTGGCATCTTACCTTGGCATTGCGCCACAATCGCTCAGCAGGATAAGAAATCAACATTAATTCCCGGCCATTTTTTGGTTCCGTTCCAGATATTCACAAATGTGAATGCTTTTCGCTATCCTGACAACCGAACTTTGGGTTGTAAAAAATGAAGCATATGAAAAAAGCAATCACTGTGGAGCATGTAAGTGTTACAATTAAAAGCAGTTTCGACCGCTTTACTTTTCGTCTTGAAAAAGCCCTGGGAATTCTGAAACCTTCCGCATTACAGGCATTGGGCGCTGTTCCGGCGTCCATGGCTTCTTATTTAAACAATACCAGTGATGAAAAAGAACTGGTGCTCTTTAATATTTTTTCGCAAGCGGATTTATCGGCTAAAAAGAATAAAAGGAAAATTAAACAATACCAGGTGGGAAATCCGGAGATAATGTACAGGATGACAGCCAGGCACAAAGCAACCGGATTGTATTTTCCCATTCAGCTGGTGGTATATGAAAAGCCCGACAGAAAAGTAGTGGTTGAATATGATCTTCCCTCTTCTGTATTTGGTCGGTTTAATGATGCGGAAATACATTCCGATGCACTTATCCTGGAAAATAATATTACAAACCTTATCCGGGAAGCGGAAAAAGAAAATCACATCGGATAATTGGTTTTTTTATTAAATACTATACTTATAAACAATAAAACAAATTATTATGAAAAATGAAAACATAACAGAATGGCTGATTTTGTCAAAGTCTTCCACACGAAACTTCTCCCGGGAAGAATCAGTAAAATGGCTGGCAACCACTTTACAGCATGTCATCCGTAAACAACATACAGCAACTAAAAAATTATTCCTCAAGACACTTAAGGACACGCCGGCAATTTATTTGTCATGAACCGTGCTGATTGGTGTTTGATAAAACAATATAAAGCTTAAAATATGAAACAGGCATCCATTATTCCCTTAATGAAGTACAACAATATCAAATGTCCCTTCAAAATACAAACCATCCGGGATCATATTGCGCAAACAGACGAGTTAAATGACTCCGTTCACAGTCATGACTATTACGAAATCGTCTGGATAACCAATGGTAAGGCAACGCTGTCAGTTGACCTGCAGGAGCATGCAATAGACAATAACATGATCTTTTGTTTGAAACCACATCAACCACACCGGTTCCCGATGGATACTTCTATGGACGGTTTTGTTTTTTCTTTTACTGAGAAGTTTTTTAATTTGGGTGAGCATGAATTTGATATTTCATTTGAATCCAGCCTCTACCAGCTTTTCAATGAATGCCGGCCCGTTGCTATGCAAAAAACAATCGAAACGGAGATCATGGATGTTAGCCTCAAAATGATGAAAGAGTACGAAAACGAATACCCGTTCCGGGCGCTGCTGTTGAAAAGGTACTTCAGGATATTCCTGATTTTATTGACCAGGCATATGGAAGAATCTGTTGAGCGTGTTGCGCAGACAAGGGAAAAAGAATTGGCGAAACGTTTTATGGAACTGCTTGATAAAAATTTTTGGGAGGAGAAACTGGTATCGGGCTATGCAACACAGCTGGCTGTAACAGCTAATTACTTAAACAAGATTGTCAAGAAAATAACCGGCTATTCTGCGGGACACCATATCCGGCAACGCGTCATACTGGAAGCAAAACGCATGGCCCGTTATTCTGATTCGGGGCTGAAAGAAATTGCATATGAGCTCGGCTTTTTAGACAGCGCTCATTTTAGCCGGTTTTTTAAATCTTTTGCCGGCACAAATTTCACTGACTTCAAAAAGGAAGCTTTTAATTATTCGATTAGCGCTACTTTTAACAGGGCCTGAGATAAGTGGACTGCCCAATCGGTGATATTTGTTTTTGGGACGATTACAACATAGAACAGTAATAAGTTTCAGCTTTTTTGTTTTAGGTGTTTGCGCAGTAAGAACCTTATTTGTTAATTCCATCTGGTGAATAGCCATGCGTCAATTCAACCCGGCCTGATTCCCTTTATTATAACAGTGATTGGTAAGCAAACGAACGCTGCTTATTTGAAAGATAATTCTATTTTATTGCAATTCCAGGACATAGTACAGCACATTTTCCGTGGTGCCGTCTAGCCAGTTAGCCGGTTCCCGGTAACTATATCTAAATCCGGTGCGTTGGATGGCTGCCCGGGAAATGTATTGCTCTCACGATGACTTACTCTCAGTTGCTTCAATTGTGATTTCGATGCCCAGGCCATCCTTATTTTATAGAGGAGAGCAGATAATCCTACTCCCCTGTATTCCCTTCTGATATATGATTGTCCAGGATAACCTTCTTTGTCATTTAACGACAGGATACTGGTCATACTAATCAGTTTGTCATTCTCAAAAAGACCAAAAACCGCCCGGGTATCGTTTATACGTTCTTTCCATTGAGTATCCGTAAGATCCGCTTCTTCCGGAGAGCTGCATCTAAACATGGCGGGCTCCGTTTGGATTGCCTCCAAACAAAAGGAAAAAATATTCAAAAAATGGTCGGAGAAAATAGTAATGCTGCCATGTTTTTCAATACCTGGCGCTCATTTTATAAAAAGTTGTATTGAATGGTGGCGGATGGTAAATAGTGACAATGCACTGTGGCAAGCATGTGTACTTGTATTCCACACATTGGTTAAATAAATTTATTGCCCGTTCCGCGATGGACTTACCCGCATGGTGATTATAAATTGGGGATTCAACCTGAACGATTCACGGTCCGCTTCGCCTGTTTGGCAGGTGTTGTAATTGACTCAGGTCATGCACCGGCATACATTTGCATTTCGAATTGATAGTAACACTTAATTAATAATCATAAAAAAAGTAAAAATGGAAACAATCACACAAACAGCCAGGGTGTTTTATACAGCACAAACACATACCATTGGCGGACGTGAACATGGGGTATCCCGTAGTTCAGATGGTCATTTGGACATCAAATTATCAACTCCAGGCACGGCCGGAGAAGGTACAAATCCTGAACAGTTATTTGCCGCAGGCTGGTCAGCCTGTTTTGAAGGTGCGTTGGGTATTGTTGCAGGTAAAAAGCATGTAAAACTACCGGAAGCAACAGCAATTGATGCAGAAGTTGATCTTGCCGCGGACAGGAATGGATTTTTCCTTCAGGCCCGTCTCAACATAAGTATTCCCGGCCTGGACAGGGTGCTTGCGCAAGAGTTGGTAGATGAAGCACAAAACACTTGTCCTTATTCTAAAGCAATCAAGGGTAATGTGAATGTGCAATATAATCTGGTATAATATAATTGCATGGAAACGGATGACAGGTAAAAGACAATTAAATAGAATTTTATTTGTTGTTAATGTATCCGGATGGAATAAAGACGGTCATTAGTAATGGCGTGGGACAATCAGGTCCTGCGCTTTTTTGCTGAAGCCCACTGTTGAAGAAAATATGATTTGATGTATAGTTCCTGGGCGAAGGATTAAAATTCCCACTAATTTATTTGTTTGGTGAGTCGGAGTGTTTAATTACGACGAACCTGTAGTATTTTTTTTCATTCCTGCCAAAGTCCACATTTGAAAAATAATTTCTGTTGTTCCGAAGCACGCGTTTAATGCTGTAAATTTATTTTTTTCTTTAAGCCGGAAAGTAGTGGTGCAATTTTGTTGCGCCTTCCAGTTCGGTAATGAGAATATCATTTGCCTCAAGGCTTTTTAAATTTATTAGTGCGGACTGGCGGAGAACAGTAGATATTAATACAAACATCATTGTGAAAATTAAAATAACGCTTGGCCTTGAAGTAAAATTTTCTCTAGATGCCAGATACGCCTGGTAAAACAGCCCTATTAATAACACTCCAAATATTATTAGCAAAACAAGAGTTGCAACATACCCCATGATCCTTATTCTGTCATCCAATAAGAAGCAGAGTTGATTATAAGAAAAAAGCAAAGTTGCAATAAAGAATGTCTTAATCATATCTTAGTGATGCGGGCTGGGGCGCTGATGTCTACAGACATTGTAATGCCCAAATTAAAACCATGGAAAGTTGGGAATAAAAAAGGATGAAGCTTTCACCATACGGGAACTCTTTAAGTGATTTGCAAATAAATGGTCCCTCCGTGGAAACGGACGGACCTCTAACGATTGCTTGCCATATGAAAATCTTACTTTCTTATTTTTTAATGTAAATGTATAATTTGCCTCAAAAAACACAATGGCAAATTATCCCTGAATCATGACCTCAAATTAGTGGGCAGTCCGGACAAACCTGGGCTGGTGGTACTTTTAGACCTTGCATATTTATTACTGCCAATCACCAGGAGATTCTTTTCCCCGTAACTGAAGCAAAGTAGCCTCCTGTTGTAAAATACTTTACTGGAAGTATACAAAAGCCTGTATTTGCGTGGAAAGAAAAAAGATTGACTTTACTTAAAGTTCATTGGAGCCAAGCCATTCATTTAATATCCGTTTATATTCATGGTAGGATGCATCTGACATGGATGATGGCTGGTAAATAACAATATCGCCATCATTAATTGCCAGGTATCGTACTTGCTTGTATAAAAGCTTATTCTCTTTCACCAGGTATTCCCAAAATAACCCGGCTTTCTGAGGCCGCATTTTTTTCATACATTATGTTTAAAAAATCATCTGGGATGGTCACATCACCTCAATGCTCTTTTATATGTCTGTAATGAACGGTTTCCTAATTTAATTATTGCTTTTTTAATGTGTGCTGGCAAGAAAATGGTTATCATGTATGTTGAGTTGAATCATCTGTTTATGCAAATAATATTTGTACTTACATACCTGGCACGGGCGATAATATACGTTATGGGATCTGGAGCTCATCCGGTAATATTGAAAGGCAGAAAAAAAGCCTGTAAAAAAGCGCGACGGCAAGACTTGTTCGCTTCGCTTCTGACCTTAACGGTGTAAAAACAGGTTTCCCTGTCCTGAATTCTTTCAGATAGCTCAGCGAAGAACAGTCGCCAAGCGGGCCTTCTACTTTTATATATACAATAAAGTTTCCCATAAAGATCAGCCTGTTTGAATGTAAGCAATATATAAATCAAAGATATTACGTGGTTTTTATTATCCGGATGCCTTTAGGCTGAACAGCTGGTTTTTACGACCAGGAGCAATAATGATTCGATATTCAGTCAAAGCCATTGATTCTCTGGAACAGCGCATGCGGCTTTATCCATGCACAGGTCATCATGTTGGTAAATATCAATCCCGGCTTTTGAAGGATCGGGATTCATATAAAACTGAATTTTTGCGGGCGGATTTGACCGAAGACCCATTGGGGAAAGTTGCAGGTGACCTGATTAAATATTTTCAACATGATTTTGTCCGCACCTTCTACTTTACAGCGCTGGGTTAGACGGTGAGTATTTTGTATGGGTATTGTGGAAGTGAGCAATAAGGAAAATGAAACAAAAGCTGCTAAAAAGTGGTGATCTATAATTTCCAGGCGAATAGTAAGATGAGCGCAGTAGTCCAAAATAAATTTGCTGTCCGGAAGACAAAATAGGTGTCATGTAAATGGACGTCAAGTGCTTGTCCCAACATTAAATCAGAACCCCAATCGTACCAGTGCTGCAGTCAGCAAAAAAAGATGATACGGACGATTGATGAACACGTTTTTTTCTTCCCAAACCATGGAAATAAATTTTATTGTTTGATGCAGCCCAATAACGTTTGTCGTTCAGGTTTTCAGTCGCTTGTGGTTGCTGCTATTTGTTCGTTATTTTCAATTACCTGAGTACACCCCGCACCAGGCATTTTCCACATGTCTGATCGAATCAATGTTCCGTGAGCGTGCGTGTAAAATGTTGGCGTATCCGGTTCCCGGTCATTTTTCGTGTGTGTTTTTAAAAAGTTTGGTTACCGGCCGGGGATGACTGAGGAGGGAAGCGGACAGCGGTAATTCGGCCGAAAACAAAATAACCTCCCTGCTGCAGAGAGGTTATTTTATTGTACACAAAACTAACGAAATGCATGAAAACACTACTGCTGTTTTCTTTAACGATGTTCGGTTCGTTCATATTGTTACTGCCGGATAAATTAAGACTGGATTTTCGCATACCAAAAATGTAAACGACCCAGCCGTTATTGTTGTGCGCGCCGGGGTCTCTTGATTATTGGAATCAATTGAAATCCCGTGCAAACAACTGCTCAATGCGTATCCGGAGGTTTATAGTAATAGGGGTCTGTGCTGATGCAGATCTGTTTTATTAGAACAGCACCCGGTGCCGGGTGATCATGACCAGAAAAAAAATTCCTGCGTATGGTATGATTGCCGGTAAAATGCGGAGCCCTCAGATCAACGAGTGCATAATCAACCAGCGGGGTGGCAGTCAGGGGGTCATTGGTTCCGCTGGAATATGCTGCGACATCTACCCGAACAAAAACAGAAAAACTGGCGATCCCTGCCGGCAACATAAAGGAATGATTGCATACCGGCGCCTGTTGGTAATCAAAATGCACGGCCTCGACCGCTGTTTTACCTGCACTCAGGAATGGAACCGTTGTCGTATCCGATACCGCCCCGGCATAATAAGCGGTCATGCTGATAAACCCGTCCGCCATTACCAATCCAAATAAATTACTGTCTGCGCCGCCGGGAATCAGTTCAACGATATCAGTAACTGCGGGTGGCATCTTTACCTGAACATCGATAGCGACAGACGACTCATATCCGTAAGCAACAGGCAGGTCGACCTTCAGCACCATGATTCCACACTGTTTGTGCCCAATCAGGCCGTTTTCAGGGTCATAGGGAATTCCTCCGTAAAAGTCATTGTAGTTTTGCCCCGAAATGACAGAAAGGGACATTTCGCCGGTAATGTGATTGACTGAACTGAACGGGTTATATAACCCAAGTATTTTTTCGTGCGGCATACCCAGGTTTACAGGATGATCAATAGGCCCGCTTAAACCTAAGGTAAACGGCGGCCTTGTACACTGGGTAATGCGGTTGACGGCTTCCAGCACCGGGAGGGCATTTGCGCCTTGTTTTATTTGAATACCGGCCACGGCAGGTAGGTGCTCCCTTAATTTTTTTATTTCCGGAACCTTGTCAAAGACCGGCAAATGCAGCATTCGCCTGATGGTCGTTGACTGCTGTTGCCGTTGCAGCAGGCTGAATCTTTTAAGCAGTTGCTGTTCCATTTTCTGATGTTCCTGGGGAATAATCATGGTTTATTGTTTGGGTTTGAATAATTCCGCGTGTTGATCTGAATAAACAGGCACCCGGATGATTGCTTACTAAAATTACCTGTCCTGGTGCGGATCCTTCAATTGAATCCTCCCGTCTTTGCTGGGGGATAAAGCATTTTTTACTAAACCAACGGTTTCCAGCCGGACTGCTTAACAGGAATTAATAATGACCCATGCGGCGGTACTATTCATGGCAATGTTTATTAAAACCAATTTGATGTATAGTAATACTTGCGTAAAATAAACAACAGCTGACAGGCGGGCGTTCACTGCTGGGCAAAAAACCGTGTTTATACGGAGCATTTAAAGTCCTGGAATCCTTACATTAGAAGCATTATCAGCTAAACCTTCAAACAAACCATGTATGGATCCCCAAACCATCAAACTGATTCAATGCCTGTTAATTGAAATCGCCAGCATCGGCATATTGATCTGGGGCATATAAATTTAAAGTTAATATTGGCAAAGCAATAACACGTTGTGGTGCTTTTACATCAGGCTCATAACGACAAAAAAAAGGCTTTCAAACATTATAGTATTTCCCTGTATTTACATAGTTTAGAAAAATCACAACCAAATTAGAAGTATTATAGCATTCATCGTTTTGATGCCGATACTCAATTAAGAAAGTATTGATGTAATGGTATTGAAGCTTTCTTCCAATTGCAGCCGCTAGAAACCAATGCATAAAAATGGGTGGACCCTTCGATTGTTGTCTGCAGGTTTTAATTATTATTCAACTTTCAATCCTCTTAAAAAATCAATTGTTTGAGTACTTTTCGCGCATCATTTTTTGATTTGTATAAAGATTAAACCTTCTATCTAACCAGTCCAAATATTCTATATAACCATCTATCATTTTATAAAATATAAAACCATTACAAAAGCAATGGTTGGGTCACTTGAACTTGTTGCGACTATTCTTCTGATTCCTGAAATGAAATTAACCGCTGAATAAGCGATTTTTTTTTCGCCAAACCAGTAAAACAACACTTAAAATTAATCAGGAAAGGTTGAAAAAAACTCGTCAATTGCATCCTGCAATTCAACTTTATCCGCAGGATTGATGTAGTCCATTAACGCCTGTATTTTATAACTTTGGGTGGGGACTTGAATATACAATTTGTATTGGCTATACAGCCGGTAGTGGTTGTTTTTAAACCACTTCATGAACAGATAATACTGCACGGCGTGGTCTATTTCCGGCATAAAGGTATATTATAGCACAAAAGTAGAAACAACAAATTAAAACAGGTTGTTACATACAGCAACCCCTATTTGCAGAAAATTAAAATTTTCAAAAACTGATACACACTTTGAAATCTTTTTTAATGCGCTAATAGGGATTCCTTTTATGTGCGTCTTTAACCGTATTATTATGCTGGTATCGCCAATAAGGAATTAATAAATGATTTTAGATAAATGCAATTCGCCCCTGGAATCAACAATAATTTGTATATCTTTTAAGAAATGCCATGAAAATTTTCTTTTTTATTGGGTGTCTTATAACTACTATGACGCAGCAAGTTCTTGCCCAAAAGGATGTTAATACTTCTAATAAAAAGCAGGAAAAAAGAGGAAGTCAACTGAATGATCTTCCCAACTTCCGTGATAGTTTACTACTGGAAGCAACCCCTGATACAACAGCGAATATCAGTTCTGGTGATTTGGATGGTGATGGACATCTTGACATAATATTGGTGAAAGGAAGACATTGGCCCATGATTGACCGGGTACTGCTGGGCGATGGGGTAGGGGGAATAAAAAAGGCGCATAATCTTGGGTCGGTAGCGGACCGCTCCTACACCGGTGGGTTAGCTGATTTTAACGGAGATGGATTTCCGGATATTGCTGTGAGTAATGATGCCCCTGATAAGAAACTGGTGTATTTTAATGACGGGAAAGGTAATTTTAGCATTGGGTCAGAGTTCGGGCATCCTGAATGGCCGACGAGGAATTTATCCATCGCTGACATCAACAACGATGGATTGCCAGATATCATTTTGGCGAACAGGGGAGATGTGGGAAAAACCTCCAATTATATCTGCCTGAACGGCGGAAAGGGAATGTTTACTGCTCATTGCATCCCGGTCGCTTCTTATCCTGCTACGACCATAGTGCCTGCAGACATCAATAAAGATGGTTTTATTGACCTGGTGGTACCGCATCGTGATGGAGGCCAGAGTTATGTATATCTGGGCAGTGCAAGTTTTACTTTTTCAGATGACAGGCGTATTCCATTCGGACCACCCGATGCTACCATTCGGGTGGCAGCGGTAGCAGATTGCAATGCAGATAATATACCCGACATTGTAACGATAGATGAAAACAAAGGGGTGGCGCTCTATTTTGGACAAAAAGATCAAACCTTTTCCGCGGGCATTTCCTTAGCGGACGCTAAGACAGTGCCTTATGCGCTAGCCATTGCAGATCTGAATAACGACAAAAAGCCCGATATCATAGTAGGCCACGTAGAAGCGCCGTCCACCATATTTTTTAATGACGGGACAGGCAGCCACTTCACCTCCATTACTTTTGGTGATTCAAAAGGTACTGCATATGGTTTTGCCATTGGTGATTTCAATGAAGACGGTAGGCTTGACATCGCTACAGCGCGTTCGGGCGCTACGAGTGTTTTATACTTTGGCAATACCAAATCAAAAAAGAGCAAATGATGACCGGATTAAGGGTCACGCTGATCCGCGGCTGGACAGTTGTTGTATCGGAACCGCACGGCCGGCCGGTCGCATTCCTTAGCAAAGGCCACTTCTTCTTCCCATATAGGGTTGGTATTTGCTCCATGACACCAGAATGACAAGAAGTGTGTCGCTGCATGGCTATCTTTACCGCCCTTTGTTATTTTACTATATGCATTCAACGATGCTTTCTTTTCAACTCATTCAAACTGCGCTGCCCGGTCAATGGCACCGCTCCGATGGTGTACTCTCCATGTACCTCTTCGCTCCCCTGATAGCCGGTCAAAAGACGGCCGTCGAATTCACCGTACCCACGCCTGAAGGGCCGGCGGTGTCCACCTGGGACTATGAAGTGGTGACCGGTGATAGCGGCTACTGGCTGCATTTCACCAACCGCGCTACGCTCGCAGTACAAACCTATCGTATCGATGCATTGGAAAAAAACAAGGAATTAAGGCTGTGTGCGGCGGAAGGATATGACCTGGTGTTTCTTGCGGCGAAATAGGCGTGCCCATGGATAGTTCACAGGGCAGACGGTTGCTCAACCGGGCTGTTGTAAACCAACAGGTGCGCAAACCTGGTCAATCAGGGGCATGACAGAAGAAAGATCGTCCAGGTGACGAATGGTATCAATCAAATCTTCCATTTGTGCGGTCGCCATTACCGTTCCCGCCAGTCGCCTGAATTTTTGTATGGTATCATCCCAGGTAAACGGCCGGTTAAAAAAGCCATGGTAATCTTCGGTTTCGCAGACAAGGCTATTACCGTCTTTGAGCACAATTTCTGCTTTTGCTTTCATTTTATCCGGGTAAGCAATCGTGTAAGGGTCAATCATGCCGGCTACCACCACCGGTTTGTGCAGGGGAAATTTGGTATCTGCGTGCACTTTTTGCAGCAGTTCCTGCACGTCGGCCCGGTTAATACGCGTTGGTTCAAATTGTTCGGGATATACTTCACCATCCAGTAAGGCTACTGCAGCCAAATAAAACAGGCTGTGATCGGCTTGTTCCTTTGAATGCACTTCCTTCCGGTCCCCGTACATCCCACCCCCGATAATATGGTAAGCGGTCAGAAAGGTAGTAAGGTTTATTTTTTCTATCGTTGACAGATCCGGCTGATGTTCCTTCTTTAAAACCAGCAATGCATCAATAAGTGATTGCGCATGCACTTCCGCGTTGTATTTTTTTAAAAAACATTTGGGGATCAGTTCAAAATTTTCTTTACTCCAGTCGTAACTGAGTTTCATGCCAAAGACATCCTCCACTCCTTTTGGACCTTCAAACATCGCAATCGGGCCGGTCATTCCCTGCTCAGCCAGCAACACAATATTGGTGCAGTCCAGCGCGTCGAGTGAGGATGCAAATCCTTTCCATTCATAGGTATATGATGCGCGACTGGTGACCATGGAATTAATGGAACAGCCGGCCATGGCCAGGGCATGCGCAGCCTGTTCTGCAGTAAGACCCGCCAGTTTGGACACCGCAGCTGCTACCGAATAGGCGAGCAATACGGTATGATCAATACCTTTTTTCATCACGGGAATTTCTTCAATCAACCGGCATTCGATCTGATAACCTACTGCCATCGCGGTTAAAAAATCTTTGCCCGTCGCTGGTTTGTACTGGCTGATGGCCAGCAGTGAGCCAATATTGTCACTGGGGTGGCAGGTCGCTTCTTTACCCATAAAATTGTCCATGAAATCCGGATATCTTATCAGCGCAGTAAACAACTGTGCTGCCCTGTCGTATGGCAAGTTTTCCAGCAGCGGCACCCGGGCAGGGCCGCCGGTGCCCAACACTTTTAATTGTCTGACCAGTTTTTGGATGGTGGGGCTGGTGAGCGCATGAAGGAGCGATCCCATAGCGTCCAGTAAATGCCGCTTCAACTGGTCGATGGTTTGCGGCGGAATATCCCCGAAACGGGCTTTTAATGCGAATGCTGCGATTTGTTCTGTTTGATAAGGTCTGTTCATCCCACATTTTTTAAATAGTTACATGACTGTATCTGTAAATATCCAAACGGATGCCGATATTTCATTGACGGGGAAGGCGCCCCCGCCCTGGTTGTCCAGTTCAATGATCTCCTGGCGGTTGCCACAAACACACTTCATCTTTTTTCCCGCATGAACCCGGCCCGTGCACATCCATTTTTCACCTGCCCCGGCATTGCTGATGACAACAGCACATCCACTGTGGGCGCGATCGGCAACACCCTCCCTCGTCCAGCCGGCAATATGTTCATGATCAAAATAGTCACGTTGTTGTCCGTAAGCATAGGCCGATCTTATTTTCATCATTGTTTCAATGCCAGGCACTTTATTAAGCTCCACATAAATTTCTTTGCCCTCTTTTTGTTCAATATACCTCGCTTCATACACCGCAGGATAGAATACGCAGGGGGTACCCTGTTCTCTCAGCAAAATGATGGCATAGGCCAGTGGTTTGAACCAGTAGTCTACCGTAGACTCCAATGCCTGCAGCGGTTGGGTATCATGGTTATCTACAAAAGTAACCGATAGTCCCGGCCGTTCTTTTAGCAGCGTATTGTCAAAAATTTTCCTGATGTCAAAGTCAGTACCCTGCCTGGAAGCATTGTAAAAATTATGATGAAGTGGCACGTCGAACAAGGGTATCCTGCCTCCTGTAACATCCACATAGCGAAGCAGCGCCTGAACATTGTTCTGCCAGTACTCTCCAATGCATATAAATTCTTTTTTGAATTGTGCTGTAAGATAATCCAGCCATTCAGGATATAAACCCGGATTCATATGTTTAAGTGCGTCCAGGCGGAACCCATCAATGTCCGCGGTTTCAACATACCAGCGTCCCCATTTTTTGAGTTCTTCGGGTACTGCGGGATTACGGTATTCAATATCGTTGCCCATTAAAAAATCGAAGTTCCCCATTTCTTCTTCCAGCATATCTTCCCATGCTCCGTTAGAATATTCATTATGTATCATGCCAATGCCGTCTTCCAGCTGTACGCCGGTAAAACTATGCTGGTCCCATACGTACGATGAGTATTTCCCCTGCCGGCCGGGAAATATAAACCGGGTGGGCACGTCAATGGTTTCGGTGCCGGTAATAAATTCACGGCGGTTATCAGGGTTGACCCGTTGAATCGTGATTTTCTCCCATTCGTCGCCGCCATGTTTGTGGTTCAGCACAATATCTGCGAGTACTTTAATACCCGCATGGTGAAATGAGCGGATGCAATCCAGGTATTCCTCTCTGGTACCATATCGGGTACGCACTGTTCCTTTTTGATCAAATTCACCCAGGTCATACAAATCATACACAGCATAGCCGGGTTCATTGATACCCAGTGCCGATTTGTATGCGGGTGGAAGCCATACCTGGGTAACGCCCAGGTTTGCCAGTGGCGCTGCCTGGTCACACGCATGCTTCCACAAATCACCTTCGGCGGAATAATACCAATGAAAGAATTGAAAAATGGTCTGGTTCATGGGTGCTGAAATTTATTTTACATCGGATAATGATTGTTTTTAAAATGCCCCTTGTTTTTTAAAAACGGTCTTCCCTGATCATGGATACATTGCAGGTTGCAGGTGCTCATTGGTTGTCAACAAGGCGTTTTCAGCGTGTTCACATCGTTCAGCAAGGGAATTCATTTTTGCAATGGTAGCCTTGCGGCAGGGGCCGCTTTTTCCTGGAGATGGCATGGTCATTTTCGTTTACAGGTTACAGGTTACAGTATAGCAATGATTCAATACAGTAACAATAATAAATATGCCATATAAAAATGGAGAACGAAACAGTTTATGGAATAAAAAAAAATCTACAAACTTCTTCATTCCCCCAATTGGCTTGTAGAATTTACGCTACAACCTTGCAGTGCACTTCCATTATTTACTGGCAAGGGTGTTTTTAATATCATCTTCCCGTGCTTCTTTCCAATCATCCATTTTCTCAGCCTCTTCAATGGAATGCGATTGTTGCAGGCTCTCATCTTTCTTGGTGAGGAAGCTCAGCTTCGAATAATATTTTTGGATAATCTTTAATTCTTCTTCCGGAATATGCTCGATGTCCACCAGCCGGTTGCTGGCAAATTCGTGCGCGGCAACCAGTTCGTTCAGTTTCAATTGCAGGGCAAGCGCATCTTTATTTTGGGCTTTTTGAATTAAAAAAACCATTAGAAAAGTAATGATGGTGGTGCCTGTATTAATGACCAGTTGCCAGTTCTCCGAATAATGAAATACCGGGCCGCTGGCCGCCCAGGCAATAACAATTAAAAAAGCGGTAATGAATGCTCCGGTGCTTCCGGTAATCCGGGTAAACTTGTTGGCAAACCGTTCAGACCAGTTTAGTTTGGGTGTAGTTGATTCCTTCATCATGGTGGGTGTGGTTTATAATTAATAATAAATAATAGCCAGGTGGGAATGCCTGGCTATCACGTTTAGCTGGGAACAACTGCATTATTCTTCTTCCGTACCGCTTTCCATTTCCGCTTCCCAATTGATATCGTTTTCAGCAATTTCACTCAGGCCTGCATCTGTCTGTTTTTCTTCTTCCAGGGTTTGGGAGAGGATACCCGCTGCATCATCCAGTCCCATGGTATGGGCCAGTGATACCAGGCCCCCATAAGTAGCAATTTCATAATGCTCTACTTTTTGGGCTGCCATAATAATACCCACATCACGCGTCATGGTTCCATCTTCTGTCTCTTCCACAATAGAATCGCCTTCTTTTATCAATCCTTCCATGGCATCACATTTCTTGGCCTGTGCTTTTTTTCCAATGATTTCAAACACCTGTTCCAGCCGCGTTATGTGTTCTTCTGTTTGGACCAGGTGATTTTCAATCGCTGTTTTCAATTCATCTGTGGTAGCGGCTTTCTGCATTTTGGGTAAAGCTTTGGTCAGCGCTTTCTCTGCCCAGTAAATGTCTTTGAGCGAATCGGCAAAATACTTCTCAAGTTGTGCGTTGCCTAGTCCGGCAGCCTTGTTGTTGCTTGCGGATTTCTTCGCCTTTGCAGGGCTTGACTTTGTGTTTGGCATAAATAAAATTTTAATAGTTAATGAAGAGGATGGTTTGGTATTCCAAAGTGCGTGCCTGAAAAAAATGCTTTGCCTGTACCAATATTGGGTAAATAAAAGATTCACTGCCAAACTGCGTGCAGTATCATTTCATTATGATTTGATTATAAAATAAACACTGGTCCGTGCCGTTACCAATAAAATATCCCGCTGCATTCCACCCCAGCAAAGGTTGGAGGACGATTCAGGAAGTGGTAGCAGTGCCAGCTTTGAACCCTCCGGGTTAACTACCAAAACCCCCTCATCTGTTGCAAGGTATATATGACCATCATTGCCGCGCGTCATCCCATCTGCATGCAGGTTTAAAAAAACGCCTTCGTACCGAATATATCCATCTGCTTTGGTATGGTACATCACAATGCCAGGATCGTCCGGGTGGTTGCTACTGACAAATAAATATTTTTCATCTTCCGACAACAATAAGCCGTTGGGATATTGCAATTGGGTACCTATTCGCATGGTAACGCCATTCCTATATTGATAAACGCCAGCCACCAGCTGAAACTGTTCAGGGTGCAATACCTGCCCTGCGAGACCATACGGCGGATCGGTAAAGAAAAGGGTACCGTCAGAACGCATGATGAGATCGTTGGGGCTGTTAAAGGGATGTCCATCATATTCCTGGATCAGCGTCAACAATTTTTTCTGGGTATCCAGTTGTGCAATAGCATGGTTACCATGCTGGCAGATAAAGAGATTATCACCATCTATGACGATTCCATTCGAGCCAACCTGGTCAGACAATTGATTGCCGCCATCGCCGGTCCATCCGCTATTGTCAAGGTATACTTCGCAACGGCCGTCTGTGTCTAAACGATATATTTTATTTGCAGGCGTATCGCTAAAGAGAAAAAAACCGTCCGGGTGCCAGGCTGCACCTTCAGCAAATTCAAAACCAGTCGCCGCTTTCAATAGTACAGCATTTTCCAACCAGGTTATGCTGGTATCAAAGACAATAGCCACCCAATGTTCCACATGCGTCATCATTATTCATTGTTTTTATATACCACATTCACCTGTTTCCATATTGCATCCAATTCCAATGCAATACCCGGTGATTTTCTGAACGAAGGATGTTGAATCCGAATAATGTCTTTCTCACCGGCAACGCCTTTTTTATTTGCAAAGACTGTACACGAGCCAGATCGCGCGCAAAATCAATTTTCCGGGCCCCCCATTGTATGATGCTATGTTGGTTTTTTTTAAAGAGATCTTTTCAGGAAGCATGCCATCTTTTTAGCGGTTGCAAAGTAATCATCTCCCCGTCCGGTTGTCTAATTGTAGATTTTTATATTCACAAGACCCACCTTCTTGTTTTTAACAACATGTATGCAAAGCAAAAACCGCTGGCATATTTTTTAGTGAAATAAGTTACATAGGGACAATACGCACCCGATTTATGTATCTTTTAAAATAATGGCTATGCAAAAAAATCAATATGTACTCATTACCGGTGCTACCAGTGGCATTGGATATGAACTCGCCAAATTATTTGCCGCAGACGGATGGCATCTTATCATTGTTGCCAGGAGTTCAAAGGACCTGATTGACACCAGGGAAGAACTGGTCAGAAACAACGATGTAGATGTTATCAGTATTTCAAAAGATTTGTTTATTCCTGGAAACGCCACTGAATTGTACAACGAAATCAGCCAGAAAGGTATTGAGGTAGAAGTGCTGGTGAATGACGCCGGTCAGGGTGTTTACGGTGAATTCGTTGATACGGAGCTCGACAGGGAACTCAATATTATCCGGCTCAACATTGAAAGCCTGGTGGTGTTGACCAAACATTGTCTCAAAGAAATGGTAAGCCGTGGCCATGGCAGAATTTTAAATGTTTCCTCTATCGCTACAACAACCCCCGGCCCGCTGCAATCGGTGTACCATGGTACAAAAGCATTTGTACAATCCTTTACAGCGGCCATACGTGATGAAGTAAAAGACAAGGGTGTTGTCGTGACTGCTTTGCTGCCGGGCGTAACAGATACTGACTTTTTTCGCAAAGCCGGCATGCTGCAGTCAAAGGCGGTGCAGGACAAGGACAAAATGGCCGATCCCGCAGATGTTGCAAAAGATGGTTACAACGCACTCATGAACGATGAAGATAAAGTAGTCTCCGGTACAAAAAACAAAATACAGGCAGCGATGAGCAATCTTACGCCAGACAGTACACTGGCCGCAAAAGTCCACAAACAACAGGCGCCGGTGGATCCCCATACAGGGAAATGAAAGAAACAATAAAAGTCTTATCTATTTATTTAATATATTATGAAAGCAGCAGTAATACACGGTCCCCATAAAGTGACCTGCGATAATGTACCGGACCCCATTATTAAAGATGCCCGCGATATTATTTTAAAAGTGACGGCTACCGCTATCTGTGGATCGGACCTGCATATTTATTCTGGCGGTATTCCGCAGCCAAGGCCCATGGTATTGGGTCACGAGTTCATGGGCATTGTGGAAGAAACCGGTAAGGCAGTGGGAAATCTTAAAAAAGGCGACAGGGTAGTGGTGCCCTTCCCAATTGCCTGCGGCCATTGTTTTTTTTGCAACCATCATTTGCCCGGACATTGTGAAAACAGTAATCCCGAACATTATGGTCCCGAAGGTGGATTGCTCACTGAAAAAGGCGGTGCCTTATTTGGATATACTGATTTGTATGGTGGTTATGATGGCGGGCAGGCACAGTATGTACGCGTGCCGTTTGCTGATTATGGCCCGCGTGTTGTTCCCGATAACTTAACCGATGAGCAAGTACTGTTTTTAACGGATATTTTTCCTACAGGTTATACGGGCATCGATTGGGGCAATGTTAGTGGTGGTGAAACGGTGGCTGTTTTTGGTTCAGGACCGGTGGGCATTATGGCCGCAAAGAGCGCCTTTTTAAGAGGCGCTGCGCAGGTGATAATTACCGATACGCTGCAGTACCGGCTTGACAAAGCAAAAGAAGCGGCGGGTGCCGATGCCGTGTTATGGCAAGAGAAGGGCAAAAATGTCATTGACTACATCCGTTCCAAAACAGGTGGACGTGGCGCCGATGTATGCGTGGAAGCAGTGGGTTTTGAACCAGTCCGTTCGTTGCTGGATAAAGCAAAAGCCGTAATCAACCTGGAAAAAGGGTCGCCCAAAGTCATCGAAGCATGCATGAGTGCAGTCAGAAGGGGTGGTATTGTTTCGGTGTTGGGTGTGTATCCTACTACGTATGATAATTTTCCGCTCGGGCAGTTTTTTGATAAAGGTATTATTATGAAAGGCGGGCAGGCGCCCGCGCACAAGCACATCGATACCTTATTAAACTATGTGAAAGAAGGCAAAGTACAACTGGACGATATCATCACCCACCGGTTACCGCTTACTGCAATAACGCGTGGGTACGAAATATTCAAGAAAAAAGAAGACAACTGTGTAAAAGTGGTGTTGAATCCCTGGGCTTGATCGAGAAAAATGGGTAACAGGTAAAAACTAATCGACACCGGGGCATTGTAGCCGCGATCAAGTAGCAGATTCCAAATAAGTATCGCTGCTGACTTACACTGTCATTTTTTCACGGCATTTGCAAAAAATGCAGCCCACCCCCGGGGCACTGCTGCCATACTTTCAAGTACCAGTAGGCCGGCATACGTTTTGAAAACCATTTTCAAAAGACTAATTATTTATACAACTAAATTGATAATTGCCATGAAACAGTATTATCAGCATTTGTATAATCGAATCTGGAAACCGGTACTGAAAGTCGTTCACAAAATGAGGAAGGGAAATGATGATGACGACCCCCCTTTTAACCATCCGTGGGCTATCTTGTAATTAATTTTTTCATCCGTCAAACCAGCGTTGATGGGGTCTGATCGTTTACATATTCTTGTTGTCCATGTCAACAAGGAAATACCTGATATGCTGCGCCTGATGACCGGACGCCCTTCGCTTAAATTTTCAACGCAAAGCCGCGTGGGTGATTTTATAAGGGAGGATAGGGATATAGCACCCAGCCGGATCCTGATGGACCACCACCCGGGCTGGGCTATGGATGCGATAGGTGTTTGTTAATAAAAAGAGAGAAAGGGTTTCAACAAATCCCGGTTATCATGTGTCAGCCTATCATAAGGCAAAGAACCCCTGTTTGATGGCAGGAGCGGACGCTTTCCTTGCAAAACCGTTTGAAATGACCACAGCTTTTTTATTCATAGCGCACATTTTTTTTCCACATAAGATAGGGGTGCCAATTTTCTTTATTCAAGGTGACTTCTTTGCTGAGTGAAAGGTTTTCACTTTGATCAACGGTTTGCTGCTGGTGGCTGTTATGCACTCAAATATTTTTGCAGCCACAGACCCGTTTGGCTGCTGGTTGTTGTGGAAACTTGCACAGGCGTACCCGCAACGACCACCTTGCCGCCTTCATCACCTGCGCCCGGACCAATATCAATCACCCAATCACAATCGGCAATTACCTGCATATCGTGTTCCACAACGATAATTGTGTTCCCCTTATCAGCGAGCTGCTGTAATTGTGCAAGCAATTTTTCTACATCCGCGGGGTGTAACCCTGTAGTGGGTTCATCAAGAATATATAAGGTGCCTCCTTTGGGCGCCCGCTGCAATTCGGTCGCAAGTTTTACCCGCTGTGCTTCACCGCCAGACAGTTCAGTGGCAGCTTGCCCGAGCCTTAGATATCCGAGCCCCGTCTCGCTGACCATTTTCAATGCGCGGTATACAACCGGTTCATGTTCAAAAAAAACCGCTGCTGTATCTACTGTCATATCCAGCACCTGTGCGATATTTTTTTCATGATACAGTATTTCCAATGTTTTTTCATTGTAGCGGGTCCCCTTGCAAACGGGACAGGGCGAATACACGCTGGGCAAAAACAATAGTTCCACCATTACAAAACCTTCACCCCTGCAGTGCTCGCACCGCCCGCCGCTCATATTAAAAGAAAACCTGCCTGCAGCATATTTGCGCTTTTTAGCAAGCGTTGTAGCCGTAAATAATTTACGAACTTTATCAAATAAACCGGTGTAAGTGGCCAGATTGGAACGGGGTGTCCTGCCAATGGGTTTTTGGTCCACCTGCACCAGACGGCTGATGTTTTCCACCCCCGTAATTTTTCCATTCGTGGTGGGCGCCGGTTTCTCCAACAAATTGTTTTCCTGTACTTCCATCCGGTGTCCCAGTTGTTGTTGCAATAGATCAACCAGCGCCTGGCTCACCAGTGATGATTTGCCGGAACCCGAAATGCCGGTGACGGCGGTCATTACACCCAGCGGAAAATCAACCGCCAGGTTACAAAGGTTATTGCGGGCAATATTTTTTAGTCGCAACCAGTTACTAATGGTACGGGGCAACCGCTTTTGTGCGGTACGGTGACCAAACAGGTAGTGTGCTGTTTTGGAGGTGGCGATGCCGCGAAGGCCTTCCGGCGGACCACTGTACAATACTTCACCGCCTTTTTCGCCTGCTCCCGGGCCAATGTCTACTATCCAGTCGGCCTTTTGCATCACTTCTGTTTCATGTTCCACCACGAATAAAGAGTTCCCCGAGGCTTTCAGGTGCTCAAGGGCAACCAGGAGCGCCTGCGTATCCGCGGGGTGCAGGCCTGCCGAAGGCTCATCGAGCACGTACACAACGCCAAACAAATTCGAATATACTTGCGTTGCCAGCCGGAGACGTTGTAATTCTCCTGGCGAAAGGGTAGGCGTGCTTCTGTCGGTGGACAAATACCCGAGGCCAAGATTCAACAACACTTCCAGCCGCGACAATACATCCTGCACAATCCGCCTGCGGACGATGGCTTTTTCAGGGTGTTCAGCTTCCGATTTGTCGCCCGATCCAACTGCCGGGTATTGACGCAGTAAAGCATCCAGGTGCTTCAATGGAAGGGCGGCCAATTGCGCAATGTCCAGCCCGGCAAACTGCACACGCAAAGCATCTGTTTGCAGGCGTTTGCCATGACAGACCGGACAGTCCTTGCCAATCATAAACTGCGTCACGCGTTTTTTCATCAGTGCGCTTTGTGTAGTAGCAAAAGTTTGCAGCACGTATTTGCGCGCACCTGTAAATGTACCCATGTAGCTCGGTCTTTCTTTTCGTTTCAGTGCCGCTTTGATTTCAGCGGGATTGAACCCCGAATAAACCGGTACGGTGGGTTGTTCATCGGTAAACAAGATCCAATCGCGATCTTTTTTAGGAAGATCCCGCCAGGGTTTATCTACATTGTATCCCAGGGTCATCAAAATCTCGCGTAAGTTCTGGCCACCCCAGGCACTGGGCCATGCAGCAATCGCTTTTTGCCGGATGGTCAGCGTGTCATCCGGCACCATGGATTGCTCGGTAACTTCATATACGCGGCCAAGGCCATGGCAATGGGGGCAGGCACCTTGCGGCGTATTGGGAGAAAAAGATTCTGCATACAACAGCGCCATTCCACGTGGATAATCTCCGGCCCTGGAATACAGCATCCGAAGCAGGTTCGAGAGCGTGGTCACGCTACCCACCGAAGACCGCGTAGTAGGTGCACCGCGTTGTTGCTGCAGGGCGATTGCCGGGGGCAAACCTGTTATTGCACCCACTTCCGGTACCTGCATTTGCTGGAACAACCGTCTTGCGTACGGAGAAACTGATTCTAAATAACGTCGTTGTGCTTCCGCATAGAGCGTACCGAAAGCAAGTGAAGATTTTCCCGATCCGGATACGCCGGTAAAAACCACCAGCGCATCGCGGGGAATAGACACATCAATATTTTTCAGATTGTGTTCGCGCGCACCGCGCACTTCGATAAAACCATCGGTTCTTTGTAGTGAATATTTTTGCAATACATCCATTGGCAATGGAAAACAACAATTAAGCCATGGTAGTGAAACCCTCTAACGGATATGTCGTCATTGCAATTTGCAACCGGGCCAATATTGACAGTTAGTCGCGGCGCGGAACAGCTTTTGTTGCGCCCGTATGTTCTTAAAAGTGATCTGATTGTTTGGCTGAGGGCTGTGCACGGTTATTCGGGTAATTGTTCTTTTTCATTGATGGCTGCAAGACGGATTTATTTTCTGTTATGACTACACTTACCGTTGTATAATAGAAGTGCAACGAAAGAAGTATAAAGATTTTATAAGCACCGGGGCTGAAAACAGATAATTTCTCCTACCATCACAAATCGAATAATATTGGTTTGTAAACCAATTAGTGGAAGCACGTGTCAGCGAAAAATGTACGACGTATAAAAAAACCCGGAGTGTTATGTGGTGATAATTCTACATTGCAGCAATAGGCCCCATGCAGCGTCGTTTACAATTAATTGGCCATTTTTTGATAGGATTAAGGTAGCAGCAGCAGTTCTTTTCGCTCTCACTTTTCTTCTTTAAAATGCAATTTTAAAAGATTTTTCGTTTTAAAAGCACCTGTTTTTACAGGGGCTTTTGCCTGGTTTGGTATGTATGGGTGGAAAGCCAGCTTTAACCTAGCCCGTCGTTGCGGGAAACAACTTTTTAATGATTCAGTGCCGCTTGTATGGCAGGACCAGGTTTTAAAACGGGATCCGTTTTTTTAAAAAGTAGCCGGAAGGTAGTTCCTTTTTCAGGCGCCGATTTTACTTGTACCAGTGCGTTGTGTGATTCAAAAATACTGAGTGCAGATGCAAGCCCCAGCCCCATACCAGTACCTTTCGAGCTGAAATAAGGTTGGAAAAGTTCGCTCATATTGGCTTCATCAATTCCCTGCCCGTTGTCTGAAATGGACACCTCACAGCTGTCTTTGTAGCCGGTTAGGTTGATCTGCAGGCATGCTCCCGAAGCAGGACAGGCTTCAATGCCATTGATGATAATATTTACAAAAGCGATGCTTAATTTACCTGCATCGGCCTCTATCCAGGCATCGTCATCGGCGCAATAGGTTTGGTGCAGTGTAACATTTTTCAACATCAGCCGGTCACGGGCGGCAGCAATGCTATTGTTGAGTACAGTTTGTAACGTAATTTTTTCAAAGTGTACTACATGCGGTTTTGAAGCATAGAGTAGTTCTGTGATCAGTGTATTAATGCGATTACTGTTACGCGTTACAATGTCCAGGTAGACTTTTTCACTGCCGGATTGGATGGTATGCAGGTTTTCCAGGGCGAGGACGATATTGTTCAGCGGATTGCGCACTTCATGCGCGAGAATCCGAACGAGTTTTTCTGTCGCTCGTAATTTTGCAGTCTGCAATGCGGCTTTTTCAGCAATTTTCAATGCGGTGATATCATGAATAATACCTTGAATATAGGGTTCTTCCTGCGCATCTTTTCCCATGGACAGGGATAGCATGCAGTTGAGTACCCGGTGATTTTTTGCACGCAATTCCACTTCGATGCCCGTAAGCACCTTGCTTTCCCTGAGTGATTCCAATAGGGTAGCGGCGGTGGAGGGATACAGCAACAGGTCCGTTAATCCCATTGTATAAAGTTCATCACTGGAATAACCCAACAGTGTTTCGCCTGACTGATTGACTTCCCTGAATAATGCAGACCCATCAGCGATAAAAATAAAGTCCATGGTGTTTTCAAATATTCCCCGGTACTTTTGTTCGTTGATGCCGAGTGCATGTAAATAATCACGCCTTGACAAAGCATACCGGACACAGCGTTCCAGTTTTTCCGGACTCAGTTCCGATTTGACCAAATAATCAGCTGCGCCCGCCTGCATGGCATGAAAAGCAATTTCGCGGTTTCCGGCACCTGTCAGTAAAATAAGCGGTATTTGCCGGTTGATAGGCATCACTTCGTTTATTAATTCCAGCCCTGTTTTAAGGCCCAGTTTGAAATCGACAAAGCCTACGCTATAGATACCGCTGCAAAGCGCTTCTATTCCCTGCTGGTAATCGGGGCACCACTGAAAGATGAAATGCGTATCTGACTGAATACTATCGCAATAGTGCTTAATCAGCAAAAAATCTTCTTCATCGTCATCGATGACCAGGATCCTGATGCTGTTGTGGGTGATGTCCGTAGTATTCATCGTGTTGTATTCATTTTGTATGAATGAATGCCGGCAAAATAGCCTGGAAGGTGGTCCGTTCGCACATAACATAATATGAACCGGCCAATATTATTTGCAATATTAATGCCTGAATAAAATCCTGCAAATTTAAAACATGATTTTTTTCAGGAAAGGCCATTCCTGGCCTGGCTGTGAAAGCGTAAAAGCTATTTTGTTTGGAAAGCCCCGGTTAAGTATTGAACAATTGACACAAATTGCCTTTTTTATTCCATCCGGTAGGAGGGCTTTCGCGGTTGGCATTGGTGCAAAACTGAAAAATCAGGAGATGTAATAAAACATAACTTTTAATAAATTATTCTGTCAGGGTCGACGGTTCATCTGTTATCTTGACCCCATGCCGGCAGGCATTCTTATTTTTATCACCAGTGATCGGGCATGTTGCCACATAAGTATCTTTACCGCCCTTTGTTATTTTAATATAGACCCGTGAGATAGCAATCAACAAGGCTACTTAATATTTTCTTTATGCGATGCCACCGGTAAATTGAAACGCACGCATGCATGGGCAATAAGCCCCGTTGCAAATTATATTGAAACCGGGCTTTTATTAAATTAAATGACGAGCCGTCAATTAATTTCGGCGGATAGTTTTAGCATTGTGGAATATGTGCTTTATTTCCTGGAAGTCACGCGGATTTACATAAAATTATGCCCTGGTGCGGAACCAACCATGGTGTGTCAAGCGTGGTAGAAAATTTTGGGAAAGTCATGCTGTGCTGGGACATGCTCGAATTTAAGCCTGTTGAGATTTTCGGATCCGATGAACGCGTTGCCATTTTCGGGACTTTCAAATACCACTCTAAGGTCTTGGGACAAATTGTTGATTCACCCTTCGCCATACTGGCAAAGGTCAAAAATGAGAAGGTAAATTACATTCAATTCATGGAAGACACATTTGCTACGGCTGCTTCTTTCAAAGTAAAGGGCTCAACCACCTATCAAAACTTTCCTAACAGCAAGGAGTTCGTGGTTTAATCCTGAAAGCGGAATGGAAATGATCTGCAATATTAAAATGAGAATGTGTTCCAAAACCTGTTTCGGCTGAACGGTATCGTCATTCAAAATCATTAGGGACCAAAAGCTTCCCTGTGTCGCAACAGGATTTACCGTTTAAATGCACTGAGGAAGAGGAAGTTCGGCCGACGCTGGTTCGGTGTTTTTTTCAATAGCTTTTTTATTTTATATAATTTGATTGACAACCTTTAGTTTTCTTGCAAAATTTACTATTGCCCAACTGGCTGTAATGGTAAATAAAAAAACAAGCGAAAATTTTATGATAACAGGTAGTGAGACATTTAAAAGTGCGAACTGCGACCACGTTATATAAATATAGTGCAATAGATAAATACCAAAGGCATTTGCTGAAAGATTAGTCCAAAGACTGTTTTCCTTGTGAATGTTTTGTTTGAAAATAGAAAGGAAGGCAAAGCTGCTGCAGATGCAGGAAGCGACAAAAATCAAGTAAAAATTAGCCATGCTGAATTTACGCCCAGCTCTCCTGCTCTCACAACATCCCAAACAGTATAAGTAAATAACTCAACTAACAGATATAAAAACAGGCAAAGGGTTAACCAAAACTGCCAGGGTTTATTTAGAAATCTATTGTTGGTGAAAAAATGATTTTCCCAATCACTGTTGCCAATGCAAGTACCAGTAAGAAAAAAAGAGAAATACAGAAAAACCCGATTAACCTGGAAGTCAAAAGAGCCCAAACCAGTCCATTTATATTGCCCTACCGAAAGGCTAATTGGGATAAACGCTAATGAAACAACTACAAAAAAAACAATAAAAATCTTTAGCGGATTTTTAGCAAGTTCATTAATAATATTTGAACCAGAAACGTAGAATTTTGATGGAATAAATACTGCAACTACATTGAACAGCAGCAATAGCCAAATAAACCAAGGGGGGCCAACAGGAAATTGTTGATTGAAAATATAATCGCTTATGAAAAATGGGATATTGAATGAATGATTGGTTAAGTAAAACGAGGGTAAATATGCAACGGGAATTATAATTACAACCACAATAATGAATGGAATTCCCAATATTTTGAATCTGTCTTGTAAAAATATTTGTCCCCCCTTTTTAATAATTCCCCGATAAACAAAAATTCCGCTTATGAAGAACATTAAAGACATAAAAAAAATGTCATTAAAATTCTCGAAAACATCCATACCATCCACTTGGAATTGTCCACTATTGGGTTACTAGAATTAATATAAGTTTTTGTATCAAAATGGGCGAACGTGGTATAAGCAAGTGACGCATGGTGTGCTACTAACAAAACAGTAAGTGCTGAACGCAGGTAATCTATCCAAAGGTTTCTGTTTGTTGCCATTAAATTTAGTGAATTACTATTTGAAGCGACATATAACATCGATATTATTTCAACTTAGAAAAAGTTATTTGTTTTGTCTGTTTAAGTTTATAAATATTGATTGCATGAATAATTACTGCGATAAGACTTCCTATAATAAGCATTGCACCAATTAGCAAGCCATAGATGTCAGATTCAGTATAAGCCCTAAAAAACCTAATGCGTTTATCATTGCAATGTTTTTCCTTAATTTATAAAATTATTGTCAATGTTAATTATTGAGTTTAACTGCTCATATATCAGTAACATTGTATAACAAGGGTTTAAATGAGTATCTGTAAGATGAAACTCACTCCTGGTTACAATATGAAAGCCGAATTTTTCATAAAATTTTATTGCAGCAATATTTCCTACCCATACAACCAACCACATCCCATTTTGACCACATGATTTTGAATATTCGATATTATAATTTAACAGTTTAGCGCCCAGTTTCAGTCCATGGAACGAATCCAGCAAATAAATCTGGTCCATTTTTGAAACATTCTCCATTTCAATTGAAGCGTGTTTCGTGTTTAGTTCCATTTTTGAAAAACCGGCTACCTTGTTTTCATATTTGATAAGGTGATAAATATTTTCCGGGTTAGCCAATTCTTTCTTTATTGCATCAATGCTGTATATCTTCCTAATATAAGTAGCTAATTCATGTGTCGGTGCACTATCCTTATGTGAGTTATAAAATGTTTCGGCCCCAAGTTCAGTAAGGACTTGTGCGTCATGTATTGATGCTTCGATAATCATTGTGCGTATGTTTCTTTTTGCAAAATGTAGCTCCCGTCAAGTACTAATTCGTAAGATCTGGTTACCATTTAGGTAGAGAGTTTCATTTCACCCTTATATTCTATATCAAATATTGATTTCATATTTAAGCTAATTTAATTAAATTAGTTGGGTAGGTAAAAGGGATTAATCTGCAAGTCTTACCATGCAGCGAACATCTTTTGCATTATTACAGTCTGTGCCTTCGGGGAAGTAACACTCAGCACAACATCCTTCTTCATCAACCCGGGGGTCAGCCAATAAGGTTTTAAATGCTTTCTCTATTTGTGTCGGGTCTTCGGTGAAATCTTTAATATAAAAACATATATAATTCCCCTTCTTAAACGTATAAGTTTCGCAGGCTGGTGGAATTGCCTCTTTACTACTATCTATTTCTGCTGCAGCCATGTATAATATTTCATCATCGTACAAATATGAAACACCGAAATGATTCCGCTTTCCAAGTGATTTTGCAATAGAAACCAGCTTTTGATGTGCAACTTTAATGCCTTCTGGAAATGATTCTGCTTTTACGCAAAACAGATTAATGTCTTTTTCAAGTTTAAACCTTTCCATTCTTCAATGTTTTAAATGATAAATTATTTTGCAACCAGGTTAATAAAAACTTCAGAGCCATTTCTTGTTTCGATTGAATTATAACATGGCTCCAGTTTTTTGATTCTGAATTTATTTGAGAACATCAATTTGTATTCCTGCAACGTACCACCAAAGGGAGGTCCTTCTTCCCCAAATACCTGACTAAATAATACACCGGTAAGGTGGCCCCCTTTTACTAAAAGCGAACGCATTTTATCAACATACACTGGTCTAATCGATGGGTCAAGTGCAGAAAGAAAAGTCTGTTCTAAAATAAGGTTGTAAGTACCATCATGGTTAAAATAATCACCCGTCACTATTTTAATACTTTTACCGGCCTCATTGATGAATTTATTTTTTAAGGCAGCAGTAAGCGAAGGGGCAATATCTATTACCGTAACATTAGAAAATCTTTGGGCTAATAAGTATTCTGCTTCGTAAGCATTACCACATCCAGGTATCAAGATGGCTATATCCTTATTGGTCAGCTGGTCAATATACTCTTTAAGCGCCGGTGAGGGGAAACCAATATCCCAACTTATTTCATCTTTATCATAGAGACTGTTCCAGTAATTTTTGGACATTGTTTTGCCTTGCATATAAATTTATTTTTTGGTTATGCCACTACTTTGCTGAAATCGTTTATCTGTTTTGTATGCCTTATTATGTGGTTCTCAAATAAAACCAACCACTCATACTTTGTTAGTGTGCCCCATACTGGAAGCTCAATAACACTGCAGGTTTCAGTAAGGTCGTCTTTTTCGATCATACTTAAAACAGCCCCTTTGTTTACATCCAGGAGGGCAAATAATTCACCAATTGAATAGTGTTTTAGTTCTGGCTGTAAAATTGGTGCAGTTGGGAACTTCAATTGAGAATTTAAAAATAAGTCTTTGATGCTTGCTGCATGTTGGTCATAAGGCCTTACCTTTTTTTGGGTTATACTCAAATCTACCTGAGTTCCTTTTACAATGTGGTCTGCAATTTCTCCTACACTCCACCCGCCATCTGCTCTCTTTTTGTTTATATCAGTGTGTTGTTGTATAGCTGTTTTGAAATCAACAAACGCCCTTTCTATTTTTTGTTCTAATAAAACTTTATCCATCTCGATTTATTTACGTGAAAGAAATATTATGAATATCATCTTTTCAAAACGCAAAGCAACAAAAATTAAACGATGCTGAAAAATACTTAATTTGCATTAATTGATAACAAAAACAAATCAATAAAAATGACTACTGAACAAATAAAGAACTTTCTTACAACTGCTGAAGTATTAAACTTTCATAAAGCAAGCAGGGCTATGTTTATAGCACAACCAGCATTAAGCAGACAAATAAAAAAACTAGAAGATGAAATTGGGGCAATACTTTTTGATAGAACCAAAAAGCAGATTAAACTGACTGCTGCCGGTATTTTTTTTAAAAATGAAATGAAGAGAGTTTTTGCACAATTAGAGCAGACAAAAAAGAGAACTGGTCAAATTCATAGAGGAGAAGCAGGGGAAATAGGCATGGGGCATGTCAGTTCTGCAATGCAGTCTGTATTGCCGCCTTTTTTAAAGAAAATTAAACAGCAGTATCCTGGTTTGAAAATCACATTAAAGGAAAGTGCCTGTACTGATATGATTAATAAAATTATGAATAGAGAACTTTCGTTTGGTGTGGTGCCCAATGTTACGGTTCCTAATGAAATTGAGGAAGTAACATTATATAAGGAAAAATTTGTTGTTGTGATGCCAAAAAACTTTAAAATCAGTTCAAAAAAAAGCGAAAGATTAAGGGCGTTGGCAAAAGCAGATTGGATTTTACCTGCTTTAGAAGACAGTCAAGGGTATAATGAAATTTTGTACCGGCTTTTTCACAAAAACGGCTTCTGGCCTAAGGTTGCGTTTGAATCGCCAAACGCATCCACCAATCTGCGTTTAGTAAGTGAAGGATTGGGTATTACAATTATTGGGAAATCGGCAATAAAGAATGTCAAGTTGAACATTAAACATTTTGAATTAACAGAAATGTCCCCAGAAGTGGAAATGCGTTTTGTATGGCTTAAAGAAAGGAAGGAAGAATTGAAGGAATATATTGAACTCTTTTTAAAAATATTTAGCGAAATAAGAAACACATAAATTTTATTTCAAGGAAAATAATGATCCATAAAAACGATTGCGGTAAAGCATATTTATAAGTAGATAAAATTGAAAGCTACTATTACGATATTTATCAGAAGTATTGCATTAATAGCAATAATATCATCTTGCCTTAATGTTTCAACAAACTCTATGTTCCGTATGGAAGAAGAAGTTTTAGAACTCAACCAACAATCAGGTAGAGACATTTTAGTTGGCAGTCGGAGTTTAATTATACAGCTAATGAAACTTAATTTGATTGATGAATACCAACTTTGTGTTCACCCTGTTGTTGTAGGAAGCGGATTGCCATTATTTGAAAATATAAATGCAAGGGCCGGGTCGCTTTGACCACAAGCGCCGATTTTCTCAGACCATCTTTCGCCGAATTCATTTGACTATCTTAATTTATTGAGAACAATAAATTTATCTGAAATTAAGAAATGATATTGGTGGTCTATCCGCTCCGGCTTTTGGTGGTCAACGTTGTCGGCTCATCCAGATTACAACATGATTACCTTGCTGCAAATTTCCGAATTAAGAGAATATTGTTGCTGCAATTCAGCGGCAATCACACAACGACTTAAAATGGTACGACAGATGTCCGATTTTATCGCGTCATATAACGCTTTTAATATCGCTGTGATAGGATAACATTTAATCTTAGCGAATTTTTTACAATGCAAGGCTAAATTCCCTTTTTACAATTGGGTCAAACTTCGCCAATTCACCAAAGCTATTTTGCTAATTCATATTGATAGTATTTACATCCGCACAGATATTTGCTCCTATAAATTACCAGCGTGAGCAACAGCGTCTATCCAATTAACAAAGGCATCAATAAGTCAATTGAGTTTAAGGGCTTGAAAGCGCAATACATCTGGTGGCTGGGTGGGGGATTGATTGGACTGCTCATCTTATTTGCTGCGATGTATTTTATCGGGCTCAACACATTCGTTTGCCTGGGCGTGATACTGGTTGCAGGAACCGGGTGGTTTGTGTATGTGTACCGGTTGAGTAATACCTATGGCGAATACGGGATGATGAAAAGGCTGGCAAAGAGGAGCGTGCCAGATTTAATTAAATCGAACAGCAGGAAAATATTTATGAAGGCGGCCCCGGCCTCGCCCGAACCCTCCCCCGGTAGCGGGACAGGCTCTCCAGCAGAAGGGGAACTTAAAGCAGGATTTTATGATGCAGGATAAGTGTACGCGGCGTACTTATTAATAATGAAGTGATTTTTTTAATCAAGTGTAGCAGGATTTTGTGATGGAGAAAAGATTAGAAAATATGTTGCCCATTCAGGGTGTGGAACATGATTGCATATTGTCCAGGATGGGCGATGTCACCGTAGTGTATGAATGCACCCTACCGGAGATATTTACGCTGTCGGACCGGGAATATGAGGCATTCCACCAGGCATGGATCAAGGCGATCAAGATCCTGCCGAAACAGCTTGTGTTTCACAAACAGGACTGGTTTGTGGACAGCAAGTACTACCCGGATTTTAGTAAAGCCGACAGGAGTTTTTTGTCTCGTAGCAGTGAACGTTTTTTCAACGAGCGGCCCTTTTTGGATCACCGGTGTTATATATTACTTACTAAGAAGGCAGCGAACCGGAAAGCATCCAGTTCCTTATTCTCCACTTTGTTGCGGTCATCGATTGTGCCCGAAGAAACACTCCGTCCTTCCCTGCTGCAGGATTTCCTGGATGGTTGCGGGCAGTTTAAAAGAATACTCGAAGACAGTGGGTTTGTACAATTAAAGCGGTTGGTCAATGGTGAACTGCAGAGCCAGGCAGGTCGTGCAGGTCTGATAGAGCGGTATTGTTATTTGGCTGAAGCGGATGATGAAAGGATCATCCGGGACATTTCATACAAAGACGGGATCAGGGTAGGGGGACAATATTGCCAGCTGTATACCTTATCCGATGCTGCTGATCTGCCGGCTCTGTGCGGTTCACGGATCAATTACGATAAATATTCGACCGATAAAACCAAGTTCAGCATCGGTTTTGCCTCTACGGTAGGACAACTGCTGCCCTGCAACCATATATACAACCAGTATATTTTCCTGGACGATGCCGGCAAGACCATCACGAAACTGGAGAGCAAACGATTGCGGTTGCAATCGCTGTCCGCTTATTCGCGCGAGAACGCCATTTCTCGTGACGCGGTCAATGATTTTTTGAATGAGGCAATCAGCCAGCAGCGGCTGCCGGTGAAAGCCCATTTCAATATACTGGTATGGACCGAAGATCGCGCGACACTGAAAGATGTAAAAAACCTGGTATCCAGCGCCCTTGCCCAGATGGACGCGGCACCGAAACAGGAGTTGGCGGGCGCACCGCAGATCCACTGGGCGGGCATACCGGGCAATGCTGCGGATTTTCCGATGAATGATTCCTTTGACACGTTTGCCGAACAGGCTTGCTGTTTTTTAAACCTCGAAACGAACTATCGCTCTTCACTAAGTCCTGTTGGCATTCGTCTCGGGGACCGGTTAACCGGTAAGCCGGTGCACGTGGATATTTCCGATGAGCCGGTAAAAAAAGGGATCTGCACCAACCGCAACAAATTTATCCTGGGTCCATCGGGGAGCGGCAAAAGTTTTTTCACCAATCACATGGTGAGAAGTTATTACGAGCAGGGCACGCATGTGGTGCTGGTCGATGTGGGACACAGTTACAAGGGACTCTGCGATATGGTAAACGGTTATTATTTCACCTATTCCGAAAAAGAACCCATCCGGTTCAATCCTTTTTATATCGGTGTAGGCGATGTGTTGGATACTGAGAAAAAAGAAAGTATTAAGACCTTGCTATTGGCACTATGGAAAAAGGACAATGAAACGTTTGGAAGGAGTGAATACGTGGCCCTCAGCAATGCGTTACAGTTGTATTTTGAAAAGCTGGACAAGGATACGCAACTGTTCCCCTGTTTTGATTCCTTTTACGAGTTTTTGCAAACCGATTTTGTAACGGTACTACAAACGGACCGGGTCAAAGAGAAGGATTTTGATGTGTCCAATTTCCTGTATGTATTGCGCCCTTACTACAAAGGCGGCGAATTTGATTATCTGCTGAATGCATCTGAAAACCTGGACCTGCTGCAAAAAAGGTTCATTGTTTTTGAACTGGACAACATCAAGGATCATCCCATTTTATTCCCGGTGGTAACACTCATCATCATGGAAGTCTTTATTTCCAAGATGCGCAAGCTCAAAGGCATCCGCAAAATGATACTCATTGAAGAAGCCTGGAAAGCGATTGCCAAAGAGGGGATGGCGGAATATATAAAGTACTTATTTAAAACCGTGCGTAAGTTTTTCGGCGAAGCCATTGTGGTAACCCAGGAAGTGGAAGATATTATTTCATCGCCGGTGGTAAAACAGGCGATTATCAATAATTCGGATTGTAAAATACTATTGGATCAATCCAAGTACCAGAACAAGTTTGACCAGATACAGGAACTGCTGGGATTGACCGAAAAAGAGAAAGCATTGGTGTTGTCGGTCAACAAGGCCAATGATCCTTTTCGAAAATACAAGGAAGTGTTTATATCGCTGGGTGGTGTGTTGTCGCGGGTATACCGAACGGAGGTATCGCCGGAGGAATACCTGGCGTATACGACGGAAGAAACGGAGAAGGTAAAAATGATGCAGTACGCACAAAAGTATGGGAGTATTCAAAAAGGGATTGCGGTGCTGGCGGAGGAGATGCGGGAGGCCTCGGCCTCCCCCTAAATCCCCCTCCAACAGAGGGGGACTTGGAACACTAAAACATTAAAAAACGATTATGAAAATGTTGTTGTTGCTCATGGCCATTTGTTCTCTTTTGCTTTTTGGTTGCAACCTGTTTTCATCCAAAGTGCCGGTGCGTGATTTTATTCCTGGCACCTATACCACCACGTGGACTACGGCATTCACGCAAGCGAGGGATACCATGGTAATCGAACCAGCCGCCACCAATGGCAGCGGCACATTCCAGATCACCCGGCGCACATATATGCTGTACCAGGAAAAACCACAATACAAACTGGTGCATTGGACGGGACTATATGACAGTGACAACAAGACTATCATCATTCATAATAATGGCCGTATCCTGTCTTTTGATCCGGTGAAAAAAGTAATGAAAATGGGATCGACCACGTATACAAAATTATAACACCGGATACTGTTGACTTTTAAAAAAAGTGCGTATGAAGAAGTTTGCTTTCATGTTATTACTGGTGATTGGGTGCACCATTGCACCTACGCTGCGGTCACATGCTGTTGTCTGGGTGGTCGTAAAGGCCGCACTCAAAAAGGCCATCAAGGCCATTGACCTGGCTATCCAGCAACAGCAGAATAAGGTCATCTGGCTGCAGAATGCGCAAAAGGAACTGGAGAACGTAATGTCCAAGTTGAAACTGGATGAGATTTCGGATTGGGTGGAAAGGCAAAGGACTTTATATAAAGACTATTTTGAAGAACTGCAAAAGGTAAAGGATGTCATTGCGTATTATGACCGCATCAAACAAATCACGGTAACGCAGGAACGCATCCTCAGTGAATATAAAAAAGCATTTGACTTATTTAAACAGGATGCTCATTTCTATCCCGAAGAAATTATCTACATGGGGCAGGTATATGATGGCATGTTTGGCGCATCGGCCAAAAGCCTGGACCAGCTGACCCTGGTGATCCATTCATTTGTTACCCAAATGACCGATGCCAAAAGGCTGGAAATAATCAATGAGGCGGCAGCATCTATGGATGCAGTGTACAATGACCTCAAACTGTTTAACAGCCAGAATATATTATTGAGCCTGCAAAGGACCAAAGATCAAAATGACGTTCTTTCTGTAAAAGCATTATACAATTTGAAATGAAAAAGCTGACCTGTCTTTTATTACTGTCGTTGTTTTTGCTAGTGGTAGAAAAAACATGTGCACAAGGCTTTTTCAACCAGAAAGGGGCCTGGATAAAAAACCAGCTCAAGCAAATTGCCTTGTGGGAAGTATACATCAAAGACATTGAAAAAGGCTATGATATTGCAAAGAGCGGGCTGGCCACTATCGGCGATATCAAGAACGGCGATTTTCATTTGCATTTGAATCATTTTGATGCACTGATGGCGATTAATCCTGAAATCAAGAAATATTCCAAGGCAGTTGAAATTCTGCTCCTGCAATCAGAACTCAAAAAGCTATATCCTAAAACCGATGATGTTTATATTAATTCTGTGTTCACCCATTTGATTAATGGAGCAACGTTTGATGTTGATCAATTGAATAGGATATTGTCGCCGGGTAATTATTCCATGACGGATGATGAGCGGATCGGGCAGATTGATGGATTATATACTGACATGAAGGATAAATATGCATTTGCTAGAAGTTTCTCGGTGGATGTAAAAATAGTGGCGCTACAAAAATGGAAGGAAAAAAATGAAGCCCAGGTGAGTCGTTTGCTAAATAACATTAAATGAAACGGATGTTGTAACTAATCCGCGTTTCTTGAATTAGCTATAGACGAAAAGAAATGAATGGTTGTATTGAATTAAAGGAGCTGAAGATGAAAAGGAAATTAATGGTTGTATTGATGTGCGTATTTGGATTGGGTGCAGCTTACCGGGCATCTGCCCAGGCCCAGGAACTCGAAGAACTGGCACTGGACATTGAAAAGTTAGCCCAGTTCAAACAAATATTAAGCGACCTGGAAAAGGGGTACGCCATCCTGGAAGGCGGCTACAATACGATTAAGAATATTTCGCAGGGCAATTTCAGTTTGCACAAGGCATTCCTGGATGGACTGTTGGCGGTCAGCCCGGCGGTGGCGAAATATAAAAAGATTGTGTCGATTATGGATAACCAATTGCAGCTGATGAGCGAATATAAAAAAGCGTATAGGCGGTTCAAAGCGGACGACAATTTCAACCCGGACGAACTGGCTTACATCGGTAAAGTGTACGGGAAGCTGGTGGATGAAAGTGTAAAGAATTTAGCGAGACTGCTCAACGTGATTACGGCAAATACATTAAGGATGTCAGATGATGAAAGGTTGAGAGCGATTGACATGATTGATGAGGAGATGCAGGATAAGCTGTCTTTTGTACGATTTTTTAATAACAATACAACGGTGTTGTCTTTGCAAAGGACAAAAGAAAAGAATGATCTAAGGAGTAGTCGGTTGTTGCATGGGGTGGACAAGTGAGGCCTTGTTACTTTTGTATGTGTGCAGCAAGGTTAAAAAGAGATTGAAAATTCGTGTGATGATGGTGTTGATGTTCGTGTGAATGAATTAAAAAATTGCGGTATGGTTAAAATGTGGTGGAAGGTTTGTGGGATGATGATGTTGGTTATATCAGGGATGGTATTATTTCCAGGTGTGAGCAACGCACAGGGTATCGTTGCGGAAATGAACGGGCTGCATGCGGTATTGGCCCAACTCTATGATGAGATGATGCCGCTCTGCAGCAAATTAATTGGCGTGGCACGCCTGATAGCAGGGTTCGCTGCGATGTGGTACATCGCTTCCAGAATATGGCGTCATATTGCCAATGCAGAACCGGTGGATTTTTATCCGTTGTTCCGTCCTTTCGTGCTGGGCTTTGCTATTTTGATTTTTCCTTCCGTGATCGATCTGATCAATGGCGTACTGAAACCGACCGTCGTCGCAACGGCAGATATGGTGACGGATTCCAATAAGGCCATCGCGGTTCTGCTGAAGGCCAAAGAAGATGCCATTAAGAAAACCACGGTCTGGCAAATGTATGTCGGGGAGAACGGCAGTGGCGACCGCGACAAATGGTACAAGTACACCCACCCGGAAGACCCCGGCGGTGACGATGAAGGTATGCTCGAGAGCGTGGGCAATGATGTCAAATTCGCGATGTCAAAGGCATCCTACAATTTCCGCAATTCGATTAAAGAATGGATGAGTGAAGTATTGAAACTGCTTTATGAAGCCGCCTCGCTCAGTATTGATACCATCAGGACTTTCAATTTGGTTGTCCTGGCGATCCTCGGGCCGCTCGTATTCGGTATCGCTGTCTTTGACGGATTACAGCACACGCTGACGGCCTGGCTTGCCCGTTATATCAATATTTTCCTCTGGCTGCCAGTGGCCAATATCTTCGGCAGCATCATTGGTAAAATACAGGAAAAGATGATCGCCCTCGATATCCAGCAGGTGCAGGACGCCGGTGATACCTTCTTTTCTTCTACCGATACTGCCTATCTCATTTTTTTAATCATCGGCATCATCGGCTATTTCACTGTGCCATCCGTAGCCAATTATATTGTAAACGCCGGCGGTGGCAACGGGCTGCTGCACAAAGTGACCAGTGTGATGAGCAGCGCAAGCATGAATACGGTGCAGGGCACGTCCAATGTTTCCTCCACCGCGCCGGGGATGATGGGGCGGATGATAAACAACGTGGTGACCGGTGCAGCCGGTAGCAGCGGACACGCAGCCGGCCGATCATCCGGCGGATACATGGCGGACCGGTTAAAAGGCAATTGATACAGTAGGAAAATAGTTTGGTAGTTAATAAAAAGGAAGATACTGATACCATGTTCAGACAGGCAAAAAACATCGATACCGCATTTAAATATACCCGGGCATTCTCGGTTGTCATGATCATCGCCTGCGCCTGCATCACGGGGTACGCACTGCACGTCAGCGCCAAAACCATCCGGGCATCTCAGGCAACCATTTTTATCCTCGCGAATGGGAAGGCGCTGGAAGCTTATGCAGCGGAAAGAAAAGACAATATACCGGTGGAGGCGCGGGATCATGTAAAAATGTTTCATCACTACTTCTTTTCACTGGATCCGGACGATAAAGTGATACAGGCAAATATCACCAAAGCGCTGTACCTCGCCGATGCCTCCGCCAAGCAACAGTACGATGATTTGAAAGAGAACAGTTATTATTCCAATATCATATCCGGCAATATCAGCCAGGAAATAAGCATTGACAGCATCGACATCAATACCAACCAGTATCCCTTTTATTTTCACTGCCAGGCCAAAGAAAAAATCACCCGACCCACCACCATTGTTACCCGCAGTTTGATTACGGAAGGCTGGCTCCGCAATGTGGCACGCAGTGATAACAATCCGCATGGGTTTTTAATTGAAAAATGGCGGACGCTGGAAAACAAGGATGTAAAAACGGAACAACGGTAAGCTGATGTTTAAACTAAAATGAAGAGAGGGTATGTTTAAAAGAAAACGAAGAAACCGGGTAATGGCAGGACAGGTGACCGATACAGCAGCCAATAGGATTGCAGCCGCTATCCATACCATGCAAAACGGATTTGCAAAATGGATGAATAAACAAACAAAGAATTTTTCTTCCCGGACCTGGAAGTGGCTGGTGGTTGTTTTTGCCCTTGGATGGAGTGTGCTGAACGTGTATATTTTTTCCAATACGTTCATGAAACAGCCAGCTGCACACCAACGCAATCAACCACCGTTTATTAAAAAGCCCCTGTACACGGACAGCCTTGTCTTAATGGAACAAATTTATCAGCAGCATATAAAGCCAACAAAATGACTACCATTCAACACGCACAACATTACTTGCGCAAACGAAAAATGATGATGATACTTCCATTACTAATTCTACCATTTGTAACCATGGCATTCTGGGCGCTGGGTGGCGGCAAGGGACCGGTGGCCACTAAACAACAGGGCAACAATGATAATGGCCTCAACCTCCAATTGCCCAATGCCCACCTGAAGACAGATAAGGGACTTGATAAAATGAGTTATTATGAAATGGCGCAATCGGACTCAGAAAAAATGAAAGAACGGATGCGCAGCGATCCTTATTATAAGCTGAAGAGCAGCGTATCGGATGATAGTAATTCTTTTAACGACCGATCCGATGAAAGTGGTGACAATGTTGATCAAAGCACTGACAATGAACATGAGCACGAGGGACTGAACGCATCACCTTATAATAAACAGAAAGGTGCGAATGCCAATGAAACGAAAGTCTACCAGCAACTGCATGCTATCCATGCGGCACTAGACAATGCAAAAGCCACTTCAAGACTTCGTTCCGATTCAAAATTCAATGACCTGGGTGGTGAGCGATTGACCGCTTCAAATGAACCGGCTGTCAATAATCAAAACGTGGATCGCCTGGAAAAAATGATGCAGTCGATGAAGGAGCCAAGCGGTGGCGGCGATTCAGAGATGAACCAAATCAATGCGATGCTGGAAAAAGTAATGGACATCCAGCACCCAGACAGAATAAACGAGAAGATGAAGCAATATGCGAATTCGCAAAAGGGAAAATCATTCTCTGTTACAAAAAAATCAGACCAGAACACCGGATTCTATGCGGAAAGCAATGCCAATGGTTTTGAAAATGCGCACGGTGCTGGTCATCGGAACGATGCAGACTCAACCCAGCAGGTTCTCCCCGCTATTGAAGCGGTCGTAGCTGAAACGCAAACCCTGGTGAGCGGAGCCACGATCAAGTTGCGGCTATTGACAGATGTATCCATCAATGGCATACACATTCCGAAAGGCGGTTTTGTATTTGGCAAGGCTTCGTTGTCCGGTGAACGGCTCACGGTTGCCATTACCAGTATCCGCTATCAAAATGCATTACTGCCGGTGGCCATGTCGGTCTATGATATGGACGGCATGGATGGGATTTATATCCCGGGCGCTATTTCACGGGAGGTGGCCAAACAATCCACGGACAATGCCCTGCAATCTGTAGCGCTAAACGCGCTGGATCCTTCCATTGGTGCGCAGGCGGCGAGCGCCGGCATTGAAACCGCGAAAACATTCATCAGTAAAAAAGTAAAGCTCGTACGCGTGACCGTGAAAGCAGGGTATCGGGTGCTGTTGAAAGACAATAACAATCAATAGTAACGGACAAAACATATGCAAAGGAGTTATCGGGTGCAATTAAAATAAAATAAACAATAAATAAAATCATTGCTATTATCCAACAGTCCTCTATGGCCAGGAAAATCCGAAAAAGAGGATAATCATTTTTTGGTATTATAAAAATTTTTATGAAATACGGTGACCAGGAGGATTCGTAAAAAACAGGACAATCATTTTCAACGTATTTAATCAAAATTATTATGAAACGGTTTCGCGAGGGAAGCATTTCCATTCCATTTTTTTTGTTTTTGTCCATTTGTATGTTGGGCGATCGGCTGCTGGCGCAAAAGGATAGTACCGGAGCAGTACACCTATTGATCTCCTGCAATAAAACTACCAGCCTGGTATTTCCGCAGCTCATTCAATGTATTGATCGCGGTAGCCTGGACCTGCTGGTGCAAAAAGTCAGCGGCGTTGAAAATGTATTGCAGTTGAAGGCGGCAAAAGAAAATTTCACCGAGACCAATATGACGGTGATCACGGCCGACGGAAAATTGTATTCGTTTATTGTCCGCTATGCCGCCGAACCATCGCCTTTGCATCTGCAGATGGATAGTGCGGTCTCCATTTTTGAAACCATTGCCCAGCAAAAGAGAACAATGCACGGCGTGCGCGATGTGTGTTATGAAATGATCCTACGTTTGAAAGGTTTATTTATTGAAAAGGACATTCTTTATTACCAGTTGGAGCTGGAAAACTTGTCCAATATTTCCTATGATATTGACCTGCTCCGTTTTTTTATCAAAGATAAAAAGCAAAGCCGCCGCACCGCCTCGCAGGAACTGGACCAGGTTCCCTTGTACGTGTATGGCAATACGACCACCGTGGGCGGACAATCCCTGCAAACCATTGTGGTGGCACTCCCTAAGTTTACCATTCCTGATAAAAAACATTTGTACGTACAGGTAATGGAAAAAAATGGCGGAAGAAACCTTCGGTTAAAAATCAGCAACCGGAAAATGGTAAAAGCAAAATTATTGAAAGGCATTTATAAAAAAGACCAACGATGAACGCCGATGCAAACGGGTTATACAATCATGAAGGCAATGCATTTACCGATGCGCTCATCGGGCATAATGAACATCAATTATTTCACTCAAATAAAACAAATGTTATGAACGAAAAGAATTTCAAGTATCTGGACGACCAAATCTTTTATACAGGCTTTGGCCGGGAACACCATGCCACGCTCAAAGAAAAAATACTGGAAGGCAAACCGGAATTTGTGATTGCCCACCAGCAAGACTTTGGCAAGGACAATGTAGCCGCTACGCTCCATTTTAAAAAATCCAACGAAGGCGATCTGTATTTTCTAAACAGTTACCAGCTGCTGCTGAAAAACCAGCAACACCCCGAACCCATCAAACAAACCTTCTATGTCAACAATGACATGCGGCGAAAGGAGCAGGAAGACATCACGCTCAAAGAAGGGTACAATCTGTTAAGCGGCCGTGCCGTCAATAAAAACATGGTGAATAAAGAAGGCACCACCTACAATGCCTGGGTCCAACTGGATTTTAAAGTGACCGACAAGCACGGCAATTATGAAGAAAAAAAATATCACCAGAATTACGGGTTTGATTTGGAGAAGACGCTGGCCAAACATCCGATTAAGGAACTAACTGATGCCACGCAAAAGGAAAGGCTGCTGGAATCCCTGCAAAGAGGGAACCGGCAATCGGTTACACTTACGGTCGAGGGCCAGGAGAAAAAAGTTTTTATTGAAGCAGCGCCACAGTTCAAGGATAAGGGGCTCAATTTTTATGAAGCTGGTGGTCAAAAGATCCGGAGTGAAAAGCTGTATGAAACGAGTGCGAGCCAGCCGTCCGTGAAGCAGGAAGCGTCCATGGTGAAAGAACAATCCCAACAACTCAATGGCCCAGTGGCAACACAAACAGGGAAACAGGGTGCCAAAAAAGAACAGCAACAGTCATCGGCCGGTGACGGTGAAGAGGATGGGGCGAAGCAGGGGGAGAAGAAGTCAAAGCGGAACAAACAATCCATTTCCTGATGCCTGTTTGGACAAGCGCGTGACTATACTATTACAATTTTTATCATTCGCGGAGACGGACAACCGCATTACGACGGCGCACATCAGTGTATTCGGATTCCTGTGGAAGCTATGGATGGCGATGGAATCCGGACAAACGGTTATTTTTTTTGCCAGGGACCTTATTCCCCTGTGCAAACTATCCAGTCTGTCTACTTTCCATAAAATCATCCGGCAATTGCATGCATACGGGTACATCCGGTATGCGCCGTCGTACAATCATTTTGCGGGGAGCAGGGTAGAATTTGTTGGGTTTGAAAAAAAGGGGAGTGGATGAATGTACGGGGAGCGGTTGAGTCATGATACGCGTTGCTTTGGTCACGGATGTACGTTGGTAGTGTGACCGTCGGCGCCTCTTTTAATCCGTAGACCGGTATTTTAGTGACGTCTTGGTGTGGTAGCGATGATCGCTGACATTTCGACGGCAGCGACCCTTTCCCTTGCTATCAATAAGTATAAAAGGAGACGATGCGGGCGCTTGATACCCGCCGAGGTATCAGGCATTTTAAAAAATTTATCATTATGAGCAACAATGTACACATCGATGGAAGCACGCGTATTGGCACGATTGGAGGTGCGATGCTCGTCACGCTGCTCAATATCCGGCACAATGATTTTATCCGGATTATTGGTTTTGCAGCCCTCGGCGCCACGGTGAGTTTTTTTGTGTCGCTGTTCTGGAAATGGATGGTGAAACGGGCAGCGGCCAGGCGGATAAAGAAAGGGCGGCCCAGTAGCGGTGATCCGGGTTAATATTATCGTTGATTTCAGCCGGGCAACATCAAATGAAAGCTGGTGGCAGTTATCTTTGTGACCTGATTAATGCGATATACCATGATATACCAGGAAGGGCAGACGGTGCAATTATTGAATACGGAATTTAAACCGGTTTGCCATGCTACCATTGTACACTATGATGCGGAGAACGGAAAATATGAAGTGCGTTATCATTACCCCGATCCGGATAATACAGACACGATTAACGTGCCGCAGGAAAGGCTGATGTTATTAACGGACACTACGAACAAGACCCGATCTTAATGCCGGCTTTGGAACGTATTGTAAGGGTCAGGATACAATCTTTTTCCTTATTATATGAGCTCGTATTCGACTTGCGATTGATTTTCTTTGTAGCACACTTCCGTTACCGTTAATATAGGCAGAAACCTACAAATGAAAAAGATGACGAGAAACCATCTTACTTCAAAGTGCCGATAATCTTATTGAATTATTTGAAATAAAGCAAAGCGCTTAAAGTATAGCGTGAAATTCACCCGTTAAGAAAATTGTGAATTATGGGACCTGAAGTGATTACCAGGGATGATCTCAAGAAGTTCCGGTTGCAGTTATTACATGATCTCCGCCAAATGCTGGAACTCAAAGAAGCCAAACTGATCAAGCCGTGGCTTAAAAATTCGGAGGTAAAAAAACTGTTGAATATTTCCTCCAATACGATTCAAAGACTTCGGATCAGTGGAAAGTTGCGTTCCAGCAAAGTGGGCGGAATCCATTACTACCGGTATGATGATATTGAAAAATTGCTCAACAATGAAAGAGAGTAAGATCGTGCATTTAAAAGAGGTGAAAGAACTTACCCGCTTTTTTACTGCTATCCGTGAAGATAGCCGGGTGGGAGTTTGCCATATAAGTTTATATATGGCGCTGTTCCAATTGTATAACCTCAACCAATTCCAGAACCCGGTAGACATTACGAGGGCAGGTGTGATGGAAGTGGCGAAGATTAGCGGTAAGGCGACCTATCATAAATGCATAAAGGATCTGGCGGCGTTTGGGTACATACGTTACCTTCCATCCTATAACCCATCTGCGAACAGCCAGGTGTATATACTGACCATTATGGGCAACGGCCGAGAACAGTTGCAGCCTGCAGAATAAATAATTTGCTTTCCCGTGATTGAACCTGCTGAAAATCCAAATCATGACGACATAAATATTAATCTATGACAAGGAAAGATTGGGTAAGTTCCATATTACCAGGAGCGATTTTCTTTTTTGCGGCGTGTAAAATATTCATCAACTTAAGTATGCAATTTAAAAATGCCAGGAATCCAGTCGTTGCACGAAATTTGAAACGTTCCAATTGCAATAAGGACAAACATAGAGTTCAACATAGCCCTGCTGCAAGTTTTTGTCGTTTAAGAAATTGCTATTCACGCTGCTGGCAAAAAACGGATATGAAACTTATTTTATTTTTCTGAGATTTGGGTTTATTGAAAAGATAGGGCATTTGCCAAAAACTTAAGTGCTAAACTTGGACCTGAGTATGTTCTGTGCGGATCCGGCGAAGGAGACTTTATTTTCAGGGTCCAAATAAATACCATGTTTGCGACGATAATATGCTGCAAACAATTGCCACAAGGAAAACTAACAACCGATGAACTGGCGGAATACGTTAATTATGCATTTAATCCACGTTTTGATATAGCTCTGTTTGGTCAATGGAACTCTTTGGATGATTTGTTATTGAGCAATTTCAGGTTGCACTGGATACCCAATATTGGAAGTGATTTGTATGTTGTTTACAACCGCGGATATGATAACCTGAAACAGTTTGATTTTATGCGTCCGCGAACATCGGAAGGTGCTGCCAAGTTAGTATGGCGGTTCACTTTTTAGAATAGTTTGATATTAATAACCTTCGTGCAACGATAAGGTCAAAGTCATATTCCGATAAGTTATCGTTACTTAGGGGGGGCTCGCCCAGTCGATATAATGAGTCAGATTACAGCTTTATTAAATTGTCCAGTTCTATGCCGGGGTTTTTATAAAAGTTTTCTGAGCCGTGCGAGGAATGCGATCGTCAATTTTACCGGTGTTTCGGTCATTTAATCTGTCTAATTGTCAAATTTTTTCCGGGCGACGTAAGAGCAAATGAACCAGAATTTTCTCATTGTAGTCCGCAACAGGAAAACAACAGGATGCATTGCTGCCTTTGCCGGCTTTTTCGAGATGGTCGCTTTTATATGATTCAACAATTTGTTTAATACGCAGGATGTGCTCGCATGACTTTATTCAGCGCATAGGATTACTTAAATATGAATTCAGGATTTACTAATTGTTAAGCATCAGCACGCGTATACAGCCGGTTCAAAACAGAAGGGCCGCTGTAAAACAGTATTGGAACATCCATACACATAAAAAAGCCAGGTATAAAAATACCCGGCGTGTTGATCGTACCCTTTAAAATAAATTCTTACCTGGTAGATTTAACTACAGACTGAACTGCTGTCTCAGTTCCATTGGTTACACGCATGATGTACATACCTGCAGGTACCTGTGACATGCTGATTACTTCTGTCTGACCAGCATATTGTACAGTATATGACTTTAGCAATTGTCCATTTGAATTGCTTAGCTGATAGCTGATTGTTTTACCCTGCCAGTTCTGTGGAATTGTAATTCTTATATCATTAACAACCGGGTTAGGATAAGCCAATATTTTTACGCCCTCAGCAGATTTTCCGATGCGAACAATTCTTATATCGGATGTTTTATTACGACCGTCCATATCTACCATTTTAAGGCGATAGTATATTATTCCGCTGTTGCCTGCAGGAACTTTATCAGTGTAAGAGTAATTCACATTGATATCACTGTTACCAGCCGTAAAAAGCACTGTTATGTCTGAATATTCAACCCCGTCGAAACTTCTTTCTATAATAAAATGACTGGCGTTTCTTTCCATTGTGGTGATCCACTTTAAAGTGACATTGTTGTTTGCATACACAGCATTCCAGTTAATGATTGTCACCGGCAACAAAGAGCCTGCAGGGGCAGCGCCACGGAAAAGAATGCTGAACTGATCATTTCCACTCCAGCCATGACTGGTCTGATTAAAACCAAATTTCACATCAAATGAAGAAGTAAACGAACTGGTCACAACAAAAGAATTGCTTTTATTTGCCGTATCAATTGATTGACTCAGACTTGAATTGGTACTAACGGCCTGTATAAGATTAGCAGATTGTGTTACGCTGATACCAGGAGTACCATCCGCATAATGCCAACTGCCGTTAGTTAAATCAATAGACGCGTACTCATTAATCTGGTTACTTCCGTTTAAATCAAAAAATGTTCCGTCAAAATTTGCGAGATTAACTGGCAACGAGGTACCCGTCTGTACAAAACTAATATTGAACAATGCGTAATGATCTCCTCTTCCGTTAATGGAACTTACCATTGGCTGAAAACCTTCCGAAGTACCGGTATAAGCAGAATCGATGCTTTTCAACTGAACGTTATATAATGTTTTAACAGTTACCAGCGCATCCACCGTACCTGTAAAAGTGACATTTGAAAAGCGGTATACGGCTCCTGCGGTAAGACTGGCTCCAGATTCGAGCGTATAATTGGAGAAATTAAGATTTTGAGAAGACGCCGTAAAACTGATGGCGGTAAAAACAATTAAGAATTGAACGCGCAACTTAGTAAATAACAATTGCGAAATGGCATGGGGGTACAAATGCTTCATAAATTAATTTTTAAAAGGTTGAGATTAAATTGTACGGCCACAGGCATTGGAGAAAATCAGGACGACTTTTCCAGGAGAATTGGAGAATTATAATAAATTGAAAACAGTGACTTTTTACTGGCGGAGATTGGGTACGGCAAATTCAGAAGGAAGATTGGCTGAGTTTGTTCAGCAGGAAGATCGGAATGGTATATTCGGAGGAAGATTGGGTACGATTGTTCCGGTGAGTAACCCGGTACCACAAAGATTAACCGTATTTTCCGAAAATGCAAGTTTTTTTAAAAAAAAGGGCTCGCTGCAAGAAGGTGTCTTAAATGAATTAGGAACGATGCAGCTCTGTAGCCTCTTTAAACAGTGAAAACGGGTTGGCAGTCAGAAAACCGCCAACTCCAGATTTCTATTGCTTATTGGGAGGTATCATGCAGTTTATGCAGGCCTTCAGAGACTGCGAAGATTCCTTCTTTATTGTTACTTGAATAGATCCCAATCCGGCTTAGCTTCTACAACGGCTTTGTTTTTATGTTTAGTTTCCATAGATTGAATAAATTTTACTGTTGACGTCACGTTGGCAAAAATCAAAACGCTCTCATCATAGTTCAAAACTGGGTTATCATGGGCAAAGCTTTTATTGTTGCGGATATCATTAAAAGCCCGTATAACCTGGAAAGAAAACTGGATTATTTTTTCCGCCATTTCAGATTCAATGAAGCCTTTTGACTTAATCACTTTAATATATTTTCCGTACAAAGCGTTTACCGTTTCTTCCTTGCTATAGCCAACGCTATGGCTGTCACAAAGCTCCTTCAAAAATTTTACCAGGAATACATGGAGCCTGTCAAGGGCCGCTTCCGGTTCATTCTTTTCAATGCTTTCTTTGATGAGCCTCGCCAACTGGTGGAAATCTTTGTCTTCATTGGTTGCCTGGATGACATCAATGTGCTCAATTATACTGCCACTCAGCAGGCGCTCCGACAACTTGTGGAACTGCTCAAAGAGTGCAGTGTTTACTTCGTTTCCTTTCCTGGTACGCTCACCAAGGTTATATTCATGCAAGCTTTTGAAAAGTTTTCCTACGGTGTAATCAGGTTCCAATTTAATAAACTGGCGTAACCTGTTCGCTTTTGAACTGCCAACGACCGAGTATTTTTCGTCATTGATATCTATTCCTACTGCGTCCCCTACGAAAGCAGCAAATGTTCTGTCGGAAAAGTCCAATACATACCCATTTTCCATTACCAGGAACTGTTCTGTCACTTTATTTTCAATGTATGCAAGTTTTGACATCACTAACCGTTTCAATATTCATCAGGTAAACAAATCCTCCATCACTATTTCAGACTGTATGAGCCCGAGATAGTATTCATTTTTACGGGTGCCGTAAGTGGTAATCATTGTAGGGAACAATGTTTTTTTGGTGCCGGTTTCGGCTCGAAACACATTCACTTTCATATCCAGTTCACCGGCATATTTTTTATCAATTACAAATATTTCCCCTGAAAATTTCATTTCGCAAATATTGATGCAGCGGTCATCCCGGTCCAGCAGCAGATCAATCTGGGCTCCCAGTGCCCCTTTCCCGGAAACATGCCGCCAGGTCGCAGTATGTGTTAGTACGCCTTCAATACCCAGTCTGCGCCTGATCTGCAGGACATGTTTCTGGCAGACCGATTCAAAAGCAAACCCGCTCCAGCTTTTATAGGATGGCTTCCCATACTGGCGGAGCCATGCGCCCCCGGCGGTATCTTTTGCATGTTCGATGAACTTCAGGTAGAACAGCGAGTACTCGTCTGATAATTTATAAATGCTTTCGTTGGCGTGTTTTTCAAAAGGAATATACGGGGTGATAAAACCGGATTGTTCCAGTTCATCCAATAGCCTGGTTGTCGTACCCCCGGAGGTGAAACCACATTGGCTGATAATTTCATTGCGGGTGAGTCCCTGTCGTTTAGCAGCAAGCGCCCGGATTACTTTTTCATGGTTTTCCGAATGCGCAAATAGCGATGTATAAAGATTACTGAATTCAGTTTTCAACAGTCCGTCTTTTGCAAAACAAAGCCGGTCGATGACCTGTGCCGTGCTTTCCCCTGTATTGACGTTTCGCAGGTAATGTGGTATGCCACCCAGAGCCATATATAGCTGGAGCTGGCTATAGGGGTCGAGTACTACCCCTTTGCTTTGCAGGTAGCTTTGGGTTTCTCCGAGAGTAAAAGGGAGCAAGCGAATCGTTTGAGTTACCCGGTTATGCAAGCCACTTCGGTTATTGATTATCTTATCAATCATCCAGGAGGCGGCGGAGCCACAAATTATTACTTTCAGGTGCGATTTTTTCGAAGCAGACGCGTTCCACCAATGATCAAAGGCCTGCAGGAAACCAGACTTATGTGTTTCAATCCAGGGAAACTCATCGAAGAAAATAACTGCAGGTTTATCAGTTGGCAGCGTTTCGATATAGGTATCCAGCATCAAAAATGCCTGCAGCCAGCCATCAGGCACTGCCAGTGCAACGGCGCTTTTAGTGGCCAACCGGAGCGCCTGACTAAAATTTTCCAATTGTATTTTCATGGTAGCCTGATGGATACCCGTAAGTTCGAAAACAGTCGTCTCTTTACAAAAACTACGAATGAGATAAGTTTTACCTACCCGCCGGCGCCCATAGATGGCGATGAGTTCAGGTTCACTGGTAGCCAGCCTGTCACCCAATATTTTTTGTTCCGCGATGCGCCCGGTAATATTCATGAGCTATTTATTTGCGGCCAAAATTACGCTTTTTTCCTGATTTTGGACGCTGATAATTATTTATCTGGAGCCAAAATAAGATTTTTAATGCCGTTTTGGACGCGGATAACTATTGCTATATGTAGTACCTTTTTGATTGCCGGCCATCTTTTTGTTAATAATCCTGAACAATTGCCTGATCACAGATGATTATTCCATGACGCTCAATGATGCCGTATTAATGCGGCACTCATGGTAATATATTCCGATTAGATTTGCGTAGCTGTCGTTCATGTTTGTGCATGGACAAAGGGCCAAGTAACAGCAGCACCACCATCAATGGATGGCTGAACAGCTTTTTCATTACTGAAATGTAACTAATACTTGGGCAATAACTATGGTACTATTGCTGTATATCCATTAGCCAAAGGAAATCTACGCCAAAGTACTTGATAGAAAAGTGTGCGGCAGGAGGACGCATGGTGTTTCATGCTGCAATTATAGGTAATACAACCTGCGCTACGGGCCGGAAAAATATCGTTACTTGCTTCATATTGTTCGCCTTAAACGATTGTTTATGCCACAGGCTGAATTATCAGAGGATTGGCAGGATTGTTAAAGACATAATTAATACAGGTTCGTCAAACGTTGTGAATGGCAAGGGAATTATATTTGATTTCAACTATGTAAACCGGGAACAAACTTTCCTTACAGAAGTACTTAATAAAAATCCTTTATCGGAATCTGATGCACGTGCAATTAATAGTACGTTCAAGAACTTTGAGTTTATGCACGCTGAATATAGTTTAGCTAAAACTTTGTTAGGAAGCTCATCAATAGATTATAAAAATCAAACTCATAGAGAAGCAATTGGTCGATCTCTGGTCTTCATTGAACATTTTCTTAGCACAAATGATTATCAAAAGGCATCTCAAACAAAAGAATTTCAATCAGCGGTAGATTATCTAAAGAAAGAATATGGCGAGAAAAACACCAAAAATTTCTTGAATGCATATAAAGAAAAACTTGGACAATAAATAAATCGCAATGTTTAAAATAAAAGACTACTTGTATACAGAAATTGTACCTATTACGATGGCTAGCCTCTTGTTTCTTTTTTACAAAAAAGTAATTTGCAATGTGGCTGTTTCGACTAATTCTGAGTCCAATTTCAGATTTATCTGTGAATTCAAGTGGAAAGATGGAATTTTCTTACTCAGTAGCTATTGCATTGTAAAGTTGTTAAGTAGTATATTGAAATTTGATACTATTTTTAAAAGACTGTTACTAACTGTTCTTTTATACTGTTTCGCTTATGGTATTATAGCATTCCCTTTTTTAATAGCATCTTTTTTTCAACCAATAGAAATAAATGTTTTTGTCCATGTGTTTATTTTAATAGTAATTATTGAGGTGGTATTTACAAGAATTTTTTCACGCAGGACTAGGCAAATATAAAATGACATTTTCGCTCAAAATTACCGGTACGGGTTTAATGGGCAAGAGAAGTCTGATGAAATAAAAGGAGATGGAAATAGCTACACAGCTGAGTTCTGGGAGTATGATCCCAGAATAGGAAGGAGATGGAATATTGATCCTATTGTTAAGGATGATGAAAGTCCTTACATGACATTTGGAAACAATCCAATTGTTATGGTTGATCCATCAGGTGCTGACTGGTATAAAAATAAAAAGAGTGGAACCTACGATTGGTTTAATGGGAGCGACAAGCATAAGGGCTTTAAGCACATGAAGACCGGGACTTGGTCTGGCAGGAATGGTTCAGGGTTTAGTTATTATTTTGGAAATTTTAAAGATGATTTAATTCAAGATGGCCCGTCCACGTTAGAGGCAGTAGTTGTATCAGGCAAATCAAAAAAGAAAGGCGGTGGAAATATCATAAACTGACCTGAATTTAATCACACCAATGTAAATAGATGGGATGATCAACGTGCAACAGTTTGGAACAGATTAAATAATAAACAATCTCCCGTTCAAATTGGAGATCCTTTAGAGCTCATTGGTTTAGCGTCAAATTATCAGAAAGAGTGGCAAGCAAATCAGGAATGGAGGCAGATGAACTACATGGTTCTGGATCTTGCAACACTCTTTGTACCGGTGCCAAAACTAGGAATGGGGCGATGGTTGTTAGGGAGTAAATTTGGAAGAGTTTTTTGGACTGGAGGTGGAGTCGGAGGAAAGGCAGCATTAGCAGCAGAAGAATATGCTGCAGCGAATTTCGGCACTACCCTAACCACTACAAATTTTGGAAAAATTATAGTAAAAAATTACTGGAAACAATCAAAACTGGATGACAGGTAAAGTTTGGGATTTTGCATCGTGGGTCTATGCCAGAGGCGCAAGTGCGGAAGCGCATCTCTTTCTTGATGTGACAAAAGGAAGCGCATCAGGAGTATGGTATAGAGTAGAACTTCCTACATTAGAAAAAAGGGCTGTTGATATAATTTATCATACGAAATAAAACAATAAGAGATGACTTTTTTAAAAAATTTATTTAAGAAAACAAAAGTAAAAAAGTTACTTGGTGGGGGACTTATTTATAAGGGAGATGAAGCTGATTTTTACATTGACTCTAATACGGATATTAGAATTTCAAAAAAGCATATCCAGATATTCCGAAATGATATTCGCAAAGTGTTTAATAATGATTTCAAAATAATCAATGCAGAGACTTATGTGGCAGATTTAGAGAAAATGCAAATAGCTCTTAAAGTAAAGAAAATATTAGAAGCAGAAGGAGTAGATGTTGAGATTACGCCTCCATTCCCTTTAGATTTTTTGATGCAAAATAAGTAGCAGATGTCTTCTCTCTCACTAGCTCCACTATGCAATTTAAGAATAAGAGGTTGGTGCAGATATGCAGGTTAGATAATGAGTGCTTGCGTACCTGTGCCTGGCAAAGTAAGAAGATAAAAAATAGCAAAGCCATCAGTTGTAAAAGCTGGTGGTTTTTTTGTTACCAGAAGGGCTGCTGGTTGGTATTAAAGACACGCAGGATGATAACGGAGCTGTCGCCTTTAATAATAAAATGGATAGTAAAGGGGAAGGTATCGATGGGTTTTACGCGAACACTGTCATAGCTTATGGCGGAGGCGGTAGGCAGCCGGCTGATATTGTTAAAGAAAACATCCAGGGTATCATTAACTCAAAACCCAGCGCGGCAGACACTTTGTTGTAATATTCCACCGCCTCATCAATATCATTGACGGCATCGGCAGAGAGCACAATCTGAAAAGGCATCAAGGGCGTTTGTATTTTTGTTTTACAATATCCCAGGGTTATAATTGTTCGGGATGCGCCTGCACATCGGCCAGTGTTTTACGTACGGCTTCTTTTTGCCATTCAGGTATGGGGGTCAGATCTTCTTCTATGATCTCAATGGCATCTTCTTTTTTAAGATGCTCAATGAGAGAAGCGGCATAGTCTTTTTTTATAATCAGGTGAAGTATATTGGGCATAGAAATAAGTTTTTTAAGAGGCATGGGCTTGTTTTACTTTAAAATCTCTAAGGGCCACATCAATCATATTGAGCACAAAGTTTTTTTTCTCTGTGGGCAGCTTTTGCACTTCCAGGATGCGGTTAAGAGTGAGCTTGTCTAAATGCTCATCCGCCTTGCCCACCAGGTAATCCAGAGACACTTCTAAAATATCAGCCATCTTGGCCGCCGCTTCAATAGATGGCTTCATCTCGTCGCGTTCATAGCGTCCAACTACTGGCCCTTTGGTGTTCAGCAATTTGGCCAGTTCCTCCTGGGAAATGTCTTTCTTTTTTCTGGCCTCGGCCAGCCTTTTACCGAAACTCATAAGTTGTAATTAATACTGTAAAATGAATATCTGAACAAATTTACAGTCCTTAAAAGTACTATCCAACCTTAAAAATTTTGTCCTTTACAACTGATAAGTTATGTTTGCAACTTATAAGTACTGAAAAAATACTTCGAAGAAAGGTTGTCGTTGACTGCAGTTGTTTAAAAGAATTGTTGATTGGAGCTATTATTCTCAGTTACAAGCAGCCCTCCTTCGTTTTTTATTTTGCAGTTTTAGGAATTTCACTAATAAAGATATCCGATGTTCTGATCTGGTACAATGCTTTATTTGACTGGTCATTTTCCTTTTTTCGAAGGAATCTGCAAATAAGCCCCTCTCCATGCCCTGCAGTATTTGCAGCCATTGTTGTTTAATAAGAATACTTTGGTTGTCTTGATTGTGCTCAAAAAATCATGATATATGTTCTATCTTTGATACAGATTTGCAGTTACTTAATGAAAGATAAAGAGAGTGAGTTAATCGTTGAGTACAATTAGAAAAATGTTTATAACAAATTGATTTAGAAATATATTGAAGGATAGGTTCGAGTCCCGTCCGGTCCGCTAGATACTTTCAGAAATTTGTGGAACCCTTCGTAATCATTGATTATGAAGGGTTTTTCATTTGGTAGCATTTGCAATCTTTCGCAAATTTTCGTATTTTGTTTCAACAGCGTTTCAACAGAAGCGTAAATGTTTCAACATATGGCAGCCAAAGTAAGTCTAAAGCATTATCTATTTCAGGGCCGGGGCACGGAAGGTGCCTTACCCATCTACCTACGTATTACATATGACCGCAAGAAAGCTGAGACGCATTCAGGCTATACTTGCACGGTAAAGGATTGGAACGAAGCAGGTCAATGTTCTAAAACAAATAGCACCATTAACCAGGAACTGACACAGCAAAAGGGTAAAGTATATAAGTTGCTAATAGCACTGGAAGATAATAACAGGCCCATTTCGGCCAATATTCTGAAAGATCTTTACTTAGGCAAATCAAAAGTATTACCCAGCTTGCTGGAATACCTGGAACACCATATTAAAGAAATACAGATTAGGAATGAAATAAAGGCTATTTCGGTCAATAAATACATACAGTCAAAAGCTTCACTGGTAAAATTTATACCAGCCAAATATGGGCTGCCAGACCTTACCATGGATAAGGTAAGTTATGAATTTATCAATGCCTATGACTTGTATTTAAAGCAGGAATACAAGCTGCATAAAAACACCATCAATAAATACCATTCCCGGCTCAGAACAATTTTGCTGCGTGCCCAGGCTGAAGGTTATTTAAATAGACATCCTTACTCAAACTTTAAACTGATATCGGTAAAAACGGAAAGAACCTTTTTAACGGCTGATGAAGTAGCCAAAATTATTGAGGCTGACTTTTCGCATAATCTTAGCCTGGATAGAGTTAGGGATTTATTTATTTTTTCTTGCTATACCGGGTTGCGGTTCCAGGATGCGCAAAATCTTACTACTTCTAATCTCTCCAACATTAAAAGCAAACATTTTTTGCGATATACACAGAACAAGACAGGTGGTGCGGTTGACATTCCCTTATTGCCCGCGGCCAAAGCCATCATTAAAAAGTATGAAAAATCTTCTGAAAGAGAAGTCTTAAAAATGTTGCTTCCAAAAATCAGCAATCAAAAAGTAAACAGTTATTTGAAAATTATCGGCGATCAAGCGGGCGTAACGCAAGCCATTACCCACCATATGGCAAGGCATACGTTTGCAACTACCATTTGCCTTAATAATAATATGCCGCTAGAAGACCTGAGTAAACTATTGGGGCACTCCAGTCTTAAAACAACGCAGATTTATGGAAGGATAACTCAGCAAAGATTGTCTAGTAGCATGGAAAAAGTAAGAAAGAAATTAAAATCATAACATATGGATCTCAATAAACTTGAGTCATTCTTGACAGACTTGCATGTGAAATCGGAAAAAAACCCCGAAAGTGCTTTTACTTTTTTTAAAGAAAAATGGCCTCTGTTTGTAAAGGATGAAAGGAAGGTATTATATGGGTTTATTGAAGGCATGTGTCTAAGAGTAACAACAGACAAAAACCCACTAAAAAAGCAACTTCATTGGATTGCGATAGCACTATATTGTGAAAAGCCTATCCTTGAAGGGAAAATCCTAGAAGAAAGCGAAGATGATATTTTCCCTAAATTGACACTGGGCGAGGGAATTAAAGTAAACCAAATAGTAAAGATTTTTCAAAGGTTAAAAAGACAAGGGAGATTAACGGGAACTTATGAACAGATTGCCGAAGCAATATCAATAATATTTCCAATAGAATATAGTACCGCTCTTACGGACTTATCGGATGCAAGTAGACTTAAAAACGTACCAGATTTATTTCCTTAGCCAACATGGGTTGTTTTGTCAGCTGTAATGGCATTAAAGTTAACCAGATTTAACAATTAGACATTGCTCACAAACATGAACTACGCAGACAACAAAAAAAACCTTCAAATCTTCTATGATAAGTTGGGACTTGCTAGCAAGTTTGACGAAGATAATCTGTATTTAGAAAATGCATTTACCGAAATCAACAAGTTATGGGTTGAAAATTTTGACAAAATTCGAGCTGTAAATTATCTAATGATCGCGGAAGCCCCGCTTTGGGGAAAAACAGAAAAATATATCTATAATCCAGACATTAATAATTCACAGTTTTTTTATCGTAGTGATTTAGGGGATATCCTCGATCGGCGAATTGTAGACAAGATGGATTTTATTAAAGTCTGTAATGAAATTGGTTTCCTTATTGTAGATATTTCACCTTTCCCTTTGAATGAAAAGCATACATCAATAAACTATCGTGACCTGAAAATCAGTCAATATAGAGAGTTAGTAAGCATGACAATTCCAACCTATTTTGAGAAAAAAATTAAAAAAGTCGCTACTAAAAAATCGAAAGATATCAAAACATTTTTTCGGTATGCTAGGGTCAAAAATAGTTTTCAAGATCTTATTACAAAAGTACTTATTGACAATAGATTCATCCAGGGTCAAAGCGAAATTGGCGATATTTCACAAAATGGAGGCTGCATTGACAAATGGAAACTTTCCAAAATAATCAAATAAACAGAAAAATCTTTCTCATATTTTGTAACTAATGCCACGTGGTGATATACGTGGTGATCTTTCTTCCCGCGTATTTTTATCAGATTTTATTTTGAGGTTTGTCAAAACAACTATAAATGAAACAAACCAATTTAAAGCGCGACATTCCGCAAAGAAACAACACTCCAATTTTTTTAATTCCAGAAGACATTTTAGACACGCTGGTTGCGAAGCAAGATCGAATATTGGAATTGCTTGAGGCAAAAAGGGATGCCACCTTAGCTGGTTATGTGACGGAAAAAATCGCAAGCACAACTATTAATAAAAAAACCACCTGGTTTTGGCAAATGCGTAAAACAGGACGTTTGTCGTACAAAAAAATTGGTAAGACAAGTTATTACTTGTTATCAGATATCTATTCATTATTGCAAACCGAACAATAATGAAAAAGCAAACATCAGATCATACAAAAAGTGATATAGAGATATCTAGCCTTTATGCCGATTACATTCCGGAATTTATTGTGCAGGGGTTAATAAAGCGATTTGGTATTAATATTTTAGCTGCTGAAAGAGGTGCAGGCAAAACGAGATTTATGCTGTGGTATGCATATTCCATTATCTACGGTTGCGCCGACACGCTTGGCTATCCAATCAAAATTTTTGGTGACGTATTATTTGTAAATCTTGAACTAGCGGAAAAAGAGCTCAAATCTTTTTTTGAACCAATCAAGAATTATTTCGAAAAAGAATTAAGGCTTAAACCTAAGCATAACCTTAATATAATGACATTTAAAGGTAAGAATGTTGAAATATGCGATATACTGAAAAGCGTTGCTGAATATCACCCACTGCTTACAATCATTGATAATTATAAGCTATTCCAATATTCAATTTTACAGTCTCAACCTGGAACGAGGGACATCACTAATTCTAATTTTGCAATGGTTTTAAAGCCACTTAATGAAATAATCGATTTGTATGGTACAACCGTTTTACTTATCAATCACACAAATAAGGGAACCAGATATTCACCCTCTAGCGCGGATTTGATGTTTGGTCCAGGTGCTTTGCCTGATTTAGTAGACCAAGTATCGCTGTTACGAAAGACTTCTCAGCCTAACCAGCGTATAATCGTCCCGGATAAATCCCGCTATTCAGCTGAAGGGCTTATAACTACCAACTTAGTATCATTAGAAAGCAGTGACGATGCAAGTCCAATTCCGGAATGGCTAAAATTTGAGCTCATTGAGTCAAATGTAGACGAATTTGATCATCTTCCCAGCCTCACGGAAAGTAACAGAATTTCAAAAAAGCAAAAAACAGAAGTAATCCAGTTTATGAAGCAAAAGCTTGGTACAATGGAAGAATGTGCGGAAAAAATATTGGGAGATGGAAAAAAGAAAGGTACTGTGTCTAAAATAATAAAGAAATACACCGAAAGCCTACTAAATCCTTAAACAAGTTTCCAAGTTTCCATTTTTGGTTGGAAACACGGAAACTTTCCGTAATTATTTGGTAATAATACAATTAGCAAAAAGTTATCATATGGAGCAAGTTTCAGGAACATATATCACTATTAGAAATCATACCTGTATCATATGTGGCGCGGATTTCAGCACTCCCAGGGCCGGTAAATTATATTGTTCTAACCGTTGCAAGCAGTTTTCCTTTTACCATAAAGGCGAAATACAGGCTCGACAGAACGCTAATATGGGCATTAGCGAAACAAGGATAATACTTAAACTAAAAGATTTTATTGAATATAACAATACAGTGGCCCTACTGACGGAAATAAGGGAATTACGGAAAAGGAGAGATTCAACTTATCTTACTTTCGATGGAAGTAATGATAGCCGATTAAATGAGCTGGAAGCTATTTTTCCAGAAGATTTAAAAAACCTTTTGTTGCGAAAATTAAGCCTGGAAAAGTGGACGTTTATTAAAGCGATCTACCCTCACCTCAAAAAGAAGGATTTATACAAAGTAATTAGTGGCTTGGACATTAAATTCTTTGTCATATTGGATCAGATAAATGAAATCAACAAAGGAACCAAGCCCAACCCCATAAGGCTTTTGTTTGAAATGCATCTCGAAAAACTTATTCAAGGCAAAATCAAAATAGTGTAGGCGTCTTCAAATTCCATCTAATTATTTACCGGTCACTCATTTTTATAACTTAACATAGTAGTTATGCAGTCTCATTATGTGCTTGAATCAAAAGTTTCATTTCAAAGTTCTGCATGGTCATCCATATTAAAAAATATTACTATCCGTGAAACGCTTAATGAAATAAGGTATGGCAAATATTCCTCTCAAATAATGGAATTGCGAAGCTATTTGGATGCAGGCTTAAAAGATATTTACCAAAAAAATAAAAAGAAATTGCCCGCAGTTACATTTTGTGCAACCTTCTATTGCAGTAGGAATAAAAGCGAATTAATCAAATACAATGAGCTTATGATAATTGATATTGACAAGTTAGATCTTCAAAGGCTAGAAAAAGTAAAGAAAGTATTATTTGATGATAATTATGTTTTTAGTTTTTGGGAATCACCTTCAAAAAAAGGATTAAAAGCGCTTGTAAAATTACGGTTTGCGAATACGGAGCCGCACTTAATTGATAGTTTTCACAAAACGGCATTTAAAAGAATACAAAATTATTTTCGACAAAAATATAGTATTGAAATTGATAATAGTGGCAGTGATTTCACTCGACTTTGCTTCTTGTCTGCCGACGAAAAAATTGTAGTAAAAAAAGATTTAGTAGAATTTGAAATTACTCAAGTAAGTAAGACTAGCCTTGGCGATGAAAAACATGGTTTCAAAAATTTAAATGATCCGATTTTAAATGAAAGCCAGCAAATGGAATCAATAATCAATTATTTGAACCATAATAATTTATCTATTACTGCTACGTATCAAGAATGGTATAAGGTGGCGTTTGCAATTGCTAAAACATTTTGTTTCGAAACAGGTGAAGAATATTATTTGTCGTTGTGCAGATTGGATAAAGAACTTTATGACGAAACTGCTTGTATTAAGATGCTACGATATTGCTATAAAAATACTTCCAGGGCGCTTACATTTCGATCTATTGTCTTTTTTGCTCGAAAAAAAGGGTATAAGTGCAAGCTTAATGATGGAGAGTGATGCCATTGTAAATGTTTGACAAGTAAAGCGTTAACCCTACAGATAGTTTTTCTTTACAAATATTTCTGGCATATTTTAGTAAATAAATTTAACCGACGACAACTAGTTAAATCGTTGACATTCAATTAAATGTATATTTTAAGTCCCGTTGTATATTGGAGGTATTAATTGTTTCTTTAAAGAAGTTAAAATAAGATAGCGCAGATGTTACAAAACAATTCGATTTTAAAAGGCCACATTGATAATCTTTGGAAAACTTTATGGAGCGGCGGAATCGCAAATCCACTCACAGCAATTGAGCAAATTACCTATTTGCTTTTTATGAAGCGCTTGGATGATATGGAATCCAAAAGAGAGCTAGAGTCAAAATCGTCAAAGCAAAAATATGTCTCAAGATTTAGTGGAATGTTCAAAATTCCCGGAAAGCGGGAGAGCGTGAAAAAATCTACATTGCGATGGAGTTATTTTAAAGGCATGCCCGATGAAAAAATGTTAGAGCATGTGCAGTTGAGGGTATTCCCATTTTTAAAACAACTGAATGGGGCGGCATCCCCCTTTAGTAAGCATATGTCTAATGCAGTTTTTATTATGCCAAAGGCCTCCTTACTTGCCGGAGCAATAAAAATTATTGAAGATATTTTTAAAGAAATAAAAAAGGATGCAGCAAAGGGCGGCCATACTTTTCAAGACATTCAAGGAGACGTTTATGAAATGCTATTGAGCGAGATTGCAACAGCAGGAAAAATGGGACAATTTCGAACTCCGAGACATATTATCAGGCTGATCGCTGAATTGGTAAAACCACAATTAGGTCAACGAATTGGCGATCCAGCATGTGGGACAGGAGGTTTTTTATTGGGGGCATATCAGTATATACTAACAGATTTGGTGAGGATTCAAGACAAATCAAACATTGGTAAGGACGAGGATGGCTTACCAAGAGCTAAAGTAAGTGCTGCCATAAATATTAAAACGAGAGATATTTTGCAAAAATGTTTTATTGGATATGATATTGATGAAACAATGGTGAGACTGGGGCTGATGAATCTTATGATGCACGGAATTGATGAACCGCAGATAGATAACCAGGATACGCTTGGAAAAAAATTTGATGAGAATAATTCTTACGATATTATAATGGCAAACCCGCCATTTACCGGAAATTTAGATAGAGCTGACCTGTTTGAAAATAGGCGAACTGCTACAACAAAAACTGAGCTTCTGTTTGTTGAGAGAATTTTCAACATGTTAAAATTGGAAGGTACAGCCGCGGTAATTATTCCACAGGGTGTTCTATTTGGTAATTCAAAGGCTTTTATTGAAACAAGAAAGATGCTTGTCAATGAGGCGGAATTAAAAGCAGTAATTACTATGCCTAGCGGGGTGTTTAAACCCTACGCAGGCGTAGCGACAGCTATTTTGCTTTTTACGAAGTCGTTACTAACTGACAAAGTTTGGTTTTATGAAATGAAAAATGACGGTTATAGTTTAGATGATAAGCGAAATAAAATCCGCGAGACAGATTTGCCAGAGATTGTAAAGGAGTTTCGTGAAAGAAATAAAAAAATTGCAAACGTCAGAACTGGAAAGTTCTTTTTTGTCGAAAAAAAAGAAATTGTGGACAATGATTATGATTTGAGTTTTGATAAATATAAAGTGGATGTATATACTCCGATTAAGTATAATGATCCTAGAAGTATTCTCCTGGAATTAAAGAAGGTGGAAAAAGATATTGAAAAAGGGATAACAGAATTAGAGCAAATCTTACAATGAGCATGAAATTCAAAAATTATAGCTTAGATACTATCTGCGAATTGCAAATGGGAAAAACCCCAAAAAGGAGTAACGCTGCATACTGGGGTAAAGGTCTTCCGTGGGTAAGTATTGCAGATATGAAAGAGAAACTGATCGTAAACACCAAAGAACAAATTACGACTAAAGCTATAGATGAGTGCGGTTGTAAAATGATTCCAAAGGGTACATTGCTACTTAGTTTCAAATTGAGTATAGGTAAAATAGGCTTTGCCGGCACTGACCTATATACAAACGAAGCTATTGTTGCGCTATTAATTCGTGATCATAAACAGATTTATTCTGAATATTTATACTATGTATTAAGGACTATTCCTCTTAAGGGAAAAAACAAGGCGGCAAAGGGGGTTACTCTAAACACAAAGTCTTTAAAAAGAATTTCTATACCAATTCCTGAGTTACTGGAAGATCAAATTCGAGTTGCGGAAATTCTTAGCAAAGTAGAAACCTTAATTGCTTATAGGCATAGTAGCATTGTGAAACTCAATGAGTTTTTAAAAAGCTCATTTTTAACAATGTTCGGCAATTATCCTGAATTCAAAAAAAATGCTATAATTAAAACCATTGGGGAAGTATGCGAAGTTAAAGGAGGCGGTACACCAAGTAAATCTAATCTAAAATACTTCAAGGGCGATATTCCTTGGGTTTCACCGAAAGATATGAAATCGCTTTATGTAACGACTTCAATAGATAAAATTACAAAACAAGCTATTGCGGAAAGCGCGACAAATTTAATCCCTGAAGGGTCAGTCTTAATGGTTGTAAGAAGTAGTATATTGAAGAACAAATTGCCTGTTGCAATTAATTTAGTTGATGTGGCAATCAATCAAGATATGAAGGCATTTACTTCTAAAGACCTCTTATCATCATATTTGCTTCATTTTTTTGTGTCTAATGAAGTATATATTCTAAAGAAAGTCAGAAATCTGATGGCTGATAACTTTGATTTTGATGATATAAAAGCATTAGAGATTAATGTTCCTGATCCAAAGAGCCAAATGAAATTCAAAAATATTTCCGAAAAAACGGAATTGATAAAAGAATTATGTAGTCGAGACTTATCTGAGTTAACCGAATTATTCAATACTCTTAGCCAAAGGATTTTTTCGGGGGAATTAGACTTAAATAAACTTAATGTAATTGCAAAGTTGCAAGTTCAAATACAGTTCGCCGAAAGCATAAAGACCGATTTAATAAATACTAGACAATATAACACTTCTGAGGATAGAAGGCCTAAAACATCGAAAATTGGCAATTTGACAGTGATGAATTATTATGAAGAGGAATTTACATTATTAATAAAAGAAAACTTTAAAAATTTTCATTTTAGGTTTCGAGATATTGAACAGATGTTTTCTGATGAGGAAGGTGGTGTTATTACGTATTATACTACCGAGGAGTTAAAACAAATTAAAGTTAAAGGTGCAATAGATATTCGGGGTTTTATTTTTGATTGCATTGAAAAGAAAAATAAATCTCTTAAGTTAAATCAGATATACTACGATTCACTCTCTGATTTAAATTTGAAGAAGATAAACCTTAAGGATGGAAATGAAACAGTCCTGGCAAAAATTAATAATAAGGAGATTTCTATTGAGGAACTAAGCGGAATATATTTTCAAATCGCATAATGAAGCTACTACGTATAAAATTACCTGATAACCTCATAGAGCCCTTCCGAAGCCTTCGGCAAGGGTTTGAGATATCGTTCTACCCAAACCTAAATAATAAAAACATTGAGCCTATAGGATTCGCCGGATTGAATGGCAGCGGAAAATCGAATTTGTTGGAGCTCATATCTGAAGTATTTTACTATTTGGATAGTATGCACTTAGAATTTCCGACTGCTGCAGTTACCGATGAAAAGGATTTCGGATTCGAAATAGATTATGCCTTGCCTTTCAGTTCTGATAATCCGTTTATTGATTATGATGATCCTATTGGCTTTAAGCTAGAAGAATCATATTTTATAGTTCGTGCTTCAAAAGCAGTTAAATCAAGAGCCGCTTATCAGATTACTTCAATAGGGCAATATGAATTGCAAAGACAGTTTGAGTCGACTAGAAATGTAAAGGATAAAAAAATACAATCGATTCAGGGAATTTGGAAATCAATAAATTCAGGCGATAGGAATATAGCGGCTTTGCTCCCCAAGAAAATATTTGCATATACTTCTGGCCAAAACGAACAATTGAGTAATTGTTATTTGAAAATGCAGTTTCACTATTTCAATGATTATAAAAATAAAATAAAAGCTGGTTCAAAATTTTATTTTGATAGTAGTAGATTGTTTTTTTGTGATAACAATGCAAGTTCTTCTATTTTCATTGCAAATTACTTGCTTGCAAATCAAAATGCTTTAAAGCAGCTCAACAAAATAATTGAGGTTAAAGAACTACACTCTTTTCGAATCACAATACGTTATGCCGATTTAAGTGGTAGCGAAATTAAATTTAATCAGGATTTGGAAAGGAAAATTGAAGCTCTGAAAAGTTGTGCTACAACTCTTATAGAAAAAGGGGTGGGTGCAAAAAAGATATTGACACTCGATTATTTGGTCACTGGAGCGACAAAATTAGCTTTCCAAAGGCAATTAACTGATTCTCCTTTTGAGCTTTACAAAACGTTTTATGAATTGGAAATGCAAAATTTTTATACGGTGCCGGACGAGGTTTTGGATATGGCAACTGATGGTCCAAGTTGGTTGGTCCTTTCTGATGAATTGCCAAAACAGAATCCGAATGATCTAATTTTTCGAATTGAAAAAGTGTTTGTCAAAAAGAATGGCATTGATAAGATCATAAAGTACAAAGGTCTATCTGATGGAGAGCACCAATTCATCCAAGTTGTTGGAATGATTTTAATGATGGAGGAAAGTGGATGCTTATTTTTATTAGATGAACCTGATACCCATTATAACCCTCTTTGGCGTTCGCAACTTGTAAACACAATAAACAATGTTGTTAAATATAAGACTACAAGCAAGAAAAGACTGTTACGATTACAGGAAATTGTTATTACCACTCATTCTCCTTTTGTGATTTCTGATTTGAAGCAAAAAAACGTGTACATTTTTAAAAAAGAGAATAACATAGTAAAATTCACTCAATGTCATTTTCAGACTTATGGTGCGTCATCTTCTATAATTCTTGACGAAATTTTTGGTAAATCTGACAGTATATCAGAAATGGCCAGACAAGAACTAAAGACACTAGTTGGTAAGGTTAAATCCTTAAGTCAGCTAAGCGAGGTCGCATCAATTTTAAATAATCAATTTGGCGAATCGGTTGATAAATTCGAATACTACAATCAACTTCGAACTATCAAAGAATCTTTGGAAAGGAAGACAAAATCAAAGATAAAAAAAAATTAAGTGTTATATTTTTATCAGTCAATATCGCCGCATAAGATAGAGAGATTGCATAATTACCTGCATCATTTCTTTACCAAAATGTTTGCAGAAGTATATCCAATCTACGATCATTCTCATTGTATTGATTCAAATTTCAGGGTTATTGTAACTACCTACAAAACACAACTTGATGATAAGCTAAAACATATTTATACGGCTTACATGAAGTTGAAACCTCAAGCAAAGTCGATTGTCCAGGCAGCTTATGCGAATAATAATGATATTGAGAATATATGTAACGGTTCTGCAAAGCCATTTAAATATCCTGAGCTCCCGAAAGGAATCAGAAAGCCCGTTAAAATCCTTTACGATGAATTATGGGATTCGATTTTAGGATATGCGAGAGTAGAAGACAAATGCGGTACACTTAAACAGCATTTTAATTTGTTCAGAAAAAAAAATAAAAATAGTGTTTGTCCATTTTGTGGAATTGACGGCCTCCTAAATGAATATGATGATTTGAAAAATGCTTATGATCATTACATTCCGCAAAAAAAATATCCTTTTTGCAGTATTCAGTTTAGAAATTTAGCTCCCATTTGTGATCAATGCAACAAGTCAGGAAACAAGGGGCAAAAAGATATACCATATGTACCAAAAACATCAAAACAAAGAGTTCTTTATTTCCCATATTCAAGTATTTACAACCACAAAATTGAGCTTAGTATAAATGCTTCTACTACAGAATTAAAAAACTCAGCCAAGTGGGTTTTAAGCATTGACTGTGTACCTGCTACCAATACCAGTAAAAAGGATGCGTGGCTTGAAATATTTAATTTAGAGAAGCGGTATAAAGCCATGATTGCAAAGGAAAGTTATAAGTGGAAAGACAAGGTAATTTTGGATTACACCAAACAGTCAAAAAGAACTGGTTTCAATTTGAGTAACTTTATTTCGGATAAAATTTCTGATTTTTCAGATATCGAAAATCAAAAGGATGCAATCGTCAAAAAGTGTTTTCATGAGTTCTATCTAAATCATTCGAATTTTAAAAAAAGCATTAAAGGAATAGTATAATTAAATATCTAAGATGAAAATTTACCTCATTGCAACATTTAGATGTTTCAGTATTGTTTCAACAAATAGTAGCTTCTTTAGTTAAATATCTGATAATCAATATAAATATAGCTTTTGCTGAGTCCCGTCCGGTCCGCTTGGTTAAGCTGTAACATGTTGTTTTACAATACGTTACAGCTTTTTTATTTTGCCAAGGTGCAATTAATGGGGCAATAAATAAGCTATAAACATTTACTTATGTTTTTTCAATTATGGAGTCATTCAAGTGAAAAAGTATTAAAAGATTTGAAGCCAAATCTTGGATTTAGAAATTGGGCGGCTTTAGCAATTGCAGAAAAAAAGATCATTTGGCAGCACCTCGACAATTTCTTTTTTAATTCAGCTGTTCAAGTTGCAAGAACAACGTTACTAAGCGGTACAGGTCAACCGTACTATGATTTTACTGGTACCGAGCATGAAAGAAAACTAAAGTTAGAACGAATAGTATCCTCAATCAGTAATCTTTCACAACAATATAAATCTAGAAATTATGCTCCTACATTTTTAGCAAACCGTGTTTCTTTTAACGCTTGCAAAGATTTTCTTGAAATATTTACAATCCAAACAGAGAATGTGGTACTTGAATTGTTGTCTTTATATGCTAAATCAATTATTCAAGAACCTAAGACAGGATTATATAAATACCCAGATGAAACCGAAGAGTTATATAAGCAAAGAATTGAAAAGGAACACTGGTTTAGATTCGACGATTTTGCAACAAGTCTAAATGAAATATTTTCACAGTTTGGTTTAAACTATCATTTAACTAGGTCAGGTCTTATTCCGAAACAAGACGAAAAGATTACGATAGAAGTCTTTGTGCCAGTTCTCAGATTTTTTTCTAATTCAAAATGGAAGAGCGTTAATCAGGATTTAGCAGAAGCATTTGCAGAATTTAGGAAACACACACCTCAAGGATATAGTACTTGTATAACAAAAACTGTTTCTTCGCTTCAAGCATTTTTACAAATAACAGTTAATGGGACTACAGGCAAGGGCGATATTGCCGCTCTAATAAAACAGGCGCAAAATCAAAATTTAATTCCGAATGATGCTTTTTCCAAAACAATTTTTAGTAATGTTTTGTCAATACTAATGCAAGAAAGGCAAAGTAAAGGTGATGCACATCCTAAGGAAGAATTTGCCACGGAGAAAAATGCACTTATGGTACTAAATATATCAATGGTATTTTTTCAGCATTCAATATTATAACACTTTATTGCAATTTTAATAACAAGCCGTGTCCAGCAGAAGAGATAAACGGTTATCAGCAATGTTCTTAAGTTTGGAATTTGTAAGTAATCGCTATACTTTATTTTTAAGGGTACGTCCCTTAAAGGACTATCATATTGATTTGGTATTTTATGATCCCCAAGGAGACTAAGTTGATGTGGTTATCCCGTCGTCTTTTGGAAACCACACGCATGTCTTTTTGGGGCTGGGTAACGTTGATGGTGCGATGAAACGATGTGTTCCCAATGAGCAATTTGCGACTGGCCATATTCTCTATATAACAAGTCCGCAGCAAGTATTGCCGCGGACGTTCATTGAATCAATACGGGGATGAATCTAATTTGTTACCATTAATTTCAGATTAATTGGTTTATCTGCTCCGCTAATATGAATAATATACATACCCTGCGCCAGCGCTGATGCACTGATACGGGTTGTATTTACTCCATGCACCAGATTCACTTTTTGGGTGCTGATGATGGATCCGCTCATGTTTACAATATCAATTACCGCATTGTATTTTTTATAGCTGTTGATTTGCAGTCTTGTAAACCCGCCACGCGCTACCGGATTGGGACTAATACTGCCTGTAATAACCTGGGCTCCGGTGGTAGTTTGTCCAGCCGGGTCATTTGTTTTCGGTGCAATTGTAGCTGCTATCGTTGTACCCGCCGGGTTTACAATAACCGTTACCCCGGAATAGGAATTCACTCCACTGTTATCTTTTACCTGCAGGCCAAATATATAGGTGCCTGCTGTTGTAAGACCAGTAATCGTGGGTGTTGCCGTGAAATTACCTATCGCAGCGGTAACAGGTCCCTGCACTTGGTACCAGTAATATTCTGTAATGCTGCCATCAGGATCATAAGAAGCGGTTCCATCCAGGGTTACAGAACTGGCAGGCAGGGTGATCGAAATATTATTGCCCCCATTGGCTACCGGCGCTATATTAGCGCCGCCTGTTGCTGCAGCTGTTGTAAACGTAGTTTTATTGGTTGTACCGCATGCTGTGTTAGCGCTGTTCGCATTCCTGGGTGCAATATACCAGCTGTACAAAGTTCCGGCAGTTAAACCTGT
>Ga0307515_10000409_pt1 | contig 103791 bp, 78 predicted proteins | sample 17_EM_MG_FD_194513 | JGI IMG/M metagenome (GOLD analysis project Ga0307515, IMG submission 194513) | Populus trichocarpa ectomycorrhiza microbial communities from riparian zone in the Pacific Northwest, United States - 17_EM | ecosystem: Host-associated > Plants > Roots > Unclassified | place...
GACAGACAAAACGTTCCAAACTGGCAGATAAGGACTTTGAAACTTCCGAATTTCACCAAGACACGTGGAATCGCTACCTCATGTTAGGATTTGTTTCGGAACATATTCCATGGAACGCTATATCAAATCTTGAGCTACGACGGTCATATAAGGCATTACGCAATGACCTAGTTCTACCATCCGCTACGACCCTTAGTAACATTTGCTTGAGGGAATATGCACTGACTGTGGATACAATTAAGAAGCAATTGCCAATATGAAATAAAGTTAGTTTAGCTTTGGACGGTTGGACATCCACGAACAAACTAGCCATAACGTTAGTCATTGCTTACGATATGGATCGACAATGGGCATTACATGAAGTTCAACTCGCTTTGGATGAGGTGAATCGCCTGTTGTGTTCCCGTTTCGAAAGCTACTTAAGAATGATAGGTCAAGGGCCAACATACTGGAGCAAGGCTAGCCGTACATTTGAAGGACGTGCTTGATCGTTGTAAGCTTACCGACGGTCGTTTCCTCGGTATTATGACGAATAATGCTTCCTCAAAATACTCGATGACACGCGAGCTGCAATCAACACTTGAGGCCTCTGGAATCGGGTGGCCTGCATTGAGCAACCATATACCGTGCATGGCGCACGTCATACAGCTCGCTTTACGTGCATTCATGAGCAGTCTCGGTGTAGAAGGCCGCACCAAGTCTTGGGAAGCCCATGAGCGCGATCAGCAATTTGGAGAGGATAAAAGCATAGGCATTGGAAAGAGTCAAAGACTTCGAAAGGAGGGCAATGCTAGAATCAACAAGGTGTCGGCCATGAGACCAGGTTTAGCGAAGATAATTGAGAAAGTCCGTATTTCATGATATTTTGAAAGTCCTGAAGCTGAGCATCATAAAGCAGAGAATGGTTGCTGTATTAATTACGCTAACACCTGGTCACCGAAACGAGTTTATTGACTGTCAAAAAGCCAAATTCCGCATTCCAGTACTTCCGATTATGGATGTGAAGACATGTTGGAACTCTACTCCGGAGTTGCTCGAGCGCGCCTTCCGCTTACGGGAATTCACCCGCGTGTGGCTTCAGAACCCACAATATGCTGAATATCGGCCACTATTCGCAACTCCGGATGAATGGACAATTGTCAAGTATGTGATGGAAGTGTTGAGGCCATTTCGATATTGGACCCTTTGGATGTCGAAGAGGCATACAGTCACATCGCATCATGTCATTACAGTGTACAATGACATGTTCGATCACCTGGATGGCGTGATGCGAGCTTTGGCCAAGAAGAAGACTCCATGGAAGGAAGACTTATTCTTCACTGTGAGGTTAGCTCGACAGAAGCTCTCAAAATACAACACTTACATTACTCCCACGACGGGCATGCTTCAGATTTCTGCGCACATACTTGATCCTTTCAGGAAGTTGTGATCGTTTAGAAAGTGGGACAAGGGAATGGATATTAATCCTGAGGAGGAGACATCCTACACTACACAATACAAAGAGGCCTTTCTGAAGTATGTGGAGAATGAATACTGCGCCAAACATCGACAAGTACCGGTCAATAAACTCGAAACGGTACCGAGCTGCAATCTTGTCCCCTCTTCAACGGTTTGAGGGTCCTATCAATCATCCTTTGATTCATATGATTTGTCCAGCGATGATGAGGAATACTTAACGCCTAACAATGTGGCTGAGACGACACCTGGACAAAGTGATCGCGCAGTCCTCTTATTGACTGCTGCCAGGCTCTATTTGAATTCGCCTCCTGAAGCACCAAAGAACTGGGGGCAAATCAATCCAAATCGCAATGAATACCACTCCGACCCAATGGAGATTAGCAGTACATTTTGGATACCGGACATAACCGACTGGTGGCGACAACAGGAGGAAACACACTCAAAGTACGCCGATCTCTCCAATGTGGCGCGCGACATATTCTCGTTCATACCACATGGTGTCGGAGTGGAGGCCAGCTTTTCCCCTGGCCGAGATGTTATCGGCTGGAGGCAGTCAAAAACCACAGGTGAGACCCTTCGCGAAAAAGTCATTGTGAGGCAGTTCGCTTGAGGCAATAATGGGATTTTGTCAGGCACTGACATGGAATGGGATACCATGAACACAGAAAACGACTCGGAAATGAAGAAAGAGGCGGAGGAAAGGAAATTGCACAGAATGGCCAAGGTTCACGACTTGTTGGAGATGTGGCAGGGCAGCCAAAACCTACGTGCTACAAAGAAGGAGTCCCGCGCTCAAAATAAGCAGATGACCGCCGTAGGATACATTTGAGACATGGAAGAGATCGTCAAATCATCCTGGTTAATCTTTCAACATCATGGTGCGGCTGCATTTAAAGTGTCAGAATGATCACCTTTGCCACCAGCTTTGTCTGCAAAGGAACTCCCTGGAGGACCAACTCAAATCTTGAATGTCCGTCGTATTCGGAGAACCAACCGTCATCCAGTCGAAAGCGACCAGGCTAGCGCACCTGAAAGCATTTCGGACACTGATGATTGGCTACACTGGAATGGCGCCTTGGATAATCCAAATGACAGCGAAGAGGATTGCTCTGCGGACGATGACTCTGATATAGAGCACAACAATTGCATCGAGGATCCGGAATGCCCAGAGCAGTAGAATGTGAGCGCCGTGGCAAATGTGCCCGGATTGGTTCGGCCGACACGGAAGTCAAAGAGACAGGCTGAAAAAGTTTCAATGACGGTCAATGCAGCTGAAACGCGGAGAAATAAAGGAGGGAAGAAAAAGTATGACAGAATGCGTCAATGGTTCACCAGCTTTATGTAGCTTGACCGAGAGTTTCAGTTAGAGATATATTATGCGCGAATGGTAAGATGTAGCTTGAGAATATCCGTTCATAAATAGATGTATAGCAGGCGCAATGAATCTTTTGGCATGATACATCATTTTTAGTCGTGTGAGAGTGAACTGTGCAAGATAATGACGCCGCTCGGCTTTGCCACAGGGTGGAGTCTCAATCACCCAGAAAGCCAACCAGTAAAGTCAAATCAGGATGAAAACAATTATCAACGGCAGCAGATGTTGAATGGACAATACATTAAAATCAGCGTCAACGGAGCATCAACGATTTGTGGTCTTGTAAGTACGGTAATTCACAAGTGACTTGGTCGTTGTTATGCATAACGTGAGTATTGGCAGCTTTTATTGGCAAACGAGATTGCAACACGGTCACCGCCCCATTCTTAGCATAAGCGTCAACGGAGCGTCAACGATTTGTGGTCTTGTAAGTACGGTAATTCACTAGTGACTTGGTCATTGTTATGCGTAATGGGCGTATTGGCAGCTTTTATTGGTCAAAGACATAGCAACACGATCACCGCCCCATTCTTAGCATGAGCGTCAACGGAGTGTCAACAATTTGTGGTCTTGTAAGTATGGTAATTCACTGGTGACTTGGTCGTTGTTATGCATAACGGGCACATTGGCAGCTTTTATTGGCAAAAGGGATAGCAACATGGTCACCGCCCCATTCTTAGCATGAGTGTCAACGGAGCGTCAACGATTTGTGGTCTTGTAAGTACTGTAATTCACTAGTGACTTGGTCGTTGTTATGTATAACGGACGTATTGGCAGCATCTATTGGCAAAAGAGATTGCAGCATGGTCACTGCTCCATTCTTAGCATGAGCGTCAACGGAGCGTCAACGATTTGAGGTCTTGTAAGTACGGTAATTCACTGGTGACTTGGTCGTTGTTATGCATAACGGGCGTATTGGCAGCATTTATTGGCAAAAGGGATAGCAACACGGTCACCGCCCCATTCTTAGCATGAGCGTCAACGGAGCGTCAACGATTTGTGGTCTTGTAAGTACGGTAATTCACTAGTGACTTGGGCATTGTTATGCATAACGGACGTATTGGCAGCTTCTATTGGCAAAAGGGATCGCAGCACGGTCACTGCTCCATTCTTAGCATGAGCGTCAACGGAGCGTCCACGATTTTAGCTTTCCATCATGAGTAAGTTATTTTCCGATCGGTTGGAGACATCCATTTATTCGATATTGGCAGCCTTTACTGGCCAAAACAACAGCGAAATGCTCCCTGCAGCATCCTGAAAATGAGTGTCAACGGAGCGTCAGCAGTTTTGGAAGTTGCATATCTCGTAATCAAGGCATCGCGCGGATTTTCGTGCGCAGAACTGTATTATTGACTTCCTTGCTAGTCAAAAATACCATATATCGAAGGTGAAACACAGATACCAAATTAATCGATATTGCAAACTGCTCAACAAGCAAAAGCTCATTAATGGTTGCTGAAAACACGATTTTGATAAGATACTATTAACACACTGCAAATACAAGAGCCGTATATGAATCTATAGATGGACCCGCTGGGCGACCCACTGACAACCCCCCCAATTCAGACGGGTTGGGAGTTTACCATGGAACCGTACCCGAGTGGGCAGTTCGGGTTAATTGACGACCCGGACCGCCAATTTGGCAACGGTTTGGTTTGGACCCGGACCCGGACCCGAAGTGACGGTCCAGAACCGTTGCTAACACTATTGAAAAGTGATGGTTTGTTGAAAAACAGTACCAACTGGTACCACTTTAAGCAATAATTGCTAAATAGACAGGTGTGTTAAAAGTATAATATTCTATTCCAGGCATCATAACTGATTCCAAGATCATTGGCCTGACAATAACACTCGTTTATGGTACATTCAGAATACAGCAATTGAAGTTCTATGTGGTATCTAGTCAGGTTTAGTTGAAAATTAATCAATGTCTATAAAAGAATTGTAAATAATAGGAAAGGTGAAATTGTAAACCTTACAGCTTCTTCAAAATGCACTTTGCAATCTGGCTACCCCAGCTAATGTACCTGCTTCTTGACCAGTCAGTCTCTTTTTTACATGATTGAATATTGCACACTCATACCTTTTATTATTAAGAAACAACAGTTACCTTCATTTTATAGATAACTAACAATGTATGGGTGGAGATATAATATTTCTGGCTAGGATTGCTTACCAAATCAGGTATTAATCTAAGTACTTTCACTTCATAAGGTGGACTGAAAATTTCATGCAGGCCAAAATCAAGCTATGAAGGAAACCTACGTTTTCCCTAACATGTCAGAACACCATTCTTAGCCATTTTAACTATGTGTGCTGTGCTGTGGATATTGGTATCTCTGGTCTGTACCATAACTCTTGGGATAATTCCAAATCAAATTCCTTCCATGATTACATTGGGACTTATGGGCAAGTCTTTAGAAGATAGCTTAAGGCATATTGCTAGAGGTTGTGAGCAGAGTTGTGCATTTTGACACTGCCAGGAAATGTTAGTTTTCTGGTAGACAGATCTTGAAAAAACTGTGTTCATATTGACAACTGTTTGTATTAGTTCAAAATATCTGCGGAGTACTTAATTTGTGTTAAAGTCCTCTCTGAACCTAGACAAGTTAACATATATTGTTCCCAAGCCACTCCACAGTGATGTGGTGATGTCAATTAGGAATAGTGGGTTGGAAATTGGTTGGTATGTCAAAACAGCCTGGGAATGCCAAAGATATGGTTCAGATAGAAATGCTTAGTCCTCCATTAGTCTTTTATATTGTATCATGAATTAGAGTAGGTGTTCCTCCTCCACAGCCAGTTGTGTTATTTAGATGCAGTAGAGACAATTCCATGCAAATACCGTTGAAGTTTCGGATTAGCACCAACTCTAGATATAGGTGGACTAGATGAATGTTATTGTAATGGCCTGGCTGCACGTGACGTGACAAGGGCTGGGTAACACTCCCTCTATTTGATCGGCTCACTTCAAGGCCGAGATCTTTTACAGGGATAATCTTACCTTAACTTACCTACAACTGCATCGCATTGATATGTCCACGTTTGGAACTGGATCTATTCCTACGCAGCCGTGCACTGGTGTAAGGTGTTACTCATATCCTTCGAATGGTTCTTCAAGTTCATACTCATCAATACTCGGTCATAGATTATGTGACTCAATGGGCATTTCATTTCGATGAAAGCAGCTGACAACATTGAGCAGAGAGAACCAAGAGCGATGAGATCTGTTGTTGGCAGGTTCCGTGTGGTAACCACACAGGTGTTCACTTGTAAGATTATAAAACCTACAAGCTTTGCAATCACCTTCAACAAGAGTATCAATTGGCTATCCCATCTGGCAAGGACTGGAAACCTCTGTTCCTCACTACATCTTACTTCTGTGGCCTTGGGATTCCATATATTTACCGGCTTTTATTCGTTTGGCCTCCAAACAGCAATGTTTTCCAATCATTGTTGGCTGTGCTGCCTTCGCCTCCCATCGTTTAGAGAATACCATGAGCTGCTGGGGCCAGAGAATATAATATAGCAGGACCGTGAGTATCATGTTGCCTCTGTTGCTTTGTACAGGAAGAGTGAATATTCACTACTGGAACCTGTTCTTCTGGAATGGATAAGGCCGGTGTTCGAAACGGGCCCGGGCAGTCCTAGGGCTTTCAGGCGGGTTTTGAGGCGAAAGCAGTGGTCATATTACTATACAGCCTACATCTTCCACCATGCAGAGATGATGGAGTTGTTGTTATGTATGACGATGGTAAGGCACAAACAGGAGGCAGTGCTAGCATGGGAACAATTTGATCGCAAAGAACTACGTCATGATTAGATATGTCACCACATACATAGGTAGTATTTACCAGTATATAAGAGAGTCTCTCTCCCTCTCTCTCTCAGCAGAACCATTAGTATCACAGCAATACAGTTGTGCCAACGCTGCAATTTGAGCGAAGCATTCTTCTCTTTCTGATTCCTATCTTTTCTAGTCTCTTTCCTTGCTGCCTGCAAGTGTCTCATGGAGCCTTCTAGTACTGACCCAATCACCAGTTTCACCTCTGGCAGCTTCGATACTTCTACCATTCCAGATGTCTTTATGGAAACCTACTATCCTGATTCACAAGACAGTACCCTCAGCTCTGCACCTACCGGCCTGCTAACATCATCTACTGGCAGCAACCCTGCTGAGCTCAGTTTGTATAATGGTGATGAACGCATTCCTGTAGTCTATAAGAAGAGGAAGAAGTTTCACCAAGGATACTGCTGGCTTCCATTCAATGGACTGGAGTTCACTGCATCAAATTGGAAGGTCAAATGGCGCTGAATGCGATGTGAGTACTGTTCATTAGTTGCGTCTTACATGCTCTCACTGATGTACCTCGAAAGGCCCACACGAACATCCTCAAGAGTATACTGCTGGCTCCAGTCGGAATATGAATCACCATCTGCAACAGTTTCGCCAAATCCATAAAGAACACCCTGTGGACCCTGCTAGTTCACTTGGTGCTCGTTCTGCAATATCATATGGTCCAGGTACCATTGAGGCTGCGTCTGCCAGAGGTCTCCAGCGAATTGAGTTCAACAAGGACAGTGGCAAGGCAGTACTCATCCAGTGGATTTATATCAACAATATCAGCTTCAGAGTAGTCGAGCAGAGGAAGTTCCGCCTGCTCCTAATGTATCGTCTCGCATGTGTAAGTTCTGCTTGGGCTTCCTCTCTTGCATTAGAAGCTACAATGATATACTGATATTCTACAAGTCATCCTCTTTGACACCCCTTCATCATGGTCTCCCTGCCACTGGAGCTACCATTAGAAACTGGATTCTATCTGCCTACGATGTTGCTCTCCTGTCGGTTATCCAACAGTTCAGTGAATCCACCTTTCCAGTACATTGCAGCTTCGATCTGCGGTCTTCTCCAAATCATTGCGCATTGTTTGGACTCATTGGTCATTGGATCAACAAAGTTGGAACCTCAAAGTCGCTCTGCTCGGAATGGAGCGATTCAAGGGTCCTCATACAGGACTTAATCAGGCAACGGTAATATGGCAGATCCTCAAACGCTATAATCCTGTATGCAAAGTTGGTTACTTTACAACTGATAATCCAACCAACCACAATGCTGCTCTTCATGAGCTGGCAACATACTTCGAAGCAGAGGATATTGGATTCCACCCTTTCAGCGTCCGAATACACTGTTTTGGACATATTATCAACCTTCTGGTCAAAGGTTTCTTGAGGGGGACAGGCGCGGAGGCTTTTGAGCAGGGGATAGAAGTGGAGGATGATGATGCAGAAGATCAGCTCAGGATAAACCTGTTACACTGGAGGACACGTGGTGCATTAGGTAGACTTCATAACAGATGCACATGCATTGTACGGTCCCCACAGCGACGAGATTGACTTGAAGAAAAGGTACAGCAGTTACAGCCTGAAGCTACTGTACTCCTTCCTCTGGTTGGAAATGTTACTCGTTGGGATGGAGATGTTGATGCTCTTAAAAGAGCGTTCCTACTACGAGAACTGTTGCAGGATTTCATGTTCACTGCCATTCGAGAAGAGCAACAGAATAAATCAAAGTGTGGAAGGAGTCAAGCCCAGGATGCTATAGATGAGAAAGACCCAGAAATTGTAACAAATGATTAATTCACACTTGATGACTGGGATCATTTGAAGATTGTATATGAGGTACTGGAACCATTCAAATACTGGACCCTTCAACTTGAAGGAAATAGCACTGCCAAGAATTGACCTAATGGTTTCATTAGAGACGTCTTGCCTGCGATGGATGAGCTTCTACATCACCTGGAGGAAGCAAAAGTACGTTATCAGGATGGAGAAACATACAGTACCCACATTCTCACTTCAATCAACAATCCCTGGTCAATCCTCAACAAGTACTATACACTCACAGACCTAACCCCAGTCATGCTGGCCGCAGTGGCCTTACACCCAGCGATGAAGTATGAATACTTCAAGGATGAATAGCAAGACCAGCCAGCCTGGATTGAGACAGCACGTACAAAGATAGAGAATCTATGGCAGTCCATTTACCGCAATACTGCTTCTACCGATATAGTGGCACTGCCAGCGTCGTCAGTATCCAGTGCTTCTCTCCCACTAGGGAAACAAAAGCGGGCACGGTAGAACAGTTTCAGCAACAATACTGATCAGCTCCACCAGTTTCAAGACTCACCAGCTGAAGATGAGATTCCAGATCTCATTGCCTTCTGGCAAGCTCGCCTGAATTCACCTCGCTGGTCCCAGATAGCCAGGATGGCACTCTCCATTCATTCTATATCTGCTATGTCTGCTGAGGTTGAAAGGGTGTTCAGTAGTTCGAAGCTGCTTATCTCAGATCGCCGAAATCGCTTGGGAGACAATGTGATTTGTGCAGTTGAATGTATGAAGTCTTGGGAAAAAGCTGGCATTGTGGAGTCAAATGAGGTTAGAAAGTTGGAGGAGATGCTTCAGGCATTGGAAAGACAGCCGGAAATGTTGTAAAACAAGCCAATGAGCCAGGATTTCCCCACTACCCCATAGCCGATTACAGTGGAACGAGGCCCTTACATGTCAATCCTTCCGGTCAATGTATTCTCCTTTAGTGTGTGTTTGACATCTCCAATTTGTAGCATAGCCAGTAATGATACCATGGCTCTATGACATTTTCAATGTGTGTGCCACCCGCAGGCGGAAATAACAACCAATCACTCGGCCCGCTAGGCCATCCGGGCCGGCCAGGCTTCTCTCCTAAAAAGCCCGCGCTAAGGGTGGCCGGCCAGGCTTGATATAAAGCCCACAGGCCGGGCCTAAAGACGTCAGGGCCGGCCCGGCCCGGCCCGTTTCGAACACTGGATAAGGCTACCACCATCAGTGAACGAAAGAGGCGTCCAAGATCCTCCAAAGTACTGAAAGATGGGAGAAGAATAGCTGAAATGGAAGCTACGTGTGCACAAGGACGAACAACTCCGGCAGTACAGACACTCGCACAAACAATCGCATAATTAGTTCCTAATGACGAAATGAGTGATACTGAACCCGGTGTCGTTCTTTGTTCCAGGTTTCTTTTATTCTAGGAGATTTTGGTTACACTGTCAAAGCTTAAAAACCCTCCGGTAAGCTCCAGGATCTGGTTTGAACGTTCCCAAAAGCTTGGTATGGTTTCTAGGCATGAGAAAGTGACAACCAAAGCATCCCGGAGCCTTGAATTTGCAGTGGGTGGGAGTTTTAGCACTTACTTAAGTTCACAAATCATAAGTGAGCACTTGATGTTGAGGATGAAACGATTGTTACATATCTGGTGGTAAGTGACTTAGAGTTGCGAAGCATCAAAGTTTTACGCTATGATACTCTGCATAAGTCGAGTCATTCTCCTTCTCTTTTCTCTGAACCATAGAATCTACACACCCTCTTCTCCCCTATGTACTATAGCAACAACGTTGTTAAATGTGGTAATGTAGAAGCTTGTACTATCTAACAAGGCCACAAAGGCCATGTAAACGGTAGTCAATGTACGAATCCGTACATATTCATGTATGAATAAAGACGGCTGAACACTGTCAGCCGGAATGAATACTGGCCAAGTATGCTGTACGAGGGCTGAGATCTATTTATGCAACTAAGGAGCCCGAAACCCGCGACCTAAAAAAACACTGTTTAGTCGGATATGCTTCATTGTCGCTCACGCGATTGATGACTCAGACTGGTGAGCTTCACCTTTACGCATACCCTTGATTATGATTACAAAATAAGGCTTTCTTTGAATTGTACTCCTCATCGTAGTTTATGATGTCCGAAGTGCAAAGCACGGTATAGTGCTGTTGGAATGACATTATGAGAGCTAGGCAGGAGCTACGGCAAAGTTAACGGGGTTTCCTCCAGGTGGGATATTCGAAACCACAGGAGCTGCAACAGAGTGAGTGCCATGTCTGAAGGGATGATATTCACTCTTGTCGGATATAATTCGAAGCATTCGATTCGGGTAGCAGCTTGACGAACACTGCTGTTAGTCGAAGTTTCTCATCCCCGCCATCGTAACAGTCAGCTTTGAGGCTAGGGTAAATAATCGAAGCGTTCTTTAATTGAGTAGATTGCAGCCGAAAAAATGAAGAAATAACCGGCGAAGAATTGACGCAGACGAGTCGAGCCGTAACTCAGCGTCAAGGTTAACCTTAACCTAGAACTTGCGGTTCAATAGACGGTAAAGCTGAAACTTAACCCTCATTTCTCTCACTAAAAGGAGATAGAGCAGCCAGGGCTGAAGTGTGTAAGAGGATGCCAGTGCACCTTTCCGGCGCTTGGACACGTACCGAATTCGCCCTTAACAAAAGGATGAGCATATGAAATTAAGGGCTCATGAGTTATACAATGATGGACGGGCTTGTGTGGAGACAATGAGACACTACCGCTTGAGATCAACCCCGAAAACTTCTCAGCTTGGTTCAAATTATCACAACCTCAAAAATTTTGTCATTCTCTGTGGTTTCGGTTGCTCTCATTTCAAACTTTTCCCTAACCTCAAATCAAAACTATTGTGTCCTCCCGTTATTACAAGGTTTGAACAGCAAAATCGTCTCCCGGCCAAAAAATAAACGGGAGCTTCAAATTGCACAATTTCGCGCGGCCCCATACCAATCAGCATAACCAACAATCCCGATTGTTTGAGACCCGAATGATTGAGAGATATAAGCTATGTGGCGCCGCGCACCTCTGCTCAGAAGCACGAGATTAGTTGCAATCGTTTAGAACTAGGTAAGAGTGGTAGAGATATACCGGCCCCTCCTCGAAAACATAGCAGCGTGGATTCTGAGAATGTGAGTTGCCAAATGCCCTCCCAGCGACTCCCGCCAATCTCCCAGGAAGAGATCGTCAGATATGCAACCGCTATGCGGTAAAACACCCAAATTTCAATCTTTGGCACACATGTCGGAAATACTCACTAGAAGGCCCAAAACTGCAATGCACCTATCCCCGGGCGCTTTGTTTTTATGTAAGAAACATTTGGCTTCGATATTAAGAGAGTTAGCGCGTATTACGGAAAGGTACGCATTGGCAACCCAACAAGGGGATTGATGCGTACATACATCTCATTCTAGTACTTTCTTTGCTTCCTTGTCATCGCAACTACAGTATTCTCCTCGCTCACCACTGACAATGCCCGCTCCCGACGACAAAGCCGCCGACTCTCTCACAGCGAGTCGAGAATCATCACCGGATATCCTCTCTTCGCCGTTTGCGCCGACCATCTGTATCCCTGACATCTGTCTACTGAGACATAATCTCAAGTGACTGACGCGTTGTAGACAAAACACCTGTCAAGATGAAGCCTCGGAATACAACTAAAGCTGGTGAAAACTCACCGACAACTTCCCACAGGCTCACTGCTCAGGTCTCTACTCCGTCGAAGCCGAACATGCCAAAATACAAGCTCCAGTCTTACCGCAAAAGATCACAATCACTGCGGATCCTTCCATGCGAGGTTCCCCTGTCTCCGCCTGGTTTGCTCATACCCTCTGTCACTCTGCAAACCCTCTCCCGCGACCCTCCTCAAACTCTGGCGCGCGCAACCACCAGACCACAATTTGGAGCATCAGTCTACGACTTGCCCTCGGGTCCAAGTCCGTCTACCAATCCGAAAACTGCGGCTTCTATCTATGACTTTCTTGACGACTCTGAGACTCCTAATGCTGTTCGCCAGAAGGTGTGTAGATTTCCGTATGGAAAGGGAACTGATAAGCGGGTCGCTTCGCCGGAGTATTCAACCAGGGGGCAGGTAAAAGAAGGAGAGAACGGGGGGAAAGTTTTAGAGGTGGAATACAAGGAGGCAACTGCAGGTGTGATGTGCGATCTTCGTTTTGTTGATACAGCGGGTCCCCCGAGGAATCTGCGGTTTACTTAGTTAGGCTTTTGTCGTGGTGACAATAGGAATAATTACTGTATCGGTGTGAGGGTTGCATATTCTGTATCAGCAGGCTGCGTACCGTATCCACTTGAATAAGCTAGTGTGCTTAAAACGGAAGCTTATAGTCAGAAGGTATGACGTTTCCGGTTTTGTGGTAACAGCTGCAATATAAGGAAGTAAGTGCGCGCTAACGAAATCGGAACACGTTCCGTATACTGCAAAGAACATGGCGTTCATCAAATTTAGCCGGAAGGTAAAAATAGTTAACCTTAATTGAACTTCATCATCGCTTACCGCACACAGACAACTGGAGGGTAAAAATAGATGACCTTACTCGATCTGCTGCTTCGCTTATCGTGCACAGATAGCCCTGGGGCAAAGACATATTAACCTGAGTTCAGCCACATCATCGGTTATCGTCCTGCATGATCTCGGCCCGATCCGAACAAACGCTCTCCCACGTTTATTATTACTGTCCATTTCCGAGGACTTTGCCTAAGATCACGTGATTGGTTGCTATATCTGTTAGTTTCTATTCTCTTTCAGTTGACCTTTAGTACAATCGAAGAGGTTTCCTCCCAATGCTATGCATACGAGTCAACACGATGTTCCAGGCGAGTGGATCCATCCCTGCAAGGGCTGATAAATAGCGGAATCCTGAATAATGAGGTTTCCATCAGCCGGTGTTGCAAGTATATGTTCCGACTGAACTGGGAAGTAATCTGCTTCGCGAATAAGTCGACTACTTCGCGAACAAGTTAAATTCCTGACCCAGTTGACTGGGCCAAGTTCTTGCCCGTCAACTGGGAGTAGAAGCACATTACTTTGTAATACAGTCAACTGGCCTATAAACCTCACGTATACTAAAGCAGTGCAGAAGGAAATGTTGCATGTATACTTAAATCTTCCATAGGGCTTGCGGATATGGGTATATGGTAACTATTCAGCTGTTGCACTGAAGGTATACAGTTGCACTGATGGGATTCAGCTGGTAATGACCAGCCGAGGATGCATACATGTGTGCCAGTGCGGATGCATACACAGAGTTCTTCTACATATATAAGTATATGTACCCTTGATAGAAACACAATCAATCATTATATGTTTAAGAGAACCCTGCTTGAGAGAGCTTGACTTGAGAGAGCCATAGAGTGTCATTCTCTACCGGAAGCTGTTGGCCGATGGAAGATTCTGAATTTGTAGAACCTTTGGCCGATAGGGAGCTCAAAGTTTGTGGAAGCTTTGACTCTAACGTAGCCAACCTACTTGTATAAGTGCTTCCACCTCTGGCCGGTACCGTGACTATCACCGTTACCATCGCCATCTCCATCGCCAGCACCGTCATCATCACTATCGCCATCGTGCAACATGGGCAGTCCCAGGCACATATGCTTTCATCTGAAATAGGTGGGAATCGGGCTGCAGATTCGATTGGTAAAACTAGGTCGGAGATCTGCTTTCCCCAAGATCTGGTTGTACACTGTTCTTGCAGAAGAGGTAGCTAAAATTATGAACACCAGAGATAGGAAGCATCGTGAGATCTTGTCACAATGTGGTGCTGAGCGCTTCTAACAAGATACGATTTACACTGTGAAATTGCCCCATGTCATGATTTTGGCGATAGCCTACCGACAATACCCTGCATGCCACACGCTGTCCGGCGAGTCTCTGTATCCTAGCACGCTTAATACTTGATAACCTGCACTGAAGATTAATTGTTGAGAGTATACTTGGGAGTGTGCGGTCGAGCAGGGCGGGGAGAATAAAATTGCGTGCACCCAGAATCGTACTTGGGAGCATACAGTCTATGAGATTGTTAACTGCAAATTGGTGCAGTACAGCGACTGCACCACAGTGCAGTTGACTGGGTGATAAAGCTCTCTACTTTAACATACAGTCGACTGCTCTCAGGACCAGTCGGTTGGTGGGGCAATGCTTCTGGCTTCAGCTGGTTGGTACATAAAGTTGACTTATTCAGGAAGCAGCCGGCTTATTCGCGAAGCAGTCAACTTATTCGCGAAGTGTATTTCTTCGCGGTTCAGTCGGCACATATACATAACGTGACGAGTAACCATAACCGATAATTCATCGAATATGCTAGATTGACATAGTAATCAAAACAGCTGTACGACATTTTCCCTCCCCGTGCATGCGCCTAAGTCAATTTTTCCAGATTAGAATAGGGTGCATGATTGTTATCCAAGCTCCTCAGCTATTTAATATTAGTGTGAACCACGAGATTTAACAGATGGGTATCCTGTGCAAATCCCACGTGTTTATTTCAAGGCGGGATTTCCCCGGAACCGGCCAAACAGCGGTATTTGCATGGTATGCTCTAGCATCTCTCCCACTCAAAAACACAAATATAGCTGCTGCTCAGAGGCGGTTTCCTGGGTTCTGGGATTCATAGTTCATTAGCACGCCCCGTAACGGGGTTTGAGATGACCAAAATCAAATTCCCGAGCCATATGGGACGGAAATTCGTATGATTTCGTGTCAATTGAACGAAAATAGCCACTCAAGAATGGCTATATGCATTCAAAATAAGCCATAATGTAAGCGTAGAGCTTGTCAAGTTGATAATTTAGGTATGACATGAAATCCCATCCAATAATAGCTAGGATCTCGAATTTAGTCATCCCGAATCCCATTCCGGAAGAGGATATTTAGCCCTCACGTCCTTGCTGCTGTTTTTAGCATTTTGAGCGGCCTGATTAGCCGAGGTGACGCTGGGTCGGTGACTATTATGGTAATTATGAAGAATGCTTAAACTGAAAGTGTAATTTGGCGATAGCGACATACGTTTTAGTACGGACACCAACATAGAGAAACGATTCTGAACACTGATTATGACCTTGCTTCAAAACAAAGTGAAAAGGTATTGAATTGCATTTCTCTAAATTCCTCCACTCTCCTTCTCCCTCTCGTCCTCATCCGCATTCTTACCATCATCCTCCTTGTCTTACCAAGTCACCATCCTAAATAAAATGAACGGCCCCGCTCTCAGTCGGCCAAGCTTAAACCCTTGCGGGAACTTCATACAACGACTGAGAGCTATCCTTTCCCCCACTATCTCGGTACCTTTAATGCCCTTTCTTGATGTGTGTAAGCATGTCACTGATGCTTCTTCAGTGGTCTTCGGGGTCGTGCACTTACGCACTACAATTAGATTAGGGTTAGCATTTCCATATCGTCATCACCGATTATTTGTCGGGTCATGCACTTACACACTGTACGTTCGAGGATGCGGGTTAGTACTATAATCCTCCATACACAGCGTCATCACTTCTAAAATCCTCAAGGCCCACTTACGTACTACAGATTTGAAGATATTCATTAGTACACAACACAGTGATCATGTCAAGTCATTTGGGATGTCAACTTACATACTGCAGGTTTGAAGACATGTATCAGCGCCCTGCTTCGACATCACCGCTACTTCGTCAATGGTTGTCCGAGTCATTCACTTACAGGCTGCAAGTCCGAACATACTCATTAGCATCCATCTGTCACGCCACCAACGGCCATTGGAGGTTTCCACTTACAGGCTACAGTTTTTAATATAACCATCAGTACTCTACAGTCATATTATCATGCCAGCAATCCGGAGTTGTACACTCACGTTCTGTACAACGAAGATACCCATTAGCACCCATCTGTCACCGCCCCAACGGTCATTGGGTTGTTTACTTACATGCTGCAGTTGAAGATAACCGTCAGTGCTCTAAAGTCACATTATCATGCCAGTAATCCACGGGGTTGTTCACTCACATCCTGCAGATTGAAAATACCAGTTAGCGCTCATCTATCAAAGCACAAACGACGATTGGGTTGCATTGTTAACTTACAGTCTGCAGATTTACAAATTGAAGATACCCATCAGTAATCTGCTTCTACGTTGCCACCATCGTCGTTGTCCACTTACGTGCTGCAAATTCGAAGTTGCGGTCAGCACTCTGCAGTCATATTATCATGCCAGTGACTACTGGGTCATCCACTTACATACTGTAGATTAAGATACCGGTTAGCACTCATTTCTCACCAAAGAACAGTCATTGGGGTTGTCAACTTACATGCTGCAGTTTTAAAGATTATCATCAACATCTATCTGTCACCACACCAACGACCCTAGTAGTTGTCCACTTACACACTATACGATCACAGAAACAGGTCAGTACGCTACTCTAGCATCATCACTCACAAATTAACCGTCGGGTCATTCTCTTACATCGTTGGGTTCCAATACATCCTGCATATGTTGTGAGCAATCTACTCCCACTACATCTTCGCTCTGCTGATTAAAGACTTACACACTCTTCTTTCTGCAAGTTTAAAGATATGCGTCAACATCTGGCTCCCACAGCACCGTCACCGCTCCATGTTCATGGATAGTATGCTTACACTCTGCCAGTTCGAGCACGTGCGTTAGAATTTTACTTCTATATCACTGTCACCACGCCAGGGCCATGTACTTACACACTTCAGATTTGAAGATCCATATTAGCATCCTTCTCATATATCACTGCACCTGCATTGCTGGTTGTCACGAGGGCCGTCCACTTACGCACTTCATCGGATGATACTTGTCAGCACTCTTCTCTACCATTAACGCAACTTTGTCGGCGGGTTATCACTTACATAGACTTCATTAAGGCCCTAGAATGTTGAAACGCACATCAGCACCCTGCTTACAAACCGGCATCACCGTCGCTGTGTCAATATGCTGTACTTACTCTACAATCCGCCCTCTAAAGGATTTAGGATGTGTGTCAGCATCCAAAAGTTCCACACCAAGTCCTGAGGACTTTCCACTTACGTCCTGAAATGTGATATACGTTAGCGAAAACTTCACCTCTCCATCGCCGGAACCACCGCATTGTCATCAACTTACATCCTGCAGTTTGAATTATTCGTGTAAGTACCCTGATCCGACAATATCATCACTAAATCATTGGCACCAGGCATGGCCGTCCACTTACACATTGCCACTGGGGAATTGATCATGAAGAATTAGCATCTTGATTTCACACAGCCATTATCGCTCGGGGTCATGCACTTACGGCCAAAGCGGAAGCAATAAACAAGCTGACGACGATAAAGAGCTTCATTTTCGATGTTTGTTGTAATATTTGGTTTCACTGGAAAAGGGCTCGAATCAATGTTCAGTAAATGAAACTGTGAGCCGGCTAAAAGTGATAAAAGTGTCAAACCTTAATCTAATGCTGTATGTTAGGCTATTGTGCTTGTATGCCCTTCTAGAACTCGTTCGCCTGCTTCGCTTAAATACTGATTTCATCGTTGTTGCTACATGGGTTAAGGTATTCTAGAGCACTGCCTAATATATAGAGTACAAGGACAGGGTGACAACTTTGAGACTTAGGGTTTCGTATATGGAAAGCAAAATCGAGAATACAGTTATTATTAATCGGCAGGTGAATATTAAATGAAACGGATTTGAAATCACGTTAGCGAACACAGTAAGTACTACGGAGGGTGAACTAACTGCGATTCCTGGGCAGTTAATCACGGCCAATTCTCACAGTACAACTATCTAAGTCCCCTGGATCCTTAATATCCGTCGGATCAAAAAACTGGAAAAAGTGGGAAACTCATGCAAATTGAACGAAGCGTCGGGGGACAATTCCACTGTCGATTTCCATTTACGCAGTGCGAATATCAGGTAGACGGATATCTCATCTAGCGCTAACATAACTCGACGTCTTGTGATGTCTCGAATCAATCATTGAGATAGGTATTTGTCGCGATGTACAGACCGAATCTACTAGTTCGAGACATCCTTGAAGGATGGACGTATCAGATATCGGGCATCTTCAATATCGTCCACCGAAGTTAGCAACTCAGTGCTGGGCTAGAGTTTGTAAGAGTGTTATGAAAGTCGTTGGGCCTAATTCTCTGTCTGTATTCGAGGGCCAGGGTTCTCAAATTATAGTCCTTCCAATCCGGGCAACACCGCCCCACTTGGGGCCCTATTTCCGCAGGGCAAGGAATATCCTAGACTATATACACTACGTCAGGGAATACCGGCCCCAAATACCTGCAGAGCCTTCTATTCACCCACATACTAACACGGCTGAATGCGCTTAGATTACAATGCGATAGCAACCCAAAGCTAACAGTCATCTAAAACTCTACGCTCATAACCACCTATACGCGCCTCGGAAAGTCCTGTATTACGCGTACTGCGGACCTGCGGACCCTAACGCCGATGTAAGCAGTTTGCTATGCATCGCGTGCTTCACCAAGCTCGGTTGTCAATAGGCGCGTGCGCGCTGACGACTACCTCCGGGTTCTGCGAGTACTGCTGACCATGAATAATTCCTGTGAAGAAGTCAAAGGAGAAGCCGAGAGTCTGAGGATGGCATTCATATGCAAGACTACCGATGCGTATTCAAACTAAACGTCCAGACTTTCGAGATTGCCGGGGATCCCCAGTTGTATGATAGCCGCAGGTATAGTTCATTACGTATCCTCACCAGGGACGTACAGAAGTGGTTGGGCGGCAGTATGGTTATCTGTAGGTACCGGTGGTTCAGCCGCTGCTTTTCTGAGCCATCGTTTATTCAGGAGCGCATAGTTATAACCTGCTCAGGACAGGTAGACTGGGATGTTCCTCGACCGAGCTTAGGGTGAAACTAGCGTAAAGTGGTGCAGAAACTTGTGTGATCGAGCGCAAGTCGCTCTGGTCTAATTTTTTCAAACTCTATCTACAGGCTACCATACTGTCTATACTCTTCATCACTGTATTAACTCTTCCTCAAAGCATATCATACACGTCGTTCTATATAGGAAGATCGATACGATTGTTCAGAATCCACCATATTTGTGATGTTGAGGATATGGGATCGTCTGGAAACAGATGTGCCGCTCCCACTATGTTTCTGGTATTGATTTTAGCGTATGCCTCACCCAAAATTGGTTTCACTACTTAGGCTACTAGCAATGGGCTTTCGCCTGCCGTCGACTACGTCACCACTGTGATCGCGACTACTGTTACGCCTAAACCGTTACCAAACCGCTGCCGCAAATGACGGTGGAGAGGTACCACAATCAAAGCCTTGGATGGTCACAATGACGAACGCAGCGGCAGCAGAGGTGACATCATTGCCGGAAGTGGAGACTACGAAGCTTTCAATCCCTGGCGTGGGTGTGGTCATCACCGCTGGGAACGGAAAATTACAACTTATATCTGAAAAAATTGTGTATGTAAAGGCAAACTCGAAAACAATACTGACTAGCAATTATAAGCCATGCGCACACAACCGCCACCCTGTCCAGCGAAACGACAACGCTCACGATTCCCGGCACCGGCGAAGTCACTTCGTACGTAAGAAACTATCACCACTAACCTCCAGCGTGCGAGATCACCGGTAAGGGATGAGGCATTTGTTTCTTTCCGGCACTTCGCAAAGGTGTGGAGGATACTATAGTACTTAATAAAGATAAAACTCTCAGGACTAGCGTTCTGTCCGTCCGGGGACCAGTGTCTGCTATTCCCCACCAGGGATCCGGATTGTCCGGTCCGACTACTGTCTTTTGTGACCGGCACCAAGATCCGTCCGGGCTACCACCGACATCACTAGTCCGTACATAGCCAACTAAGGCCTGGTATAGGTGGCCGTTGCCTAGAATCGGATCAGCTAGCGCCAGTATGGGTGACCTGGAAACCGGTGTCCGGGATGCTAGAGACTTCAGCCAGGAGTTGCCGAACTCGCCCTTGCGCAGAATCAATCGGGTGTACTTTCTGTTTGGGCTGGACAGTCCCGGGCTGCGGTTAGAATCCGTTCAGGGCTACTGGAGGACCCCGCCTGATGTTACCGGTGCCGGGTGTGCATAATTCCGGCCAGCTAGCAGGGATTCTAACCAACTAGTAAGGTATACTCTGATTCCAGAGTGTCAGATCAGGTCAGCATTCCCCACACAATCATTACACCATTTCCTCACTGTTCATCGTGTTTGTTTGTTTATTCATACTGTATGCACTCTAATTAGAGTATGACAGAGTCCCATATCCCCTCCGCCTCCGGGCAAGCCGGTTACATGGCGGAGTTCCCCACCCGCTACCCTTTGTCCCCTTCACACCGGAGGGCAGGCAGTGGGAGTCGAACCCATAGTATTGTGACTGTATACCCCGCCTATACTTTCAAGAGCGATACCACTGCGCCACGGGGCCAGCCCCAACTGTTGATCGCTCGGCGAGTGCATACAAGCCGTCCATTTTTGCCATTGCCCCTAGACCATTCAGCTTGCAGCCTGGCAGTCAATGACTGCGAGGTTAGAGTACTGAATCTCGAAGTGGCCAGACCTCCCAACAGTGGAAACCAGTTGGATTTCCGTGGGAAACTGCACCGAATCAATTACGTAGCTGTTCAAACTGCACTGCATGCTAAACCACCGCCATGAACTGGTTGACAACTGCTTCAACTGTATATATTCAGGATGACTATTTTACTGTTTAACTGGTTCGAACCAGTGTACATACTGCCCCGGGTACTGGTGACATAAAAGGATGAACACGCAACTGTAGTATAGCTGATGCTGAAACATAACCCACTCCTCAGGAAAGTTGTCTTTGATCCGAGACATTGCAGTTTCCACTCAGTATTCAACAGTTTTATACTATAGATATTCTGTATGCCTTCAAAGCTATGTATATATACATCAATCTATTTATGTGTTAGTTTATACTAGACTTTGTTCAATAACAAAGTGTCAATCCGCACTTAGTACAGACAGTGCAGAAGTGAATAACTTTTTGGTCCTGGAGACGAGTATCAAATCAACTAATTGATACATTAGTTAAATATAAAGAATGGCATTTGGCAATGTAGTGTGAAGGAGTAATTAAGTGAACATGCAAATGAATATAGAGGGGGTGATGTGATCAATAGAAAGATTCCCTGGTAGACATTAGTTGAGTGAAGTTGCGGGTGGGTGCAAAGAAGGTAAATGTTCTAGTCAGTTCTAGTAGTATATATGACATCAATTCTGCCATTCAAAAGACTCCATCAGCATTACATTTCACTATTCACATCCAAAATCCAAAACTCACAAACTAATACGGAACTTCACCGCCCACACGATGACCAAATTGAACTATGTACACTCCGTTATTGAATGCCACTTCCGCCACTGGTTCCGCTGCAGGTTCCACCACTGCTTCCACTGTTCCCAGCACTGCTGCTTCAACATCTGGAGCATCAGGCTCTGCCTGTGCTTCAACCGCTTCTGGTGCTGCTTCTGCTGCTGCTTCTACCGCTGCTCTTTCCTCGGCATCCACACTGCTTCCACCAGTACATCCACAGCAGAGGCAGTGGTTGCACCATCAGCCATATCCTCTCCGGATCCGTTTAGCAGAGAAACTTAAGATGCCTTCATATCGCACATCCACACCCCTGGTCTTAAGAATTGATTCCACTTGGCTGGATTGAAGGACCTACAAAGGAAGGAAAGTTATATTCTGAGGCATATCTTGTTTGTTGTTTTGGATTGAAGGAGGATACAGACACGTACCGCAATCTACCGCTATGGAGATATTCAGACAACCCAGTCTATACTATTCATTGGCAGCGAGCCAGATACACCTCCGGCCACCACTATCGAGTTATCAATAGCAAACTCTACCACCAGCACGAAGGAAAATACAAGCTACCATGGTTATACTCTTGTGAAGAAGAAGTGTTTGACCTAATTGTCAAAGAGCATGCCAATGACCTAATGCATACTGGCTGTAACAAACCCTGAGCTGAGATTGATAGCAAATAGTACCGGAATACAAAGACAGAAGTTGCAATTTTACTTGAACAATATAGCATATGTGCAAAGACTAGAGTCAGGACGACATTTGCTCCCCTGGAATCAATACTTCTCAAGGAACTATGGTATCTTCTTCTGATTGATCTGATTGGCTGTGGGTATCTGTGACAGATATTCAATCATTCCACCAGTCCGGATGGTTCCAGTCTGGGGTAGGGATCAGTCAAGTCAAGTCCAAATGAAATGTTGGACTGGAGAGGACTACAGACTGCCAATCATGCACTGGACGGACTCGGTCTGGACCAGTCTACACACACTTACAAATTCATTATTGTTTCATAGTCAGGTATCACTGAAACCATGACTCATCCTGACAGTTGATAACCACTCACCACGGAATACCGTCTGTGGGCGAAATTATGACAGGTCGGTCTGTATGTTCCATACAATCAAGATATATTTCTCACATTAAAAGACTGATAAGTTCAGAAATATTCCCTAACTCTGGACACAGCACTGCAGTGGCCAACACGATTCCAGTCCAGTCAAGCTCAAACAGAATTGGGGACTAGTCCGATCCCGGCCCAAAACCTTCTTGGACTGGACTGGACTAAACTTGGCCTTGCCCAATCTGGACTGGTCCACTCCCAGATTGACAGTATCATTCAATGTATTTGAATGAGGCTTACATGTATGTGACCACGTTGACTGATACACAGGTGCCTATCCGATGGATACACAAGACTGTGAAATTGTTACATTTTATCCGGGAGAGTTCATTGGACATTTTGGAATACTCAGTATTCCTCAATGTATTAATGGAATAGAATTCAAAGGCACATGTAATTTTCTCAGTAAATACCAACAAGTTCCTGTGGTTAACATCAAGCTTCAAACCCCTCAAAGAAATGGCTACGTTGTGCAGACAAATTGATTATTGATATCAAACATTCCCACATGGATAACAGACATCAAATACACTCCATGGTGGCTGGCACTACCAGTGGCAATGCTCTCGATGAATTGACAAGTTTATTCAACCACTGCAAAAGCCCTTCTGAAATCCTCCTCACCAGGCTAATAACTGATTATCCACATATCTCACCACCTCACAGGACAACCGCACTGGTGATTGAAAAGTATCACCACATCGCAGGCTTTCCAATCACAGCAACTAGTCTGAACATAATTTCAGAATCATTCATCCATCAACAACTGTTGGGGTGTATTCCACACTAAAGGGAATCTCGCATTCCTGTACAATCAGATTCTACCACAGTTCCAGCAGCCAATACTCCACAGGGAAGTAGTGAAGATTCAGTTCCAACTTGCTTGGATATATCTTAAGAGCAGAGGGCTACAGCCATTAGAACACTCAATCAGAAAGTTATTGAAAATACACTATGAATGGTCATTGCCATGGAGAGTGGGTAGAACAACATTTAAAAATCTGAAATTTTTGGGGAGGGAAATCTTGTGCACCTGAAACTTCCAGTTGATGATAGATGTACAACTGCTAACAAGTGTATCATCAGCAGGGTGGTAGAGGTGATGCATGGAAATTGATATGCTGTGCATGGTATATATGTCATTCTTGAAGGATTCTATGGCATGAACAATATGGACTTGTGGCGTGCAAATATTCAACATCATAGGTTGAAATAAACAGAGTTATGCTATCAAGAACTGACTCACTGGGATGCTGGCCGCCCTAACCATGGTACTTGGCACTTTGAGGTATGCTGCCGAAGTGTCGGAAAGTTTGCCACCATTCCGAGCTAAATTTTCACTATGTAAGTTGATTGCAGCAATCAATGCCACAGCCGAAATGAAAGTCTACACTGCACTAATACTGGGGCTTCTGTAGCTCGCTCTCCAAAGTTCAGCCTGGCATGAAACAATACAAGATTTGGTCAACCTGAATATTATGACAATCAGAAATGCCGTTGAGCCAATACACGAGAACATTTATCAGAGCACACTGCTGCAACAGCAGTTGAGGATAGTTCAATGGATGGTATAAAGAATGGCCCCAAGGCAATTGCAGGGAATTGTACCAGGAGTGTGGTCAAGCAACTGAATTCTAAGATAGAAACAGTTGACAAGGCACAGAAGGATACTGAGGAAGAGGAGAATGCAAGCAGTAAGGAACAGACTGTTTGAAGCAAGACATGGAGCTCAGTATAATTGTTGTTGAACCATGACCTTAAGGGATCTAGCCAATTGCAGATGTCATAATGAAAGTTTGTGGAGTATTTGAAATGTTTGTTGGAGTAGAGTTAGAACATAATTGTAATGGTCTGTGCAGTAAGCGCTGGTCTTACATGTTCTTTGATAGAATTTGAGACGCCATGGGTAGACTGGCCACTCTGTGCACTGATATTCTATACAAACTGAGTAGAACAGTATATATACAGATAGTGCCTATGCCGGGGGTGGTTGAAGGTATTTAGACAGATGGCACTGACTCTTATGCAGGTTATATTGCATTTTGTTGACCAGGAGGTGGAGCATGTAGATATAGTGGACATGAAGGATATCCATTTGGTGGATAGTATTGAAGTGCCAGATATGATCAAGGAGTGTCTATCTGTGATATACACTGCAACAGCCAAACTAATGTAGATTGATTTGGATATGATTAAACTGAAGGTGCCCAATCACAATGAATTGAATTCAGATGAATGTATATAGTTCTTTGTGAGTTACATTGAGTCTGAACTGTCAATTCTGGGCAAGGAATGATGTTATTATTAGGCTGATTGTGTAGTGGGCAATGAATTTAGTAATCAAACTACAATGCAGCTTGTGTAGGGGACAACTAGGGAGAATGGACTGACTAAGCAGTGTGAGCAGGCTGAAAAACCAGCTGAGTGAATTAGATTGCCGATATAGGTTGTATGCTGAAGTTAATATACTATGATTAAAATTATATAACAAGGCAGAAAGGAAAAACCAAATGCTGTGTTCTAATACTGTGACTGAAATTCAAACAATGGCGACAAATGATTATTGCTGTGTGGGAAAATCTGCCAGTATTTGAGAAGATATGGGAATGACATGTATAATTTATCCAATTGAGTTTAAATATTATATCAGCAGCATTGATATTGACATTTACCATGTCAGTCGTGGTAAATCTTCTACAAGATGCTCAATACACAATGTGTCATATCATTGTGTTAATTTGTATACCCTTATGTTGTCTAAATCTTGTGTCTTTTAAAATGACTTATTTCAATCCACTGACGCCGATTATTACAAATCAATGGGATTTCAGATTACCAACCGATATTACCATTATCTGATTACTGTGAAGGGTTTTCCCCTCGCAGAGTCTATGTAACCTGGGATACGCAATGATGGGAACTTATCTGTTGTCTTCGCGCTATCTAACATGCATAACACATGCCATAGTTATCCCAAGAACTTACAGTCACAATTACCTTTGGCAGGGTTTGAGTTGGACTCGGCTCGATGGAATAAACTTTGTTTTAGCAGATTCATCGAAGTATGTACGGCGGCGGCTGATTCGATGATGTGATAACACCGCTAGATCGAATTACCTACGATCCTGCGGAGGATGCTGTTTTCAACAGATTCAGTTGGCAGATACTAGCGAGATTGTATCTGGTTCGGATAGAACAGATGTTCGCACCCCAGACATGGCAATCGTTAGTAATATATCAATTACATGGGATTTTAAGGCCAATCTCTTGTGCAAGGTTGGTTACTGGGCACTCCCTGGCTAATGGGAATGCTCCCGGCCTAAGCAGTGACATAAGTGAGCGATTATGACATTGACTGCTGATATGAGGCCTGGAGCATCCCCGCACATTGATTTGGAATGGAATGGGAACTGCTACAATATGAATTGTCCTTCAATACATGCGTACATGTCATGCCTTCTACATCGGCACATTACTGGTTAGTCGCCATGTCAACCTGTGATGCAATCATACTATAGTATTGATTTGTTTAAAGACACTACTGCAATATTGGCAGCTGTTTCCGATTACCAAACCATACAAGAGTGAGATGTCCAAGTTGAAGTTATGATCTGAGATATGATATCATAGGGGTGTGGCCTGATTTTTATCACGAGCATAACACTTTAATACCTCACTGCATGTAGACACCAACCAAAGGGATTCATGGCAACCTGTACCATGCACATTCCAAGTACGACTGGCCATTACCATGCATGTGTACGCGTAAAAATGTAAGTGGCAAAGCACGATGCTAACAAAATCTTGGAATTGAAGAATGGGTGGGCATACATAATATCCCAATTGATGTATTCCCCAAAGAGGTCGCATTGTTCTCGCAATCAAATAAAGATGATATACCACTGACACAGTCAGATACCTAACAGCCGACGAAAGCCTTTATTTATTACTGTGTCTTCACGATACCTATACCCATCAAGTATGATATATACAGAATCTATTTGCTGTCTGAAGCGGGAGCCCCGCACCGGATGGAGAACTATTCTAACGCATGACAATGAGCTTCGAGAACGACAATCACTTCATTGTATACCCTCTTGAGAAAATTATATCCTAAGCTAGATGAAACCAGTACATCTTTTGAGCTCACTGGATGTGATTGCTAGCCTCTGTTACAGGCCTCAAACAAAGATTGATTGTCCATATTGATAATCGACGATCAAGAGATCCTCCAGTATGTCATATTACACCTCGAGGAATATCCACCACCCCAAGGGATATAGCCTGAGCCATTGGCAATAGTTGCAGCTGGGGAGGAGATAGATTAGTTGAGTCAGTGGATCGTTGCCTATAAGGCTCTCTAAGTGCAAGACAGGAAATTGCCAGTGATCGAGTGCAACAGACCCGGCAGGAGAAGATAAGTCCCCTCCCTCAAACGAACTGTCAACTTAATAATGCTAAGAAGCAGCTAGTACAGAATAAAGCCGAGTCTGAATGGCTTAGTAGGTTGTTTGAAAAATCATACGTATCTAGGACCGTTCAAAGTATCTATACTTAGGTCATTGGAACCCACCTAACAATTACACCTAGTACTCAATCCACTGATAATCATTTCTCTTGGATTGACCATTGCATTCATATTCTTTATCGATTATCTCCAGCACACCTTCATATTCTGTCCATTATCATTTTCTAAATCTTGTGTTGTTCACAACCAAACAGTCTATGATTTCTATACAGACACCCTTCCAGTTTACTGTTACCAAATTCAGTACCAGCTTTCATTGTAAACTTCAACAAAGGAAATTACTCATAGTTCACAAATACTACAATCCGTAGCATTGGATCAATCGGAAATATCTTAGGCATACAAAGAGTGATCAATTTCTGATGTAAGATTACCATTGAGCACCCCTTCATTGTATGTACTCACACCCACATGTTGTATATAAGGAATTGTTTATGTTATGATGATACTGGGATTACATTAAATTGTAGTACTATAGTATCAACTCCCACTTGGAACTCATCGGTTCCGAATAGATACCACTCAACTACCTATGGTTTAGTCAAACTCAAATATACATGGAATTTTACTTCTTCATTTGCAGCCACTGCATATCTCAATTGACCTCATAGGTTTCTTGCTGTATACCTTCAAACATTGTATGGGCCACCTTGCTAGAACGTGTTCAGCACTTACTTGCGAAATGTAGACAAGGAAATCACGTATCACGTACAAATTTCTGTACAACTGCATATTCCCGCTTTTAATGCGAAAGACATTCCTTGTATTTCCATCTGGAGACGATCAGTAGAGCTAAGTTTTCTCAACTACAATCTATAATTGTATATTCCTTTTCATTCTGGTATACACAGGAAGACAATTGTGAAAATCCCTGCAATGGGAAGCTGAATAATGGTTCAACTACAGAGTTCCCATATATTTGCCACAGTATAGTACTAGCTGACATTCATTGACTATTTGAATCATATTAGATAGTTAATGCTAGGTGTTTGGAGTTGCCGATTATTAGGTGTAATCAATGTTGACAGATGCTATTCATTGGATATACACACTTGTATGCAATACATATACATAATAGCAATTGATTTAATCCTCAACATTAGTCTAGTGGAGTTGAGTTTTACTATACCAGAGTCTTATACGAATTGGTAACCAAGCGCTGTTGGTGATGCATGCAGAACAATTCGTATAATAACGATGTATCCTATAATTTGATTGCATGCTAATGCAGTTGTCATGTCATAATTCAGATGTCTACATCAAGAAATAGGTGTAGTGCACATAATTCTTAATTACATCAGTTATGACATATGTAGCAAGACAATGTACAGATTGTGTTGGGCTTGCCTGGTCGTACCAATGCAGCATATATTACGGAATCTGAGTCCCAACAATTATTGAGACCAGATCCGACGAACTGGGAACCTTCGACAGCAGCTAATGCTGATTCACTCACAAAGAACAATCTATGAAGTTCCCTGATGGACAAATAGCATTGGTTGAAGACGAGATTGAAACAGCAGTCCTGCTTAGTAAGGTGATATCGTAACCTTCTCCAAACCAAATGTGAGGCATATTCAATGTTGGGAATGTATTGGTTGGTCAAATATTTTCTATGGACGTATAGGATCATCTATCGAAGTTGTGAAAGCAACGGTTTCGCGCCCATATTTGGGGTCCATGTCTGAGTCCGGCCCGAGACATTTGCAAATTCATACTCCAGCAGGTCAATAAACCCAAAATTTCACCTAGGATACAATTGGACGGTCCACTTGCAGATTGGGCACGGTGTCAGCGGGTCCCCCAGCGGGTGTATCTGAACATTCATATCAGGCTCTTGTGTGTGCAGTATGTTAATAGTATCCTACTTAAATCGCGTTTTCAGTAATCAATAATGCATTTTTCGATCTGTTGCAATTTGCAATATCAGTCACTTTGGAACTGTTGTTGAACCTTGAATGATGTATAGTAGTTTTACAGTTGAAGGCAGTCAATAATTCATTGTTGTTTAATCATCCTGTATTCACTCCAACGTGAGTGGGACAGCACCATGATTACCCCCTCCACCTCCGGGCCTGTAGTATAGATAGTGCAGTTCCCCCCACGCTACCATTCAGCCCTGCTAGTGGTCAATAATTTGGTTATGCACACGATGATGCACATGATGCATTTCTCCTGAAACATCCAAGACCTAACACTGTTGATGCTAAGTTGACGGTCATTTTCATCATGTGGCAGGGATTATTTCCCTGTTGTTTTTGACCCACAAGGCTGCCAATATCTCATATAGGGATGTCTGCAACCAATCGGAACATCAATCACCGAAGATGCTTACTTAAAATCTGTTGACGCATCTGTTGATGCTCAGTATCACAATGGGGTAGTGACAGTGTTGCTGTCTATTTTCGCTATAGAAGCAACAAATATATCAAGTATACATAACAGCGACCAGATAACTGTTCAATTACTATACCCACAAGACCATCAATGCTTGATGCTCGGTTGACGCTCACATTAATGCATTGTCCATTCAACATCTGCTGCAATCAACAATTGTTTTCATCATGATTTCAAGATATCGGTTGGGTTTCATTCAGGTTGAGACTATACACTTTGGCAAAGCCGAGCGTAGTAACATTCATGTACTGTTCACTCTGACATGACAATAATCTGTATATCTTGCCAAAAGATTCATTGTGCCTGCTATACATCTGTTAATCAACCGATGAATACATGCTGCTGCTCCCCAGTCACCGATAATATATCTCTAACTGAGACTCTCGGTCAAGCTACCTGAAGATGCTGGTTAAACATTGACTCATTCTGTCCAACTTTTCTTTACTTCCTTATACCTACTCATTTCTGCCAAATTCACCGTCACCAACCCCTTTTCAGCGTGTTGTTAAGGGTTCTCCCCTAACAGTGTGATAATGATATATGATAGATCGAGAAGGTGCTTGTCGTGGAGATACTCCAGGTCTAGTCACATGGCATCCAAAACATCCATCTTCAAATACGATATGATGTTTTTCAGCCTAGGGGTTCATAGCGGAATTACACTTGGGTCACGAGTAGATCAAGCAGTGATGATGTAATCCCACTGGTGGATTCAACCATGCTGATGCAGTTACTTTGCCTTGTCTAGAAGTGGAAAACGTTCACAGATGTGGGTAACTCTTGGCCACTTGCTAAACCCTAGCTAGCGGGACAATGTACAGTTAAATTGTGATTACGCTGAATTACTTACATGGCAGATGTTATGCAATATGCAAATACGAGGTATCTACAGCTCACGATCATAACAGGTGAGACCCACTGTGGCACCAACCGGTCTACGGAAGGTCGAGACTTAAGCATGCATTATCTGAGGGATTATTGGCATTTGCTGAAGAGAGGAGGCCAGAAGCAAACCGGATCATTGAGTTGAAACCGTATGCATTGCAACGTGATAATGGCCTGTCAAAATCTACAGTGGCGGAGTATCAGTTGGTACCTGATTAAATCTCTGATGCAATGCCGAATAGCCAAATTAATGGTGAGGCAATTACTGGTGAAGAGCCATCAATACATATTGCGATAAAGCATCAAGAAGTCAATTCCTGGTTAAATTGCTATTACGCAGAGCTACAGGAGAAGGCGTTGGAGTTCCAATTACCAAACAAACGGAAGCAAGATGTCCAAGTTGAAGTCTGATCTGATACGTGACTGATATGATTTAATATGATGGATGGTCTGACATTGATCCAGAGCGTAATGCTTTGAAACCACATTATATGAACACGATAACCCAAGGGAACCGTGTCAATTAATATTGGGGCGCATTCAGTAGAATGTAAGTCGCAACATGTTCATTGTAGTCATACAAGCAACGGAATTATAGTCTGGGAGAATGGGCATGCGAAGAAGTAGAGACCCTCGAACATAATTATAAAAAATCATGTTGTCCCCGACAATGAGAGGAACAAGCTCTAGCAGCAAACAGTCAGAAACCTACCAGCGAAAGAAGACCTTTATTTATTATTGTGTTTTTATGATATCTTTATGTATTATATAAATATATTAGCATTAGTACAGCAGCACAGTACTATTGTTTCCCCCGGAACATCAACATATGACAATAACTTTCCAAAATGATTCAGACGTCATGGTGTAAGCCCACGAGAAAATTATATTCTTTGGCATAGAAAATCACTGTCTATTTGTGGCAAACTGCGACTGGTGGATTGCGGGTGTTAATGAATTAGATACAGGATTAATCAAGTATATTGATAACCTTTACGATCGAAGCCAGGTTAATCAACGGGAGCAATTACCTGCGCAGGAGGGAACTATACAGGAAACATCGTCGACGACTAGAGATATCGGCAGTACATTACCGTCCACATGAAGTGTAGTCTATAATCGAGAATCGAATAAATCGGGCAGACTCAGTAAACAATCATTAAAGATTTCCAAACAGGCCCGGAAAAGAAAGCGACAAAATAGGAATCCTTCAAGTACGAATTAGGATTTGTAAAAAAACAGGATAACAGGATAGACGGCTGTACTAGTACCAGGCTAGGTATCAAAGTACCCCCGTAACGCGGGTCTCTTCGACCCTCGTGTTGGCAAACGAAATCCGCGATCAGGTGGAGGGGCACCAACATCTCCCTTCTCTGCACTGCCCAGATTCTTGATGCCATTGCCATGTGCTATATCGGATCCAATGTGTGCCATGAAATTGCCTTCACTGTTATTTGGATGATAGAAGCCACAATTCTGGTGGAGGCAATAGTCTGTGTCCGAAATGCTTGCAGGTGAGCTATCCTCATCTCCTTTGAGTGGATGCAGGTTAATCTTTCTGCATTGGCAGATATTCACAATTTAAGTTCGTCCTCCAGGGAGGTTTTTTGCAGACAAAGTTGTCTGCAAATGTGCTCTTTGGAACAGTCTAAATGTGGCCACACAATTTCATACCATGATTGCCCTGGATTCTTGAATGATCTGTTCTGTGTCTGAAATGTATCCTGTGGCTGTCATCTGTTTGATTTGAGCACGAGATTCCTTTTGTATAGCACCTAGCATTTGGCTGCCTTGACACAGCTCCAATAAGTCGTTGACCGTAGCCATTGTGTTCAATTGGGTGACCTCTGACTCTGACTTCATTCCCGGATTATATTCTGTATTTGACGTCTCCATAGCTTGGTAATGACCATCAAAATCCCGGAATTGTCGCATGCAAACTGCCTTCAAAAGACCTTTTCACGAAGGTGCTCACTGGTTGTTGTGGTCTGCCTCCAGACGATAACCTCTCGCCTAAGGGAAATGCTGAACTCCACTCCAATACCATCTGGTATGTCAGAGATTTTGTCCCGGCCCACATTGAAGAGATTGGCAAAGTTCAAATGAGTTTCCTCTTGATGGAGCAACCAGTCAGTTATATCAGGTATCCCAAATGTACTGCCATTCTCAATCTGGGTAGTGTGGTAATTAATGAGTTTTGGATGAGTTTGCCATGAGATCCTAGTGCTTCCGGCAGGGAATTGAAATACAGCATGCCGAGGGTCAATTTGGCTACTGTGTAATTGCTTTGTATGGGCATCGTTTCTGCCACATTGGTATGCATTAAGAATTCATTATCATCGTTGGACAAATCATGTGGATCAAGGGAAGATTGACCAGATCAGATGCCAGTGCAGTGGGGACGAGATATCTGTGTGGTACATATTCGGAATTATTGCCCAGTACCCGTTGATGTTTATCACACTCTCCATTCGCCATATCCCAACGAATGGCCCTGTTGATTCGGGAAGGAGATAATATGTCTTGCTCAGGATTAATATGCATTGTTTTGTCCCCCATCCAAAACTGATCGCAACTTCCTCAACACATGGAGGTTATGTGCACAAATGTGGAGTATACCTGGCATTGAAGTCAGTTTTGCATAATTGTTTGACAACTTCTGTGGAGTTAACTTCAGAGCGAGAAACAAGTCCTCCTTCGACTGAGATTTGATCATAGCCAAGGCAGGCATAGCACAATCCATATATTCGAATACGCCATTGTAGTCTGTAATAACCTGCTGTATAGTGACGGCATGCCTAATTGACCTCCACCGGGTCTTATATCGGAATTGCCTCAAAAAATCCAAGATCTACTTCACCATGGTGTATTCATCATGTCTTTCAAATAATGGCCAGTAATTGCTGGTTGTTGGTTTTTGGAGCCACTCGCAGAAGAAATCTTGAAATCGGGAGGCTCACTCAAGCAACTGCAGTGTCAAGTTCCACAGTGTCTTCCCATCCACACTAGGCAGTACCCCAATGTAGACCTTGGATTTTTGACAGTCTATGAACTTGTTTAGACATCCAGGGGTCAGGGTAATCAATACCGGAAGCACTCTCTGCTATACGACAGTCAGTTGCAGGAATTTAAAAATATCTTGAAATAGGTACGTTGTCAATGATCTTTGCTAAACCTGGTCCCATGGCCGTCACATTATTTGATTCTACTATTGCCCCCTCTTTGAAGTCTTTGACTATTTCAAATATCTATGCGTCTATTCTCTCCAAAGAGCTGATCATGTTGATGGGCTTCCCAAGAGTTGGTGCGGCCTTTACAACCAAACTGCTCAAGAATTCAACAAATGACAGCTGTATGATACGGGGTACAAATGCAATGGGGTTCTTCAATGTAGGCCACTCGATTGAGGAGGCCTGATGTGTTGATTGCAGTGTACACGTCATCAAAGAATTTGAGGCAGCATTGTGAGATATAATTCCAAGTAAATGGCGGTCGGTGAATTCCTAATGATCAGGCACATCCTGCTAATGTACAGGAAGCCTAGTCCATACCTGTCTACCCTTGACCTATCGTCTGCAACTATCATTGAAATGTTGAAAACAATCGACAATGAACGTCATCCAATGCGAGTTTCAATTTGCACCAACCGCATATTCGATCGAGTCAGTAAGCAACGACTATTGTTATAACCAGTTCGTTTGTTCATTTTCTCGGTGCAAAGCTTGAATAACTTCATTGTGTCATGGCAAATGCTCCTTAGTTGTATCCACTGTGAGAGTAATTTCCGTTCAGCAAATGTTACTAAGGGTCGTGGCAGAAGGCAACAATTGGTTACTTTGAAATGCTTTCTATCACTCTTGTAGCTCCATCATTCGATATAATATTCTATGTACTATGGGCCAAAGCTCATCCTACCATGTTGAAATGATTGCACATGCCCTGGTGATATTCGGATGTTTGAATGTTGTTAGCTGCCAGTTTAGACTATTTTGTCTCACATTTTTGCCAAATTTGATCAACCTGAATGTCAAATATGTATTTCCAGTGCAAACTTACTATTGCAATTTCTCAACATCCGTTCCTCATGCTGATGGCCCAAGATGTTTCATTGACCATCGAAGAAGTAAATTCAGGAACTTCACACTGTGATAATTTGTTTCACTTTGCGATGTAAGGTATTGCAACACACTTTGTCCCTATTGAGGTGGTCCCATGCTCTGTTGGATGGTGAAAAACTTAATGACAAATGATACATATCATTCCAGTGCGGCTGGCATCCTTCATCCCACTGTGCCAATACAATCGCCATGACAATGTATATCAAGAATCATTCCAAGCATTAGGACATTTGGAGTATACATTCTTTGAATCCTACCAAATATTGACGATCAGGTGTAAAGTGAGGTAACACAAGTCATGAATAAAAACACGTTTATTGATGGAAGAGATTCTAACCTCTAGCATTGTGGTATTTAATGATGTTTAATCCAACATGGCAGTAGAAATATGAATGCTTGGTAATCAGACTCGAGCGACTGCTGCAAGTCATATTATAGCACTGCCAAATGTGTGATCTGAAATATTAACTGTAGGGCTACTAGCAAGAAGATCAGATTTTAGTGATATTGCATGGATATTTGTGAAGTTTTATACAACGACATGTTGAAAAGACTGACTGCATAAAACTCAATTTTGGAACTGGGCAATGTGCTGCCGGGCTATCTATCATAGTGAGCCTCCTCAGGAATTGTTGACGCTCCATGTGGTCTCAACTGTACGTGGTGGATGCCCAGTTATCAGTAGTATTGTTGCCAATACAGGCTGCAGATAGATTGAGTTCGTGTCAGATGCGTTTTATTGCCCTTAGATTATCCTACATGCAAGATGAAACATTGTTGATGCTCAGTTGACGCTCTGTGGATGCTCATCTCATATCATAATAACAATGGTGTCCCAAGCATTGGTGCATAGAAAGGCAGCCGATAGTTTGATTAAGCACAGAAGTGTTTACACAGCCCATTGAGTGTCGAAGATACAAGGCATGAAATTGTTGACACTTTGTTGGCGCTCTGTACTAGAGAATAGTTACAATATCGCCAATTGCATTGATGACTAGAACAGCAGCCAATAGCTCAATGATGGATTCATGTCATCACACAGCCCCTTGATTATCCAAAATACAAGGTCTACATTGTTAACGCTGCATTGATGTTTATATATTGGACAAAGCATCATGGTGTCATCAGTATTTTGCCTAGAAAATGTGGTTGATTGTTTCGGGATAGGTTGATGTTGGCACACATACCTTGTATTTTCCGAGATGCAAGGCCAAAAGTGATTGACCTCTGCATGACACTGATGTTTGAGATATAGTAGCGATGATGCCATCACATTTTTGCCTGCAAAGGCAGCTGATTGTTCATTTATTAGTCAATGTCACAGCACAGCTCTTTGCATTCGCCAAGATGCAAGCCAAAATGTCATTAGTACTCCATTCATGATCATCTGTGACATGCGGCAACAAGTATGACAGTTGCCTTTGTCACTACAACGGTGAGAGATACATTAACATTATCACAATGCAGCCCATCGAATGCCGTGAATGTAACACTCAAGATCCTTGATGTTCTCATGATGTTCCCATTGAGCACATCGAAACAGCAGTTGGACACTCAATCATTGTACGCCATGGATCATATATGAATCATTGACATCCAATACTTAGTTGCTTAGTATTATCATTTGCGTCCAGAAGCTTTGTTACCTCTCAATATCTGATCAACTACTATCCACTTTATTTGAGTGATTAATAATGTGGCCCAATCACATTCCTGTGCTTTCAGTTGGCAATTTACACCATGTTGAACATGTCACAAGTGTTTGGTAAACAAACCTCGCCTTCACCAGCTGTCATCATACAGCTCCTTCACCTCGACATCAGCGAAATGTATTTTAGTCACTGGAAGCCACCAGGAGTGTCTGAGCGGACGTGGATTGTAAAGTCAGATGAGTCAATTTCAGGAGAGTATTAAACCCTAGGAGGGCATTCCTGCCGGCCTTGAGAGTAACTGGGAGCGCAGACAACAAGCCTGGGAGCACATGGGTGAGCGAGAAACAAACCTTGGAGTGCCGGCGACATGTTTTGGAGTACCTCAAATCACATTACAGCTGTGTGGGACAAAGGTTGGGAACGCTGCTGGTGCGCGTTGAAATCAGAGCTACTACTTGTCGTTCAACAATTTTTGAAACTCAAGTATTCTGTTTGTATTCTCATCTATTGATGTATGTATGTATATAGCTACCCATCAACACACGGTATATCTGGACTGGCGGCAGGCGGTGCTTTAGAGTAATACCAGTTGCGCAAAAAAATGACAATTCAGTGAACTCAGAGATACAGTCCGAGGCCGTGATCGAGCGAGTTTGTTGATGCGCTTGGCTGCCGTGATCATGTGAGTGTGTACATGCACTTGGAGGCCATGATCATGCGAACTTGGAGGCAGTAATCAAGCGAGGTTGGAGATACGCTTGGAGGTCGTGATCAGGCGAGTTTGGAGGCCGTAATCGAGCTAGTTTGAACATACACTTGGAGGTCGTGCTCGGGCGAGTTTGGAGGCCGTAATTGAGCAAGTTTGGAGATACAGTTGGAGGCTGTGAACAACCGAGTTTGGATGCCGTAACAGACCGAATATGGAGATGCACTTGGAGGCACTAATACAGGAAGTGTAGAGATACACATCGAGGCCCTGATCCAGTGAGTTTGGAGATGCACTTAGAGGCCGTAATGGAGCAAGTAAAGAGATACATTTGGAGGCCATGATCGAGCATGCTTGGAAGCCATAATTGTGCGAGGTTGGAATTGGACCTGGAGGCTGTAATCGTGCGAGTTTGGACCCGTACTGGGAGGCAGTCGAGGGATGGCGCGCGGGGTACTGACTCTGTTCTTTAGTTAGTTAACTCGCAACGGTGGGAATGTGACAAGGTGACTTCCCTTATGACCTCTCAAGAAGGCACACCGGAACCTGAAGCTACATTCAGGGCTTAACTTGTCATCATGAGAAAGAAGGGAAGACAAACAATCTTGGGTGTGTGCTGTACTCGGTGTATGCTTGGACTTGGTGTATGCTATACTTGGTGTCAACTCATTATCATGACATGGAGAGATACAGAGGGATGTCTGAACTTTGTGTTCTGCGATGATGGTAGAGTTGTGGACGAGAAAGAGAGAGATTGGGATCAAGATGAGAAAGAGGTGGAAAATTTGAGCGGATATGAGAAATCAGGGGTGCAACTTGCCTGATAGGGTTGGGTAGACCACTTATCAGTGTGATTACACACCAGATCGGGACTCGTACCTGCCATATCGGGGATGGTATATCGACTCGCACACGAAATTCACTCAAGTCCCAGTTTCTCATGATGATTTGTCCAATCTCCTCCCCTCTCTCTATTTCTGTTCCTCAACTCTACCATCACTTAAGAACACCAAGTCGAGTCATCCCTCTCTATCTCTGTATGCCATAATCAAGAGTTAACACTGAGTACAGCATATACTGAGTACAGCATACACTGGAGTACAGCATACAGTGAGTACAGCATACACTGTGTACTGCATCATCCCAAGATCGACTGGCTCCCGCTCCCAGGTAGTCTCTCATCTCTTGGCAGACCATTTTGTTCTCAATTCTCAACTTTCGCACAATTACTAGTTAACCAATGAATAGAATCTCAGCTCCTGTCGCGCCTCCCTTCCAAACTACCACCTCCAGATTCACCGCCTCCCAGTACTCCTCCAATCTTGCTCGATCGGGGCCTCTAAGTGCATCTCCAAACTTGCTCGATTATGGCCTCCAAGTGCATCCCCAAACACGCTCGATCAAGGCCTCCAAGTGTGTCCCCAAACTCGCTCGATTACAGCCTCCTGGTTCGCACGATCATGGCCTCCAACTGCATCGCCGAACTCGCAGGATCACGGCCTCGAGGTCGGTCTCCAAACTCGCTCGATTACCGCCTCCAAATTTGCGCGAGCATGGCCTCCAAGTGTATCTCCAAACTCGCTCGATTACTGCCTCCAAATGCATATCCAAACTCGCCCGCTCACGCCAACCAGGTGTATCTCCATACTACCTCACTTACGGCCTCCAAACTTGCTCGATCACACCTTCCAAGTGCATCTCTTCATTAACTCAATTGGCGTCACCAGGTACTCCCCCGATTACACACGAGTACTATCTGCAGCCAGAGTGACCATACGTATATATATAAATACTTCATAGAAATACATGCCATAATGTGATGTAACGAATATTGTGACTGTAACAAAGACGAATATGATGTACGAAATCCCATGTGGTTATGAAACCCTAAGAAACCACAGCTGTGATAATACAGCACCAAGTCTCCCGCAGACCTGCGCAAAGGTCTCAGCTGCCCGACCATTTCACTATCCTATCTGTCAAATATCGTAGCATCCTGAATGCACCTCCTTCACTGGGGGTGCTTTCAGGCGCACATGAGAATGCTCTTGCATAGTCTGAGATGACTTTGCTGAGCTCCAGGGGGGCCTGGGAGCATATCGAATTATTTAGGAGCACCAGTGAGATCAACTGGAATGTCTGGGAGGTTTGAGTGTGGCTTCCGGACCAATTTACATTTTGCTGTTGGATTTCCAGGTGGTAACACAAGCTATTGTGTATATTCGAACCATGTGTCCCACTCCTGTGAGGACAGTTATGCACTTGGATGCATTGATGAATTCAGTAGAGTAGTTGATATTCAGACAGATTCGTGTTCGGCATGGACCGCTCCTCCAGGGACCCTTATGTCATAACTCTCTTAAACTTTGTTTGGATAATTGTTTACTGATTTACTTGTTGGGATTTCACTTGATAGTAAGCTGCAAACACAAATTGAACATGTTGAAAATCATACTGTCGGATTGAAGTTCTAGATCTTTTGGGTGGTGCGTTTGACTATGGCACAAGCTCAGCCAAATTATGATCTCTCACAATTTGATCACTGAAATCCAGTAACAGCTAACATGTAGCACAATTAATACACAAATTTGTTTTTACCAAGATATGACATTAATAATATCTATTTCCCTCGCTAATCCTGTGCAGACTTCGAAGCCACAACCATGTTTTCATCCGAAACCAATTCCTGTATGGTGGTTTGCTAGAGACCCTTGATGCTAGTGTAAATGCTTTCAACTTCAACACGCTTCCCATTCTGAATCAGGAATGAATTAGGCATGGTGGCTGGCACAAGAACGGACATACTTGTGTTCGGCTGCGGCTTCACAGCACCTATGCTGATATGACTACAACCTGGTCGAAAAGTCCTTTGTGGCATTTGCAATATTCCTTGATCAATATCATGACATTCCATAAGCTCACCAAACTTTGATGTTGCAAGTGCCGCAGCATCATCATTTGTTTGCGGTTGCACAACTGCCAGCTCCTTCACTTTAGAATTCCTATAATTCCAATATCTTTGATGGATGTAATCCGCTACTTCCTCGCATCCAGGTTCTGTCAATTCATCAACCCTCATCTGCTTTTGCCGAGACCATTCCATACACTTCTGCATTGTGCTGGTGATTGTGCCCATCACCCAGTCAGGTTTGTCATTTTGGCTCAGCTAGCCCTGCTCTACCTCTTCATCATGCTCATATTCCCTATCCTCCCCATCGTCGGAACTTATATAATCACTCAGACTCTCTGTGATCACAACTCTTATCTCCTGACCCATTATGTTGGGCACTCTGTTTGGCAATCCAGAGGTTGATACATGTCTTGCGTATTGCTGCTGGTGCCGAACCGCTGCCTCTGCGTCTTCGACTAGCATACATGCCACAGCAGAGTCACTCTCAACACAATCCTTGATCCGGTTGTCTTTCTCCCCGATGTGTTAGACATGTATCTCTCATTTCGGATCGGCCACAAGCTGCTTTTTGGATCACAAGCTCTGCAATACCCCAACGGATTGCAATGTCTCAGCGTCCAAGCCGCTCTTACCTTCATTTGCATCATGACGTTATTCAGTGGACTGCTGTGTTGATAGGCCATGTGTGCCCACCGGATGTGGCAAAATTGTCATTTTTGGAGCATTGACCATTGTTGGTTGTGTTGACTTTGTTGTTGTGAGTGATGTTGGATATTGCAAGAGATGGACAACATGGAGGCAAGCCGCACCGTTTATGTCAAAGTTGGTATGTGTAGTCATTATGAATAAAGTAAAATATCCCATTTGGTTGTCAATAATCCATAAATAGTTAAGCTACTCGTACAACATGACTGGATGGGAGGCATCAGTGTCCTGTCATATCCCATGGATTATTCAAATAGAAATCGGCGGGTATCGCTTCCCTCGTATAATGTCCGACTGGTGGCTGAAAATCTTCCGATTTGGGCTGTGGGACACTGCAATTTATCCCATTGAAAATCGCACAATATGGGACATGCTCCTGACCATGAATATGGCAATAATGGGAAAACAACGGTTTTTGCACACAGCAACAGCGGAAATGGAATTCTTCAACAAAGTACTTCGTGCCGCAGTCTGAGAAGAGAAGACGCGGGGTGTTGAGATTCCTGGGCATAGACAGGTGAAGGCTGAAATAGACTTACCCCTGGTTATACTTTGTCCAAACCACACAGCCAGAATACTTCTTGGCAACTATAGCACTGCAAACAATACCCAGACCTGATAGGGCTGCAAAGGAGCAGGTGCACCACGACCTAACAATCCAAGACAGCTCACTCCAGAGCAGATACAAAGTGTGCACAAATTGCCACCCACCTGAACTAGTAACAATTGTGGATGTCAATGTTCCTAAGTCGTCAATTTGCGGGCTGGACATGCATATTCACATTCATCACTTCGCTGTGCTGAATTTGTTACTCAAGATGCATCTTCCTAGAAGAGACAGCATGATCCAGATTTCAATCCAGATATGCTGAATGATCAAGAAACTGCCACTGGTTAGTACACTATCTGCTGTATGGTAATGCAGCTGACATCTATCTTGATGACCAGAACAGCCTATTCAGTGAAGCAGCATGTGATGAGAAGCATTTATCGAATGGCATGGGATTTAGGAGATTTCTATTATATATTTATGTGTATTATTAAAGATCAATGTAGTCATCAACAAGAAAGTGAAAGAACACGCTAGAACGGCTTCCAAAACAATCTGAAGGATGGGTAACGCCAAAGATCATGAGTGTGGATTGTGAATACCACCGTGAGAAAATGAGTCTCAACAGAGTGTCATCAATATCAGGTTATCCAAGTCTGGTATGTAAGAAATGATTTGATCATGGATATGTATAATTGAAGTATTGGCTGCCTACATTGTTACAAAATATGGCGACAAGCTCCATATCACATCTTGACAAGGAGCACCGAAGGAGCGTTAACCATCATTGGTTATGCATCCTAGGTATTCTCACTACCAACAGGTTGGAGGCAGTCATAATGGAATCATTGGCCGCCTATATAGGCAAAACCCATTGCTATACCCTCACTGCCCCATCTTGGATTTGAGTGACACTAGAGTGCCAATGATTGATAGTCGTGTATCTTTGGCAACCTGGGGTGTCTCATGTTGTAAACAGTCATAAACAAAGTATTGGCTGTCATTATTTGCAGAAGTTCAAGTGAAACGCGTTATGCTCTATTTTCAAAATGTGGCTCAACGGAATGTGAACGATTGTTGGCTTTCCATCAATGTCAATCTAGTCATGCGGTGACTGTTATAGTCTGCTTTAATTATTTTGACTGCTTTTGTACGATAAAAGGCTCAAGAATACTTAGTGGCAGGTCTGTATATGAATTCAGTTGTTACTGTCTCAGAGGATGTGCCGGCAATATCCCGTACAGATCTGACTATACAAGGTCAACAATTGTGGTTTATTGGTACATGGAATCAAAACAGACACATATTACTCAAGATGCAAGACAAATAATCATTGAAGCTTAATTAAAACTCATTTTCAACATGCAGTAGGGCGTGTTTTGGTTTCTCTTTTTGGTATAAAGGCGGCCAATACTTTCTTTACAACTGGCTGTCACCAGTCACCTCCCAGATTACCCAACATACACGACCAACAAACATTGACGCCGTGCAGAGATTCAATTTCAAGATGTGGTAGGGTGCATGTGTGGGTTGATTTTAATTATGAAGGCGGCCAATACATTGAAAGGAATCTGGGATTTACTCATCTCAATGTTGTACAATTATCAGTGGCATATTTGAATCCGACCATAAGTGGGAGACTCGTAACGCAGAACTGGAGAGTGGAACCTACCGGGTAACCACACCTTGGGAAACCAGTGCGTTGACGTGTGTAGATCAAGGTGTGTACTGCCTACACTCCATAGGGTGGGTTTTGTCATAAATGTATACAGCAACGTGCAGGCTATTTCAGAAGCGAGGGACGTAACTGGTATAACCATACCGAATCTACCTGAATCAGCAATTTGTGATGTACCAACCAGGCGTTCCATAGATTCTCAACAGTATCACAATGGTATGATTGATTAATCAAATATAGAGGTGTACTAAGTACTGAATACCTGATACAGAGCACAGTAACACCATCTAGCAGGAGTCTTGTGAGGATGAATTGCATGTTTGGGCTACACTTAATTCGAAACACATACATAATCAGTTTTATATGTCTGTTGAAGTTTCTTTATTGCACATACAGGCATATTTGAAATTAGTGGTTCTATGTTCCAACAACCATAAGTGCAACAGATTAAATTCAAAACTCTCAGTGTGTACCAAGATGACAAGAATGTTTCTCAATCAGGAGACTTGATTTCAAAGCCACACTGAAGTACTCAACTGCGGAAAGATGTACTCATTTCACATGCTACGCAGTGTGCCATCCTGTCTGCAGTTTGTTTACAACAATCAGTCTAAATCACATCTGCCAATAGTTTTGACAACATGTGTATGCAATGGCTCTGACCGGATGGAATGATTGCAGGTCAAGGTTGAAATCAGACGCAGAAAAGTTGGAATGCATCTCGGCAGATGACAGACGCTGATCATTGCTATTTAGCAGACTTCAACCTTGATACCCAGCATTTGCAAGCCTGGAAATTTCAGTAGAATTATGCACTTGACATCTGAACATATTCCAACGTCATCTTTCCATTAATTATGGAATGTTGGAGCTCTGTCACCAGCAGGTCTCCGATTCAAAATTAGAGCAAGATTTGTTGAGTCGATGTTGAAAACCTGCACTCTGGGCCTGCCATCACGTGTGATTTCATACTGACTGTATAAAGATCATTCCGATTGCAAAGTACGGACCAGAGTGTTACAGATCACCTAAAATGGCATCATGGACATATATACCATCGCATAATACAATTAGCATTTGAAAACTCACCTGTTGCCCAACCTGGACTTATTGTTCAATGTAACTGCAGTGCGGCTGAAAGCAAGCCAAACGACCCTCAGGTTCTGTGCCAGTCCTGGTAACTACCTGGTGGTAGTTGCCAGGTTTGCCTGTTGGCTGGTATTCACCCAAGTCTGCATCGGCCGTTCCAGGTTCAATGTTGACTATTGCCTCATAACACATAATAGTTGCTGACACTATTTGCAATAAATACTACATCATATTTCTGCATCACTTCTGTGCAAAGCAGATGGCATAGGGAATTATAGGTGATATCTGAATCAGTTTCAGGGAGTATTATAGAATGATAATATGTCTGTATATTTAAACAGATTCAAAGAAATAGTGAATTGAGCTGTTACAATATTAAAGAATATAATATATACTAGGGTATCTGGATAGTATATAAGAAAACACTGTACAACTTAAGTAGTATTTTACACTGGGAACATTAAGTGGCATCTGCAAATGTACAACATATAACAAAATGAACTGTAGAGAGATATCTAATTTCTTTTATTTGGTTTGGATATATTCTCTGGTTATCTTCGGTAATTGATATTTGCCAATTGTTCGTCTTCATTGCTCTCTTATCTGTAGTCAAATTTTATTTTTAACCCAAGATTCTTTTAGACTTATTGCATAGATCTCATCTTCTATTATATGTATTATCTACACAGCACTGCGAAATTTACATTGGTGCTAAAAAGATGCCATTGTCAGTTAAATGTTAAGGTAAACATTTTTGGAAATATGAATCTGGAATACTGCAACTTATATCCAACCTAGAAGCTGCCTACACTGTGTGTCATATCAAATCAGGACTTATCCCTGTACCATCTTCAGTTAAAATGGAATATTGAAGTTGTTGAGGAGATGCCGAATCATATATTGAAACCATTCAATTTGCTATTACACTGAATGGGAGATCTACATGAATACTTGACAATAAAAGAAGGTCATCTGCAACTTCCTTGTTGAAGTGCTGTAAGTTGGCAATATTTTCAGTATTCAGCATTTCGCGAATGATTGGTAACATAGCCTGACCAAGATTTCCATCGAACATTCTCGGATGTTGTTTTTAAGGATTGCGGCCTAGGTGGATTGTCCAACCAGGCATCTTGTATGCTGTCTCGCCAATATATGATGTGTGTAACGTACACATCACTGAGAGGTATATCAATTCACAATACATGCATTTGAATATTTGGGAACCTCCAGTTGTAAATAAAGTACCATGCATGCAGGTAGAAGAAGTAGGTTGGAAGACTTGGGCGCATACCACAGAACCTTCGCGATGTACTATTTGTTGCAGCAGGTGAAATCGAAAGCCAATCTGAAGGTGAGTATGAGTGAGTGTTCAGCATTATGACACTGATGCACATGCATGAGTTGGTGGAACAAGTAGTTCGGTATTCGCAGGCAGCGGAGACAAGACATTGGGAATTGTCCAGCAGGCATGATGAGTAGCACCTGAATAACGTACGTGACCCTGTAGCAGCCCGCGCCTGAGTTTCTGACCATCTCAGCTGAACACTTGGCCAAATACTCAAACCAACCTTTTCACCTGTGAACCTTAACTTGTCAAAGCACAACTCTACAATTGGTTGAATTAAGCCCCGGAAGTCAGACTCTGAGTGTGAAAAATCTATTCTTGTTGCAAAAAAACACTATCCTGCTGGTATTGAACATTCAATCAAATCTGCAATATCTGATTATGGTGTCCCATATTAAACACTGTGTGGCTGCCTACAAGGTACACCATCTGCTTCGGTGGCTCACCACCACCAACAGCTCCTTACAGACCAGGAGGAGATATTTATTATTGGCTGTTGCAATACCTTGGACGACTATGGCCATCCAGTCAATATGCGAATTGTAAAGGGATTTGTACAATCCTTGTTACCAGTTTCCAAATGCAGGGAAGTTGGAAAACACTTGGCAACACACTTTCCAAACCATCATCCTAAGTTAGCAGCATCATTTAGTCTGCGCTTGGACTGTCAAAGAGCCAATGCAAGCGATTCTGCAATTATTAAAGACATTTTTCACATGGTAATTATACTCCATTACAATTGAACTTGATGCTAACTTAAGTAGCTTGAGAAGCTCAGTAGAGAACTTAAAATTAGACGTGAGAATATCTACAATATTGATAAGAAAGGATTTCGACTAGGCCAAGCACTAAAGATCAAAGTGATTGTTGGTCACAGAAACCACAATTCCTGCTACGGTTCAGATGGAAATAGGGAAATCTTTCATTTATTGAAACAGTTTGAGCAGATGGTCGAGTACTTTCACCTAAGTTTATTGATAAAGGTTCAGCACACTTAATGGGGTGGTATGCTGCGGTTCAGTAGAAGGAGAAAGCAATATTTGCCTGGTCACCAACCAGTTGGACTGAACAGGAACTTGGATTATAGTGGGTTGAACAGATCTTCAACCGCTACTGTAGTAGCAATATGTAAGTAGCATCATCTTTTACCATTAAGACTATATTACTAATTGCATCTAATTCAATGCAGACATGATGTTGAGCAACACCTGCTAATTCTAGATGGACATTCTTCCCATTGTGCTTTTGAGTTTTACCAGTACTATTTGGACAATAATATCCACCTGCTTTGCCTACCTGCCCATTCTACACACATCCTTCAACCACTGGATGTTGTTTATTCAGTCTGCTGCAGCGAGCATACAGCTCGGAACTTGACCTCTGGATGAGGCGTGGAGGACATGCCATAAAGACAGGCCAGTTATATGAGTACTGCATTCAGTCTTGAGGATAACATAACACAATATATTGACCTGATTCCAGACTTATCACATGTGCAAGGAGAAGTATATACACACCAAAGATCATCTGTAGCGCCTATGTGGCTACTGGAATCTGGCCTTACAATCCTCGATGAAATTTGAGTCGGGTATCACCAATGATCACTGGCCCGGGCTCAGCAAATGCCTCTCCACTGGGTGCAACCCCACAAAATTCGAGCCCTATCAACCACCTACAGCATACTACTCTGCATCTAGTAAAGCAAAATACACCTTCCTCCCTTAAGCTAAAGCATATTATTGGACAGCTTGGGAGATGTGCAGAGGGTGCAATTGCAGATAGAGAACTGGAGGGAGAATTGCTGAGAAACCTGCGCTCTTGGGCAAAAGATCTATCTGCTGCATCAGCTAAGGACCGTCACCAGCTCACTAAAGCTAGGGTAATCATCCAGGAGGATGTAGTCCACCTCAGGGAAGAGAGAGAGCAAAAGGAAGCAGAAAAATCTGCTAGAGCAGAAGCTAGGAAAAGGAAGCAAACTGCAACTGCTAGTAAAAAGATAGAAGGTTTAAGCACTACCAGTAATCGGGAGAAGCAGCATAGCATGGTCAATTGTGCTGGTACAAATTTACAGAAGGCTGGGAGCGATGAAGAAGAAGACCTGGTTGATGAAGGGTGGGTTTCTAAGGGGGAAAGTGAAGGGGAGGAGGACTCCCTTATACCTGCTGGTGGATTATTGGAAGATATGCAGGCAGGAGATGATGGAGAAGTAACTGTGATGGTAGGAAGAAAGGTTGAGATAGTTACAAGGTCAGGGAGAAGGGCAGGTCGTGTTATTTACAGTTGATATAATGCCCCCGGGCATGAGCGGAATCCCGGTCATGGGCGGTCACTCGGTACATTACGTTACTCTTTATATTGCTCTCTAAGATCAAGAGGATTGACCTTCGGAAGATAAAGTTAAGCATACGCGGAAAGAAGAATGCAACCCCGGTCTAATTATTGACTCAGAGTTCATCATCCATGTTGATTAATCTTTAGCAGTAATTGTGGTAATAGCTTCGGATGATTTGATTCCTAATCTTCTCTTGCACCACGGATTTGTATTTCTTGCCACCCCCTCGGTGCACTATGGCAGTGGCAAAGGTCTACAAATCATCCAATGATCATTAAACATTTGACTTTGGCGCTGTCTGAGTAGACTTTGTAAGCAGAAAATGGCGCGATTCAACAGAAGTGTACAGTTGACGTGGCGAAGCCATGCAAGCCTGCAACCGGATATGTCGGGAATCCACTGTGGCAATTGTGGCAAAAGCACGAAACTTTCATTGTGGCGGAGGCAAATCGTACTATTTTGCCCACTCCTCGGGTCTCGGCTGAAATTATCCAGTCCGGACCAGTCCGGACTGACTCTAGACCAGTCGGCCAAATTTTCGTACCTGTCCAGCTCCAGTTCATAAATTCCTCGCACTGGACTGCACTAGACCTGGACCGGACCAGTCTGGACCGGACCAGTCTGGTCTAGTCTTCCCCCGGAATGGTGAAAATTTTTCCGAAACTTGACGGCGAAATGGGGACCTGAAAGACGAGCGGGAGGACGGACCATTGCGACCCTTGCAGATCAGTAAGCCGTCCTATACAGCGTACGCACTGTTCGGATACACTCCGCATTGAGTATACCACTTCGGTTTTGGGTGGATATGCTGCCCAGCCCTCGATCCTCCAATGGGAAGCATTGATGTACATCCTTCGATACCTCTGAGGCGGTGCTGCCTACAGATTTACTATCTATTACGAAAGCTTCAGGTGTGACTCCGAATCCCTTATTTACGACGTGGACGCAGGCTTAGGGAGAAAGATATGCTTGAGCAATTCGACCTCGGGTATTAACATCCAAGGCATCAGAACCGTCACCATCGGGAGGTCAATGAAATCGACTTTAGTGGACCCATCGACCAGACAGTCAGAGATTGTTATCACTACGTACAGCAATGTTGAACTACATTGGTTCCTAGGCGTCATCTCCGAATTCAGACTGAACACCTGACCGACCAAATGAATCCCCAGGCAAATCCTCAATGACCATGTCAACTGCATTGCAATGTTCAACTCGAGCAACTTCCAGTCCGAGTGCCGGCGCTTGCAGGTTCGATACTATTTGATTCATTAAGCCATTGCCAAAGGCGAGCTCGACATGAAACACATACCCAGTAGGGAGATGTTGTCTGATGCTCTCATTATGGCCCTTAGAGAGGAAGGGGTTGAGACTCTGAGAGTTTATAAAGGAAATTGGTCGCGATAGATGGACTTAGTGGGTTCATGTTTGCATGGAATTGATAGACTCGGGTAGGATCTTGGGTTTGGATTAGGACCCAGAGGAGGTGGGGGATAAATCTTAGTGCATTTCAGGTTTTCCATCATGCTATTAGTTTCTTTGAGTTTCTCTTCACCTCTTTCTTTGTACGGTAGACAGTTCTACATCTTTATTTCGCCGATTTTTCTCATCAGACTTACAAGGTGTAGGAATTGCGCGGAATCATCATGGGAATATCCTTCTCCTTCTCCCCATTTTCTGCCGCGGCAGATTGCCTTGTCTCCCCCTCCTTCGAAGTGGACGGCTCCTAAACGCAATGATTCCACTAGTTTAGCAATGGATCAGTCTAGACCGGAACCGTCCAAGTCTAGTCCAAGAAATTTTTGGACTGAGATCGGACCGATCCCTTACGGTGTCCGGGTTAGAGCATACTTTCCCGGTTATTAGTATTTTAATGGGAAAATATATCTCGATGGAGCCGAATATACAGAGAGAAGTGATATAATTTCGACCAGAGTGGGTATTCGGGGGTGAGTGGTGATAAAAAGTGAGGATGTGTCATGTTTTCGGTAGTACTTGGCCAAAAAGCAATGTCAAAATTATATGCGTAAATGGATCGGTTTAGACCAAGCCCGTCCAGTCCAAGACTGCCAGTCTGTGGTCTGGTCCAGTCCGACCTTCCCATTAGACCGGACTGGACTGAGCTCTACCGCGGACCGGGATCGTCTGGACTGGTGGAATCATTGCCTAAACGTCCACCTCATGCACTTCTACCATTTCTTCGTCAGTATCTACCCCCATCAGTCTCATTCCAGCATACCCGGAACATATCTATGACTCACAATTCTCCATTATAAGCACCCTTGATTTTACCTTCTCATTTTCTTCAAGCTGGTCCCATTGTTTGGCCTCCACCCCCCAGCACCTGAAAAACTCTATTTCTAGAATCCTGCGATTTCCTCTATATGGAGTTTGGCGAATTGCAATTAAAATATTGTCAGGACCAGCTGTGTGCGCTACCTGGTTCCGTTTTCCACTAACGGCATTCCACTGTACTCGTCGGTATCCACGCAGGAAACAGTGGGAAACGGGGATGCACCACTAGTTGCCAGTCTTTCACATCTGCTGGGGTTCAAGATAAGGCAATCATTCCACCAGTCTAGACGGACTTAGTCTGGGGTAGGGCTTAGTACGGTCAGGTCTAACCGTTAGGTCAGACTAGACGAAGCTTAAGACTGGTAGTTTGGGATTGGATGGGTTTGGTTTGGACTAGTCTGCGCACACTTGCAATTTCGACATCGTTTCTTAGTCAAGTACCACTGAAAACATGACTCATCCTCACCTTTATCACCGCACACCTCTGGATACCCACTCTGGGTGAAATTATGACAGTTCTGTCTGCATATTTGGTGCCATCGAGATATATTCCCCCCACTAAAAGACCGATACAGTGAAAAAATACCCTAAACCTGGACACAGTGCTGGACTGGTCCAAATCAGTCCAGGCCAGTTCAGTCCAGGTCCAGAAAAAGTGGGGACTGGTCCGATCCGGATCCAAAAATTACTCGGACTGGATTAGACTGGACTTGGATGGACCCGGTCTGGACTGGTCCAATGCTGGACTGGTGGAATCATTGCTCTCATCTTCGATGGTTAAGAAGCGTTTTTGAGGTCACTGTGATCGGAAGTGACGGTGGCGATCCATTTGTTGAGTCCATCCACAGTGTCGGTAAGTTTGATCTTGTCTGTAATAATGTCGGTGACCTTGTCATTGAGTAGATCCACCGTGTCGGTGAGTCCGCTGTTATCGGTGGTCACTGGTCAGGGAGGTGATCCTTTTTTTAAGTCCATCCACTGCGTCGGTGAGTTGGGACTTGTCTGTAGTGAGGGCGGTGACCTTGTCATTGAGTAGATCCACCGTGTCGGTGAGACTGCTGTTGTCAGTGGTCAGGGTGGCCATCCTTTTGTTGAGTCCATCCACCTCGTCTGTGAGACCACTGATGTAGGTGGTCAGGGAGGTGATCCGTTTGTTATGTCCATCCAATGCGTTGGTGAGTTGGGACTTGTCTGTAGTGAGGGTTGCGACCTTGTCATTGAGTAGATCCACCGTATCCGTGAGCGTACTGTTGTCTGTGGTCAGGGTGGCGATCCTTTGGTTGAGTCCATCCACCATGTCAGTGAGGCCAGTGTTGTCCGCAGTGATGGTGGCGACCTTTTTGTTCCATCCATTCTTTGTGTCGGTGTGCTTGCCAATGTTGGTCGGCAGCTTCTCGTTCACGCCTTCCAAGAATCCAATGCGACTCTCCATATCCTCCAACCTCTTGAGGACATCTCCCGTACCGTCGGCACCTCTGTCTTTTCCGTTCATAATTCCACTACATTTGGATTTCCCAGTACTGTACAACCGAGCATGTCTCATTTGTAACAACGCTCGTGGGTAGACCTATACTAATTAGATCACGTCAAGCAGCAACCCCGGTGACACGACTCCTGACCTGAGACTTCTGGCAGATGGATTCAGCAAGGAGCGGATGTGCGCGCGACAGAGGAGAAAACGCCATCATGGTGGTTGTAGTGGAGGATTGGTCGCATATACGGGGTGAGAGTGAGAAGTGACAAGGTCCAAAGCGGTGATGTGGTAAGTGTGGTACTTCAGGGTCTAAGTTTGTTTCGATGTTACGAAGTTTAGTACGGTCTAAGTACTTGAGTACTGATGATGTCACTCGCTTCTAACTAAACCCCCGCGATTCTCTCAAAATTTTACCCGCACGAGAACTCTATATAACTGTGATGGCGAACCTGTTATTCCCCAGCAGTTCGGGTCTGCCTATTTATGCAACTTTGATAAGTCCGCTATTAACTTTTAACCCAGGCTGATTGTACCGGTCATCATACAACAGCATCATGCGAGATCGAAGCACTCTTGTCCTTGTATCTGGCATACCAGTTCAGTGCTCTTCAGCGGCCTCTATTCTGAAAGCCTGCGCTAGCGGCGGCCCAGCCCGGCCTGCAGATATATGAAAAGCCTGCATCTGCCTGCATAAGCCCGCATAACCCTGCAATATCGGATATGCCTGCGGATGCCTGCAGTAGCCTGCAGCAGCCTGAATAAACCTGCAGAAGGTGAACGAAAGGCAATAAATCCACGAATGCAGGCAAAGCCTACAGACCTCGGGCGGCTTTCGTTTTGTGTATCAGAGCAGTTTATTCTCTGTTTTCCACAACTAGTGAGTCAGTTAGAGGATAATCCAGTCCAGTCAGTCCATGCCTTCGTTCCATCTGCGAGCAACAATCAAATCACGTAATTAAGTCCAGGACCCCATCCACCTCAGTCCACTTCACTGTACCATATACCACCAGTGTTTAACATTTTATCAGAAGACGAAGATAGCTATTTGAGCTCGGTTTCAAGAGGTCTCCCTACATCGACCATGGGCTAAAACTGAGAATATGTTGGTGGTAATGGATTCAAACCGGTAATTGCAAATCCGTTACTAATGAATGAGATTGTAAATTAGACATGTCTACCCTTGAAATTCCTGCCACTATTCTATGATCCAAGAAACACCGCACTGGACATTTTTGTACTTGTGCAATGTAATTTAATACGACAATTCAAATGGAACCTCTGGTTGGAGTTGAGCTTGATACCCTTGACAACTGCCACACATATTCATAAGTGAGTGGACTCGCAATATGAATCAGCATCATGATGGTTCGCACAATCTCGAAACAGTTAATCCCATGAGTGCAGTTTGCATGCTAACAAACGGCAAGCTGCGTATGGCATTTGCAACTGCAACTCACAAAAGTGAGTTAAATCGAGATTCCTCCAATACGCCGTTCATTGAATGGATTGTGATACACACCATTTCCCACACTGTAGATAAGCAGCGTGGCTTCCTGATGTTTTGAGATATCTAATGGGATCAGTATGTTTCATCTTTTCATGTAGTTTTAGTTATTCAGTGGTGGGCTAATCAGGATTATCAAGAGTTCTATATTTACAGCAATTTCTCAAGATCATTTAGGCAGTGGTGACACCATGAGAAACTGGATAATTGAATAATCGCTACAAGGGCCTGGGGAGATTGTAGCTTATTTGCAAGAGACTGATTTCCATAGGCCATGCTGATTAGATTTCAGTACATTACCTAATCACTCAGCATTCTGAACTGCGGTGTTTCAATGGATAAGTGCTACAGGTGATGTGGTCACTATTCCTTGTGGAATGGAACACTTCGGTTGCTCACATACAGGTGAAAATCAAGATCATCGGGAGGCTTTTTAATCAGTACTGAATGACATACCAAAAAAGGCAACCTTTATCTGACTGATGCAACCAACAATATCACTGGAATGTACACACTGGAAAAGCTATACAGTAGAGTGAAACTAGCCGTCAATGCTGTTGCTATGTCCAGGTTGTGTTTTAAACATTGTAGAAATCATATTGTGAAGGCATTTTGCAGGGGTCATGATTCTTATGAAGCTGTACCAGAATTTGGAGCTTGAGATAATGGACAAAATTCAACTTATGAACAACAGCGAAGGAAGAGATGTGCATGGTGTGGATAACACCATGATAGTGCAACATTGGATACGATCTCCCCTCTGTATGGTTACGATTGCACAGACTGGTTGAAACACATGCCTCTTGATCATCCAACATTTATTGCACACATCTGATGAACATGATACATGCAGAACAAGGTTTGGGATAGCAAATAATGACTAACAATATAGGCTGTTTCGAAACAGTTTGTATTTAACAACAACCACAGTGACAATGCATAACCAATTATCTAGCAAATGCACTTTGGTGGAAAACTTGCTCCATCCCTAGATTATTGTTATAAAGTATTTATCAGATGACTTCTTGGTGCACTTGTGTGTTATGCATGATATGCGATCTCGGTTTAAGTGTGATTACTATGAATTCACGAGATCAGCATACTACCGAATCAGCTATACCGATTAGTGGATAATATAGTGTCAGGATTGGATAAGCTTCTGTTAGCATTCGCTGACTCATCATATAACAACTCAAATTCATTTGTGTGCCGCAGCAATATCAACTTATGTGGTCAGAGTGTATTGATGACACTCATTTAGTTTTATAGTTGGGTTGGTAACCTGTCAAATCTGTATATGGCAGTATCATGACATGTAGATAAAGTTCATTTAGATTTGTAATGAACAAGGGATATACCAAGATGGGACTCTGTTTACAAGAAGTCACTGTACTAAAACATTCAATAAAGTGTTTCATCACTGCTCATGATGGGTACATATATCACCATATCAGTCTGCTGTCCATTATGCAATCCCAATACCTCTGCCACACCAGGTATTATATCTTCACTTGAGTGGACAATGGACTCTATTGACTGACAATTACAGACATTGAATAAATGTGGTTATTTCAATTGACATCAGGTACAACTGATATTACAGATGTCATATATTGAATGGTACAGAGACCCAACTTGCCCCAAAGGTTACAGCCTATAGTATGAGTTATTTATTTATCCCAACTTCATATGGTGTCAGACAAAGACAGAGGATTCAGTTGTTCAAAGTTGTGAATATGAAATCATTTCACTACTCTGGTGGAGTATGTGATATAGGCAGCAGAATATTTGATGTCACCCAGAAGGGTGGGATAAAATAAGATGACAAGATCCTGCACAAGGAGAATATACTGCCTATGCTGGGAAAACATCAAGTTCAGGTGAGCAGCGGAGTGGGTGATGTATGAAGTGTTAGAAAATAATTGTAGAGGAATGGCAAAGTATTGAACTGGGAATGGTCAACTGTGGAGTTTGGTGTGGTGGCATGCAGAGTGATAGGCTGTATGTGGAAGCATAATATGTAACTCCTCTGATGCCAGTTGTGTATACATTGATGTTTGAACATACACTGTTGTAATGTCTCCGTGTGACCTTGAGCAGGGTGATGGCCATTCTGTATAATCGACATCCTAGTAGAGTTTGATCTCTAGTGAAAATGATATCTATCCATCTCTATCCATAATCACCTGGGTGTAGATTTCTATCCATAAAACAATTATTTCCTCACATGACTCAATGAGAGGGAATACAAGAACCTGCGCACATGCAGAATAGTCGTATGTTCAGTAAATGGATACATGATGCATACAGGATATTCAAGTATGTACTCCACTGAATGTGTGGCATTCAGGTTGGTTAAAAATGACGCCAACTAGCACATAGTGTCATGAAAATTTGTTTCACTGATATATCGAGGTAAATTCAGAAACTAATGCCGACAGGTAACATTCATTGCCACAATCTACAGAATCATAGTGCCCCGAAATGGCTCAACTCATTCACAGCTGGAACCTGCCGTTCTTGACAACTGTTGCAGATTACTGGAAGTCAACATGATCAACAAGATGGTTGGTTATTGAGGCCTTAAGAGTTGAAAAACAAAGGAAGGTAAACCTCCAACCAAGTTGAAACACCGAGTACATCACAATGCCTGAGCAAAGCTACCATAGTAATGAGATGAAATCAAGTGCAATAATGAAATGAACGCAATTAACAATACCAGACTACCTAAACAAAGTCGACCTAGACCATTTCAAAGTCAAGCACAGTCCAAGACCTCCAAGATCCACAGGCAAAGACTGGCAACAGATTCAATCATCAGCAATGATATACTCTCCAGTTGATCCTTCATGTTGACAATCTGTGTAAATCAAGATTGCTAAGATAACTATCAACCCATGACTAGAGCAGTGTTCCTCTGCGGTCTGGCTGGCCAGCTGTCCTGGTAGTGTTCAACAGTCCTGGTCTGGCATGTCCTGCAATCTGAGAGCCTACGGTAAGGGTGGCCAGACCTGGGTTGGGTCACAAGCGGACAGGCCAGCCGGCTGGCCTGCACATGCCCTATCTTGCCCGGATTGGCCTGCACATGCCATGGTCTAGTTGATGGATGGAATACGGTATTGGCAAGGCTGAAATGATTTAGTTGGATATGATGTATGTGTCCTACTTTGGAGACTTCTTTGTCAAGGCACCAGTGACTCTTTCAAATAAAACATTCTGTTCAAGTGTAGTCAACACAGAGAGGCCAGCCAGCAGCCTGGAATTGCCCCCAGTTCTCAAAGTAGAACCAGCCAGGCTGACATGAAAAGCCCAAAGGGTAGACAGATTTCTGGAAGGCCTGGACCAGCTCTTATTAGAATGTGGTCACACCACCCACCGCCAATGCAATGCCAGGCCCACCAGTCCACTTGAGAACACTGAACTAGAGTTGACGTTGTCAGCTGAAAAATCAACTAACACAGCAAAGACTACTAAAAAATCTCCACTTACCACAGGAATTTTGATTCATGTCTTTCTACAGTAACCATCACCAAAACTAATCTGCGCGATGTTCACACAAACTGCCCATCACTTGGCTGAGTCATTTTAACAGCGGAAAGTGGATACAGGAACAGAGGATTTACTCATTTGCATCGTGCCATATGTCATACTATTTGCCATGCAATGGGAAGAATACCTGAAATCAACATTGCAGATAATTCATTGTCAGCCAGGTGAGTAATGTTAGCAACGGGTTCTAAATCCAGGGTCTGTGCCGTGTATGGTTCAACCTGAAACCGGACTGTTGCAGTGGGTCTTATCACATGAAAAACCTTGACAATAGGAAATGGGCTGGTTTTACCACCAAAAACCCGGCATTTCATGTTCACAATTTTGCCTCCAACTGAGAATGTGACTTCTGATTGTTTCATGACATCATCAGTACATAGATTGTGCAGTTTTAGCTGGGCTTCCACCTGCCATGGTCAGATGTGGGATCGGACCAATATTCAGTGAGTAGCTATCGAAAACCGACCATGCTCAAGTGAAATCTCGCAATATGTCACCGCCATTCAATCAATTTTGGTCTGATCGAAAATCTGACAGCGGACTGTCAAACAGCAGCTAATCTTGCACAATCCCCATACTGATCATGTGGTGATATCATCAGAACTCAAATACTTAATTGGAGCGAAATTTGCCGGAACACGTAAATGGAACTGTGTTCCAGATACAACCCAGGCAAAAGACTGTGGATTTATGTCCAGTCCAGGTAGCAACCGCGCCAAGACAAACCAGGTTGGGTTTCCGGCTGGGTCGGGAACCAAACCGAACTGACCCGGCACTCAACACCCAGACTGCTGCCGGATTACTCTGACCCATTGCTATCACTACATGTGAGGCACAATATGAGTGAAAATGGTGTGGACTTTTCGTTCCGAGTAACAGTGTTAGCCATGCTGTCATTTGGTACCGAGTAACAGTGTTAGCCATGCTGTCAGGCTGTCACGGTATGTCCGGATCCGGGTGGGACCCACACATTTGCTAAATTTCCAGTCCAGATCATTAATACACCAGAACTTTCACTCTGGGTACTATTTGATGGAAATCCCCAAACCCCTCTCAATTGGGCTGGTGGTCTGCATGTTGTCCAGTGGGTCTGTGTGTAGATTCATGTTACACACCCAGAATCGCTGTTCAACAACTGTATGTCATTTTCCTCTGATGATCACCATCCACAAATTACATTTTGAACCTTTTGCACGTTGCAATATCGTTCCTGGTGATATTTATTTTCTTCCTTTCATTCGTTGATTTTCCGACTACTACAGTAGTCAATAGTCCAATTATGAGCTGCAATTACCATGGAATGTGTCAAATATTCAATGTTCAAAACAAATACTTGTTGACACTTCCTTAATGCCCATTTGCTGAATAGGGCAATTACCATGTCACTTTCCCTTTTGGCAATAACCACTGCCATAACATTCATTACACGTAACCACTACATGATAACTTTGCAATTCCCGGACTCCCAATATAACAAATCATTCATGCTCTGTTGACACTCAATTTCATCATGGGGTACCCAGGATATCACACATTGTTCGCCTGAAAAGGCCACCAATACATCATGTATTAATTAACACCATGAACCAACCAATAGATAACCCAATATAAAAACCAAAAAATCAGTGCAACTCAGTTGATGTTCATTTTTGGAATAGTTCAGTAACCATGGCACTTGCTGTTTGCCTTATCAAGTCAGTCAATATCTCAGTTATGCTAAACAGCAACCAATTGACATCCAATCGCTTGGTAATATGACCAAAAATGGTTGACACTCCTTTGTCATTCAGTTCAATGTACTATCTACTCAATATCTGTACCCATCAATAATTATATCACTTATCATTTGAATTTATTGGTTGCCATTGAGCAAGACTCAGAGTCAGCACTTTGGCATAGCCATGTGCAGTAATCTCCTTGCATGGGTTGCAGCTATTCTACCACCATTGTGATATGTTGCTAAATGATTCTTGTTGCCAAGCATACTGTTGTTTATGAACTCATATCGGCATGCGGCTGCTTAATCTTCTCCCATAATAGTCCTTGCGGTGAACTTTTCAGTCTTGAAACATATCGAACCTGGTGCCAATGTGTTGACCCATTCTGTCTTGGCTTGTATTGTTTGGTTTGTTCCTCCTCAGTTCAGATGCAGTGGCCAACATCAACTCCTATTCAGCCTGTTTGAGAGGCTGCCCTGGTGGCTGGATCAATCTGGGAACATTGTGTTGGGCACTCAACACATGGTACTCCAGCCGTTCCAGAACGTCCATGGCATTGTGATACTAGATATCTGATTCTTCATCTGCATCCCAGTCATTATCACTTGTGTCTAGATCATCAGTGTCATGATTCAAGTCAACCCAATTTTCGATGATAGACATGGTTTCAGGTGCAGTATCCTGATAATTTTCAACGGAATGACAGTCAATTTGTCCAATTCCACAGACACTGAATTCATCCATGTATCTTCCTGGGTAGTTGCATGAGGAAACAGTGGTGGCATTGACAATCTTTCAGTCGATTTTGGCGCAGCCAGAGCATTGTTTTGACTGTTTTACTAGGATGCTTTGATGATCGTATCTGAAATGTATCCAACAGCTGTTATTTGCAGGTTCTAGGCGCAAGATTCATTTTGAGTAGCACACACAATGTAGCTGCACTGCGACATTTCCCAAGATTTGTGGATATTGGCTATGCTATGCAATGTCCATTCCACCACCTAGATGTTCAATTCTAAGTCCATTTCTGTTTCTGCGGTATCAACTGCTCACTACTTGCATACCAATATTCTGCGGCTGGCCCATGCAGACTGCCTTACTTTGACATTTTTCCAAAGGCTCTCGCCAGCGGTTTAATACTCTCTCCAACACATAACGCCTGGCCCATGGGATAAACTAGCCTCCACTCCAACACTAAGGCGTATGAGTCAGAATATGTCGTATGCAGTATTGGAGAGATTGATATACTGCAAGTGCATATCCGCTTGTTGATGGCACCAATCAGTGACATCTGGTAACTAGAATGTGCTGCTAATCTCAAATGGGTAGGAGTGGAAATCACTAAGATTGTGATTAACTTGCCCCCAGTTCCTTGGTGCGTCAGATGATGAATTCAGGTTAAGCCATGTGGTGGAGAATATGCCTGCTACACGTCTGCTGTGTCCATCTATTGTTCCAGCCATGCAATCAGGGATTAAGTTTTCCATATCATCACTTGAAATATTCGATGGATCAAAAGAAGATTGACCAAATCCAGCTGACTTTGTAGCGGGGAAGAGAATGGTGTGTGGAACATTTTTGAGTTTAATGACGGATATTTGTCAATATTTGGCACAGTGTTCATTATCCTTACCACTCTGAAATGTTTCCTGCTATCGCGTAAGATAAGCTGTGGCGGTGCCAGGATTGATATCCATGCCATTGTGCTACTTCCGGAATGATTGTAACTTCGAGCAAGGAGCAAGGATATTTCTTGATATAGGAAGCATACCAGTGATTGGAGTAATCTTAAGATGATAGGTAAACAGCATGTGTCACGTGAACTTTATCACAACGTATAAGACACGGTTCCATTCTGTTATCTTTTTAGCTACTATTCATATAATGCCATCCAAATCCTCAAACAGGTGACTCTAGACAGAGATAACTTGATGCAGAGTGACTGTATGACCCTTTGATATCCACAAGGTCTAGTATCGGAAAGGCTCTAAAACTTTTAACATGTACATCACCATGGTCAATTAATTTTGTATTGTGAAGAGTGACCTCTATTGAATGGATTTTACATTCTTCAGCCACTCACAGCCGAATTCTCCTGATTGGTAGGCAAGTTGAATCAACTCCAGTGTTGAATTCCACTGTGTTTTCACATCCATAGTTGATCATACAGTAATTCATACTTGGGCTTTTTGGCAGTCACTGAACTGGTTGTAACAACCTGGTTGGAGCATATTCAAAAACGCCAGAAGTCTTTGCAGTATGATTGTCCGTGCGTCGTCTTTCGAAATTTCCCCCAAGATGTAGTATCTGAATTCATTTTGGTAAACCTGGTGAGAAAGTCAACACATCGTTGAATATAGCATGGCCACTGTTATTTCACAGTATTGGAATTTTCAAAATCACTGTGCTTTCATTCTCTCAACATTCTTGATTGCCATTATGTTCTTCCCAAGACTTGTTACAGCCTAATACACCAATACTGCTCATCAATACAACCAAAGCAAACGGACTGACATGCGTCATTGATGGTATGTAGTTCCTCATTGCATGCCACTCAATTCCAAAGAGCTCAAAGGATGATTGTTGTTCCTGTGACATCAAGTAATTTAAGGAAGTATTATATGTTGTAATTCCAAGCACACAGTCACCGGTAAGCTCCAAACAATCACGAAGTTCCTTCACATTATTCCAAATCCTTTTCGAGTCTGTTGACTTTTGACCTATTATGCATGTTGAACCGTTTGAGAATCGTGGTGATGAAAGCCTTCTGGCCAAAACTCATGCCGGTGCTGGTGCCATTTTTCTTGCAGTGGAATTCGATGACAAGTAATAGGGAAGCCTGGCCGAGATTGTTGAAGGTGAATGTTTCTGATCCCTTGGCCTTACCTTCGATTGCAGATTTGGTAGTGTCTGGTGGGCCCAACCTCGAGTTGTCGTCAATTTACAACAGCATCAGAATACCATGGCCGCTGGGACAGAGGTTGGGGTCGGCTTGGGACTGTGTGAAATCGAGAGAGAGCAAGAAGGTGTTAATATCAGTGTGGCAAAGTTGTGATGCTTGTTTGAGGCCGTGAAGTGCTTTGTTTAGTTGAACAACGCTAGTATGTGCGTTGGGGTCTTCCAGTCAGCTTTCAGGCAGGGTCAAATAGATATCATTGTCATCGATCTCAGGATGCAGAAAGGCAGTGACCACCTCCAAATCATCGATGTTCCAGTCATGTTGTCTGACGATACAGATGAAAGATCGATCAGTGGTGACCTTTCTGACACGGGCATAAGTTTCTCCCAATTTCCTTTTTTCTTAGCCTTTAATCACTAGGCGTGCTTTGTACAGAATGGTGCCGTCAGGATTGTGTTTCTTCTTGTAGACTGATTTAGAGCCAATTGGCTTGACAGGCAATTACCTTGCTTTCCATGAGTTCACAGTGGTGAATGAGATATTGGGCAGAATCGATGTGCACTCTTCTTCCATTGCTAATTTGCAGTACTCATGTTGTGGACTGTCCATTGCTTCCGGGTATGTGAAAGGATCGCTGGTCGTTGATGTGCGAACATTTGCCAGGATGCTTAGTGCATTTGCGTAAATCATGACCTGACTTCTTGAGTTGCGATACGTGCGTGGTGGTTAGCATGATTGCTTGCTCATGGCTGCCATTCAGCGGGCGTTGTCATGTTGATCACGGAGATGTCGATTGTTGACGACAGTTTCTCTGGACATTGGTGGTGCATCCATCTCGTCAGGAGGAGGTGATCTCACACCTGTCCTTCCAGGGGATCTTCGACGATTGTCAGCGTTGGTCAGAATGTGGTCTGTATCATCGTCAGTACAGTAATGAGCACCCCATCCTTGGCCTCCACCTGTTTGACTAGTTCCCGTGTGGTCATGGAGAAGTCCATCTCCATCCGTTTCGATTTCCTCAACATATTGCGTCTCTTCTGGGGATTCCAAACTGTCTGTTTGGTCTCCGTGTAGGCATGATGCGTGGGCATTCTTCTGCTCATCGAAAATGACATCCAACTGTGACCTTACTACTTGAAATGCTGGGTCCCATCCCCTCCAAAGTGTAGTCGAATCATGCACGTAACCGACCATCATACATCGCTTGGATCCTGGGCTGAATTTTCCATGTTGTTACCGCTTGAGGATAAGTCAATATGTATAGCAGCTGAATCGCCGAAGCCAGTGGAGAGGAGCTTTGTACGACTTTGCATTGCAATCATTGTCGGGAGACAGCTTGCCAAATGCTTGCAGCATCTCGTATGGAGTTGGTTATGGTGCTTGATAGCTGTCGTGGTCGTCTCTTGTCATTAGGCCTGCATTTGGGGTTCGCTGGTGCAGGTACACTGCTGAATTGACTGCTTCTCCCCAAAAGCCAAGTGGCCCGTGGGAGTCAATCATCATGGATCGTGCTTCTCGGAGATGGTCTGGACCATTCGTTCAGCAACACCATTCTTATGGTGATCCAAGGGATGACACGGTTCGTATGTTGTCCTAAGACCAGTGAACACCTGTCAGAAACTGTTGATGTCATACTCTCCGCAGCCATTATCGCACCGAAATTGTTTCACTTGGTATCCAATGTAGTCAACTTGGGCCTGAAACGATTGGTAGGCTGAGGTGAACGTTGCGGACTTCTTATCTGAGAGGACCCAAACAGCGGTGTAGGGTGTGTAATCGTCGATGAATAGGATTTAGTAGCGATAGCCGGTGGAGGTGAGGGTGGAGAATGGTCCACACACATCTGATTGTGCGAGTTCGAATGTCTTTGTAGTGCGCTTGGTATTGACTTTGATAATTTTCAGCTTGCGTTTGGCCTGAACGCATGCGGTGCACACTGAGTCGTCTTGTGTATATCCATCAATTAGAGATTGTATGGCAGTTGAATTAATGTGGGCTAGACTGCGATACCAAAGTCGTGATTCTGAGATTGTGAGAGGCTTCTGTGTGGACTTTGGATTTTTGGTGGCATATGGGCATTTGGTGCTGGCTACCCTTGGAGAGGCAGTGTGGAGTGGGCTTGTAGTAGACTCGGTGCATTGCGCGATTGATGGTATGGTGGTGTGTGCGCATGATGATGGTACAGTGATATGTGCGCTCCATGATGCTCTGTTCCTCTTCTGCTTTCCCCTACTTGAACTGGACTTCGTAGACATGCTTCGTATGGTTGAAGTGAGTCCAGATGCGGGAGATATGATAGGGAGGTCATTGACCCGATTGCCTGTGATGGTGATTGATGGCGATTATATGGAACACTTGCCGGGTCAAAATATGGATATGTACCCGGCAGTGCCCAATTGATTGATGGAGACAAGCCAGAGCCAGAACATAGACATATAAAGAGCATTGAGTGTGTATACCTGTAAAACTTTGCTAAGTCCACCGTGACATACTTTAAATTTGTTATCATCTCCCAGCTCAATGACTATTGGCTAAAGATGTTTCTTTATTGAGTTGAATCTGGTGGGGTCATTGCACATATGGCGAGATGCCCCGGAATCGATAACCCATGGAGCTGGGGCAGAGGGTGCAGTGAGTGTGATTGCATTTTCATGCTAGTCAGATCGGGTCACAATATCCTCCTGTAGCAAGCGAGGCAGATGCTGTGCCTTTGTTGACCTTGCTGCATTGATCCTGGGCCCGTTTGAAGTGGATGCTGGCGGCTTTGAAGTGACCTGTGTGACCGCAGTGGTAGCATATCCGCTTGTCATTCCTGGAGGCATTTGTATCGCTTTTTGCGTGCTTTCTTTGTCCGCATTCTTTAGAGGTATGATTGTCCGTTTTGTAGTATGTGCATTTGTGCTTCTGGAGTCCGTTTACTCGTCCACCTCCACATCTGGCACCTCATCCGGCACAGCAGTGGCCACAATTTCTGCCGCGGGAGTACAGACCCACTCTGGTGGATCCTTCTCTGATATCTTGGGTTAGGGTCGTTCGTTCTGCATATTTGCGGATCGCATCCATACACTGCTGTGACCCGCAACGGGGGATTCGCTGTTCAAGAATGTAGATGGTCATTCAAGATGAATTCGATAAGGTCGGGAAGATATGTATTTTAATGTCGTCAGCAGTGATATTTCGGTGATGCCGATTAGCTTCTTGCGGAAGGCGATTAGTTTGCTAAAGTAATGGGTGACCATTTCGTCCAGCAATGGTCAAGAGGCGGTCAACTTCCGCAGGACTTGGGTGCAGCCAAGATTCATTCAAGCTTTGTCAAGTCAGACCCTAAGTGCTTCCCAGGTTCACACGGGGTCGTCGATGTTGTTGATGAGTGGGAAGAGTTTGTCACAACATCCGAGGTGTATTCGTGCTCGTGCTTCACTGGCTTGGTCATGTCAGCTTGCATGTAGAGGGGGTAGGTTGACACTGTTGCCAAGAGGGAGGAGTTCGACAATTGTGACGTTATTGTAGGCTATTTTAGCGATAAGGACTCGGCCAATCTTTTGTTTCCAGACAGGGTTGTTTTCCTTGGTCAGCTTGGGCACATTGCCATGATTGGTCTTGAATGTTTGACATGTTTTTATAGTGGAGGAGGCTAGGGTTGAAATACTGATTGCTAGAAGCTTGTATGTTCTAAAGTACAGGTACATTCCTGGACTTCTATACATGGTATTCGGAGTTTGTCTTTGTATGTCTTGGCCCCCTGCATGTGCACTCAGCTGTCATCTCCAGCGGAGTGGCATCTCCAGCTGAGTATTTCCAATGACCATCATGTTAGTGAGAGTATGCATCAGCCCAACTGAAGCCATACGACAGGGAGATAAACCATATATGCAACACTCCCCCCTCTTGCTACACTCTGTGGAGCAAGAAACAAACAAACAAACAAACAAACACACTGTAATTTCCATAGTTGCCTCCTTAAAACCCTGCATGGCAAGTGAGCAGGGAAACCGTACTACCATAGCCTGAGGATGGCCACCCATATAAACAGAGAAAATCCGGATTTCCAAAAGAAAAGTAAGACAACCTTAAATCCAATCTTAAATCCAACCTTCAATCGACCTCTTGGTTACCATAAACCAATTGCTTTCATGAACTTCGTAAGCTTATCTTTTGTAAGTGCTTTTGGGAGTATATCTGCGACATTGTCGTCTGTGTGTACGTAGAAGTAGTTGACTATTCGTCGTCTGTGCAGAACTCAACTGTTGTGATAACAAACATCGATGTGTTTAGTTCGAGCTTTGATATTTCCCGTGGTGATAAGGGTGAGAGCAGCCTGATCGTCGCAGTTGATTGGCAGCCGTGGTAAGTCTTTGCCATGAATGTCTTTCAGTAGTTGAAGTAACCATTTCGCTTCACTAGAGGCATCCGAACAGGCAATGAACTCGGGTTCGATTGTTGCCATGGCGATGAGAGTTTGCTTTCGAGACTGACACGAGATAGCTGCATCATTCGCGAGAACCTCATGGCCTCCTTGAGACTTGCGGTCCGCTCTGTCATTGGCCCAATCGGAATCCGAGTATTCTGAGAGACTATTGCCAATGTCGATGCTGTTGAAGTGTAGTCGAAAATCGGCTGTAGATGTGAGATCCTGAAGAACTCGGTTAGCCCCGGTCATATGACTGGTGAATGGCCGCGAAGTGTAACGAGAAAGAGCAGCAACCGCATACGAGATATCTGGCCAAGTTGCAAGGGCTGTATACATTAGTGATCACACGACTGCTTGATAGTCTGTGATATCTTCCATTTCCTTCTCCCCCCGATCCTCAGCCAAGTCCAATTTTATATTGGGATCCATGGGCGTTGAGACACCGTGAGTATGCTCCATGCTGAATCGTCTCAGGATTTTGGATATATAGGCTTTCATACCGAGACTGATTCTGGTACCAATTTCACCGCGCAGTATGTGGATGGCGAGGAATTGACATGCGGGGCCGAGGCTCGTGATCATATATTTCTCCGAGACTTTTGCCTTGACTTGGATCGCAGCTTTCGCGGTGGCCTGCGGATATGACATGGAGATATCGTCAACATACAGAAGTATCAGAATACAATCGCTGTGGAGATTGCGATTAGGATCGGCTGAGGACTGTGTGAACCCAACAGCGAGTAGAAAAGCATTGATATCATCGTGCCATACCTGCGGAGCTTGCTTAAGAACATAGAGAGCTGGTCTGAGTCTGATGATGATGTTGCAGGCGTTGAGACCTTCTGCCCATCTTTCTGGTAGAGTCATATAGATATCGTCATCGTCGATTTCGGGATTGAGGAAGGTGGTAACTACATCCAAGTGGTCCATATTCGATGCATATCTCCCGATGAGAGAGATGAGATACTGAAACGTAGGTACCTTCCTAACAGGGGTAAAAGTGTCACCGCAATCTGTGAGCTCGTAGGCTTTTATAACTAGCCGTGTTTTGAACCGTTTGGACCCGTCAAGATTGTGCTTAGTCTTATAAACCCACTTAGAGCCAATTGGCGTAACCCGCAGTTGCCGTGCTTCCCGGGAGTTGAGGGCGGACAAGGTGTTATTGAGCTGGATCCATGTGCTTTCTTCCTCCATAGCTCTTTTCCAGTGATCTCGTTGAGAGCATTCCAAAGCTTCCGTGTAGGTGTATGGATCTTCTGCGGATGCTGGTAATGCTTCTGCGGAGGCTTTACCTTGACTTCTTGTGACACAAGTCCCTATCGTCAGAGCTGGAGCTGCTGGCGGTACGTGGCTTGATTGCTTGATTGCTGCTGCTGAGCGCCAGGCAGTTTGATCCTCTCTGCAGAGGCGCCAGCTGTGGGCAATTTCTTCTGCATTTGCTGCCGAACGCTGGGCAGTCTGATCCTCTCAGTGGAGGCGCCGGCTGTGGGGGTTTTCTGCTTTCTCGTCAGGTGCTGTATGCAGGTGAGATTGGGATCTCTTACATATCTGCGTAGGTTGACTATCTCGGAGAGGCTCATCGCTGGTATCTGTCTCTTCGACATATCCCTCATCTTCTGGTAATCCAACCATGTCGATCTCTGTGCTTCCATGCTGACACAACAAGTGTGCATTCCACTCTTCGTCGAAGACGACTTCTGATTGGGTTTTCACCATCTGGAATTCGGAATCCCATATTCTCCACAACGTTGTTGAGTCTTGCGTGTAGCCTACCATCATGCAGGGGTTGGACCTTGGGCCGAGCTTGCCCTGGCGGTGTCGACCTTCGGGAATGAGTCTACTGGCATAGCATCTGAATTGACGTAGATTGTGGAGAGCGGCTTGGTACAATATTTCGTTGCCGTCAGCATCGTGTGTCAGTTTGCCAAAACTACGCAGCATCTGGTATGGCATTTCGTACGGTTCTTTATAGTCATAGCAGTCCTTTCTTTTCAGACCTTCATTCGGTGATCTTTGATGGAGATACACTGCGGTATTAACTGCTTCTCCCCACAACTGAATGGAAGGCTGAGTGTCAATCATCATTGCACGGGCCTTTTCAGTCACTGTATGGATCATTCGTTCAGCAACACCCTTCTTATGGCGGGTGTATGGAGGGCATGGCTCATATGTAGAACCGTGGGCCACAAGTACATACTGGAAGGACTTTTTGTCGCATTCTCCCCATCCATTATCGCACTGCAATCACTTGATTTCGTATCCCATTGAGTCTTCTCGGGCCTGCAATGACTGGTAGGTGGCGGTGCATGTCTTGACTTGCGTATTTTGGAGCAGCCATACGGATGTGTACCTCGTGAGGTCGTCGATCAATAGTACATAGTATTGATTGTCTCCCAAGGTCGGTGTAGAGTAGGGACTGCACACATCCCAGTGTACAAGTTCAAAGGGCTTCCTAGTGCGCTTGACTGGCACATTGATGAGCTTTTGTTTGTGCTAGGCCTGGATGCAGACTGTGCACATAGAGTCATCGTTTGTATATCCCTTGACTAGAGCATTTATGGCAGTAGGATGTATATGAGCTAGTCGTCGGTGCCAGATTCTTGACTCTGACATTGTGAGAGATTTTCGAGTGGCCTTAGGTTTGGCTGCGATAGGTGCTCTTGATGATTCGATTGTAGGCTGAATTGTACTAGGCTCAATTGTACGGTCTACCATTGTAGGCTCAATTGTTGGGTCTGCGATTATTGCCTCAAGTGTTGGCTCTGCGATTAGTACTCTTGAGACGTCTCATATTCTCTTTTTCCCATTCTCGGTAGTCGATACGAGTGCGGTTGTGGGGACTATTATATATATGCCATTGATTAGTTTTCCCGCGAGGTTGTAGGACGATGGCGAAGTTATAGAGCATTTTCCGTCCTGAAATCTACTCGTATGCCCGCCCAAATCCAATTGGTTGATAGAAGGGAAAGTCGAAAAGTACGAGTATGGAGGGCTTCGATTTGATAGCCTTGTATGACGTCGATGGATCCGTAGTGTGTAGCAGTGACTGAATTGTTGTGTCCAACCTCGACTACTATAGGCAGTGAGAGTTTTTTGTATGTTGTGAAGCAGGTGGGGCCATTGAACATATGGTGTGACACTCAGGAATCAATGACTCACTTCCGGGGTCCAGCGGCGGTGGCAGTGGCGGCGAGAGCACAGGCGGTGAGTCAGAAGGAATCTGAGTCTCCGGTCATAGCGAGGGCTGCTGTAGTAGCGGCTTTCTTCACATTCCACCACTCCTGTATACGTTTGTAGAGGACGCAATCCACTTTGACATGTCCTGGGAGCCCGCACTGAAAACAAATGCGCTCATCGTTGTTTCCTCCCTTCTGAGCGTGTTTCCGCTTTCTGCATACATGTGTAGTATGGCGGTCAATTTTGCAATAGGTCCACTTACTTGCGTGGCTGTCTCCAGTTCCACTCCTCCCGCCGCGTTCACCGCATCCACCGTGTCCATTATGTCCACCGAGTCCACCGCGCCCACGGCTTCGGCCTGGGCCACGGCCTCGGCAATGGTAGCCGCCACATTGAGTCAAAATGGCGGCCCTGTGGCAGCATCTTCATGTTCTTTGGTGAGGCTTGCTGTAGGTTCTTCTGCTAGAAGGTCATGCATGGCTTCTTCGGGTGTAGGTAAGGGCCTTCTATGTTTTAGGACCATTAATATCATCGCATACTGAGATGGCAGTGATGTGAATATTTGCGTGCGGAAATCTTGATCAGTGATTGCATCATCGGTATTGTTCAATTGTATGCAGTAGTTTCTAAGCTTGGTGAAGTATGCTGTAAGTGGTTCGTCCTCCTTAGGTCGGCAAGCACGGAATTGGCAAAGAATGTCTTGTCTGCTGATATAGAATCCGGCAGTGTCCAGACAGGTCTCTAGTGTGTTCCACATCTTGTGAGGATTTTTTATACCTTTGAAAATGCGCCGTACTTGAGGGGAACAGGAAAGTCCGATTATAGATGCAGCCTCGGCTTCCGTAGCCTTCCCATCATCATAGTTGTCATTGTGGTCGAAATCAAGTCTCTGCTGTTCAGGCTCCTCTCCGGTGACGATTGTGTATGCTTTCATGAATGACAGGATGAAAATCATGTCATCTTTCCACTCGTCGTAGTTGTCGTGAGTGAGCTTTGGGATGTCACCCCACCTGGTCATGTTGAAGGCGGCGGGTTCGGAAGAAGGCATTGTGAGATCCTGGTGTTGAGTTTTAGTGCTGTTTATGCATATGTTGCTATGGTGACAAGGTTTATGGTTCGTGAGGCGCCTCTGTTTGGAGATCGTGAAAGAGATCATGAGAATTTAGACAGTAGTGATAACCGGGCTCATAACCTGTTGAAATACTGATTGCTAGAAGCGTGTATGTTCTAAAGTCCAGGTATAATAATGGACTTATATATGCGGTATTCGGAGTATGTCATTGTATGTCTTGTACGCATGCATACGTACTCAGCTGGCATCTCCAGCTGAGTGGCATCTCCAGCTGAGTATATGGAATGACCATCAGCTTAGAGAGATTATGCATCAGCCCAACTGAAGCCATACGACAGGGAGATAAACAATATATGCATCAGCTAGGCAGGTGACGATGTAGAGTGATGGATTGTGATGGTGTTGCGGCTGATGAGCAGGGATGGTTGTGAGTGGGTTAGGGTTTTTGAGGCTCTTAATTGTAAAATATTAGTAGAGTATTTTTGGAGTAACGATTGTAGCGGGCGCCGGGCTCATAACCTGTTCAAATAGTGATGCTAGAGAAGCTTGATTATTCTATCTAAGAGGGCCACAAGGCCAGTATATATATGAATGTACCAGTACGGCTGAATGCCATCAGGTTGTACCTAAGTCAACAGTCTCTCCGGCCATACGAGACATCACCGGCTCCGCCCATCCAAGACCTCACTGTCTCCGGCCTTACAAGACATCACCGTCTCCGGCCATACAAGACATCTCCGTCTCCGACTGTACAAGACATCTCCGTCTCCGACTGTACAAGACATCTCCACCTCCAGCTGTACAAGACATCTCCGTCTCCGGCTGAGACCTGTATATGCAATTGAGGAGACCGATGGACAGAAATTCATCAGTCCCTCTGGGAACATGACCGTGGGTGTTCCGAGGGATAGGGCTGGTGAAACCGGCGAGATCGAGGTCAAGTAGAATTCCGTGGGAAGTGCCATCGTGGTAGAGAAGAACACTGTTGATGGATACATCCCAGTGGAGGACATGGTGGATATCGTAGAGATACTGGTGGCCTAAGAAGTCAACGAAATATACAGGCTCATGGCTGCGGGAACGAACCATTGATAGCATCACGTAAGGCGGACAGAAGCTGGGTGTAAGTTATGTATATCCGAAGATCCTGTGTGACTAGTGAAACAATAGGTCGGGGGTGTATACAGTTGCGGACGTCGGTATCAGTGCCGAAAGGCTCTTTACCCAGGCTCTTTACCCAGGCCAGATCCTTGGCCGATTTTGGGGATCTTGCATGAGCTGCCAGCGTACATATCGGTCTTCTGTGTGCGTTTGGCTGCTAAATTCTTTGCATGTTTATCTACAACATTCGAATCGCAGCGAACTGTAGTTGCTTTGGAGTCGTAATACGACGATGAGGTCAGAGACCTGGACGAACGGTACGCGGTAACGCGCGCATCTCGGGATTGCCCTTCTGTGGTGTCTTGGTACGAAGCTGGGATTCTGGAGTAGGATGTGTCGGTGGAGTACTCATTTACATGATGGCGACGTGGTGAGGCGAAGTGAAGCGGTGGCGTGGCGGCTAATTGTTTAGGAGGCTGAGCGAAGTGTCGATCATATCTTATCTGTGATATCGATTAGTCGATCCTTGTTTCAATTGGGGGCGGCTTCCACAGAGCCGCACACTCACATGCCGTCATGCATGTAACTGGTAGCAATTTTGTGCGTTCTGCAACACTACCATAGTCTAAATTATGTTGAGACTAGCAACTTGGTACTAAGTGTACTCAAGTTGATAATCTCAACGAAATCAGTGCACTTATCCAACTCAATTGACTTTCGCGACGGATGCTCTTAAACTCTATAGGATAAACCTGATTTGTCAAGGCTGCCTTGAGCGGAGGCCTAGTCTCGGAGGGGCTCGCCAGTGTTCCGAGACTAGCGGGCATCAATACAAAAGCCTAGCCTGCCTGCTGACGTTTGACAGAGAGCTATGCAAAGAATGAGTTTTTTCTTTCGGTGTTTTATTCAATGATCACATAGCTTTGTGAGTGAGAGCCGGCAATGTTTTTGTCTGGGTTGGATGACACAAAATGCATGCTCGGCAGTATGAAGCAAACAAAATAGCTTTTATGTATCTTGTTACCTATAACTCTCCACAGCCAGTGAAGCTTACTACGAATAGGTGAAACCTCGGGAAAGCATAGGCTCGATTTGGAAAGAATCAGAAAGTATGGGTCAAAAATTTTTCTAACATTGGCTGGTAAAGAACGTTGAAATTCGTCAGTTACTAGAATGTAGAAAGTAAATGAATGTAATCCCCCGATAGTAGTAGCTGCTTACGACGATGACAATAAAAAATCGCCTACACATTCAGATCCGGATTAAACTCGATAGCCGCCCAAATATCAATACCATCGGTATCTCCGCCCTGCCACTTATGGTATGGGTATACAACGACGCCATCAGCCGTACGTTCAGCTTTGCCATACGTATCCCTTTTCCACATACCGCCATGCTCGTCGAGTCGACCTAGCACCAGGATATCAAAAGCATCCGCGCCCAAGTTATTCAGTTCGTCAGGTGTCTTGCCAACGTGCTCATCTTTGAGGCGGTACATTCCGCCGTTCTTGGTGCCGGGCGATAGACACACGTGTATCTCTTCGAACATCGCATCGCTGTGGTTGTGAACACCGCAGTTCACACCCTCACCTGTAGGAATGAATACAATCAGCATTGATATCAGACGGATCTACGCGGGTAGTGAGAACATACCTGCCGTCCAGAATTGTAGATGGGCGAGCCTTGTCTGGTCTTCCAAGCGGAAGGAGAAGCCGGTCATGTTATAAAAGTCCTTTTCCTTGAAAATATCTCCTTTACCCCACCAAAGCTGATCTACTTTGGTAAACTTGAGAGGTTCTAGTGTGACGCCGTGTTTTGAAACATCAAATTTGGCATTGACGGGCACGTCGATGGCTTGTTTCCATGTTTCGTCGCCTTCGCAGACGGGGATGAAACGGAGCACGATACTGCCGGTCTTCTCGTCTGCGGTTATGCATCCGTCTTCACTCGTGCAGAGGGCTTTTGTGAAGGATGGTACGGTGTATGGTTCGCGCTTTCCCTTGCAGTCTGATATCGACCCATAGAGCACCTTGATGCCCTCCTCCTGTTTTTTGATAGCAAAAGTGCTCCCGGGAGGCAGTACGTCAATGTAGATGGCGTAGTTCGCGACTTCGATGAGGGGCTGGGACAGGTGGTCATGGACAGTTGCAGGATAAGGAAGGTAGACCAAACCCTCGCCGGACCAGACGGTCGGGGTAATTGCAGACTTGATGTCCGTCGCCGAAACTGAAGGCGCAAAGTTGTTCAAGTGAATTGTGACCTTAGGGTTGGGTTCGACATAGTATCTGGCTACGTTGTAGGACATGGATGCGAAGTCGATCCTACCCTTCCTGGCAAAGTCACTGACGAACATTTAGCAACTGAGGTCCGTTAACGTGCAAGGAAGGAAATATAGAAATTTACCCAAGTGCGATACGTGCTGATGATATCTCGGCAATCTTGAATTTCACCCACACTCCCTTTTCGAGGTCGATTGCCTTGTAGTACATGATACCCTGGGGTGCCTTGTCATTCAAGCGTTCAATGTATGGTCCATGAACGTACCTTGTTAGGATTGGGACCTTCTTTTGGCTGTAGGTATAGGTTAGGGAAATGTGAGAGTACAGACATCACTCAACAGGGCATACATCAATGGAGTTTCCGTCCTTGTCACGGTCTAGAGACCCAAACAATGCCAAAAGGAATTCATCATCGCCATCACCTTTTATGGCAGGCTGGTAAGCAGTTGTATAATACTGAGCTTTGTAATATAACTAACCATCAAAGTCGGCACAGACAATGTAATGCCCTGGACCGTCCCCTGTGTGCTTCAACTGATTCGGTGTGCCGTAGACATCAAGCACATGCCGTTTCCACTGATTTCCCTTTATCCCGCGGTTCGTCTTTGTATACACGCAGGCTGTTGTGCCGTGGAAGGGATCCAATGTGGCAATATACGCAAAAGGATCATCTCCGATCTTACCCGCGTCGAGGCAACCCGTTCCCCAATGATCGCCCGAGCCTGGAGACTCCGAACTACTGGACTGTCGAGGACCTTTAGGCTCGCCAATGCCTATCAAATCTCTCTTCCATATGTTATCCTCGAAGTAAAGTCTCGTCGTCCCTTCTCGCGAGGCAATGAGCATGGAGTCGAGTCCATCAGGGCCGTCAAACCTATAGGATTAGAAACTGCTAGACTGACAAGGCGTGAATGGGTTAGGGTTAGGATTAGAACGTACTTTCGAGATGTAATTTCATGAATAACAGTGAAATTTTTATTGTCAACCACATCTCGATGCCATTCTACCCTGAAGAAAAGTTAGATTCGGCTCACGCCTTATGTAACTTCAGGAGACTTGCGCGTCACGAATCCTTCGCGAATCGGGAGCTTGAAACCTGATGATGGGGATAGGAGTGGTCTAAGCTGTCACATAGAGTTAGTCTGTTCATAAGCAATTGAGACGTGAGTAGACTCGCCTTGTCATGTGGCCCATACACGACCGAAGCAGCAATGATTTCGAGAAACGTTCTAATCAACATTCATCATCAATTGAACTCGGACGGAGCTGCCAAATAGTCATACTTTTGAGTAAAGTACCCAGCTTTCATTCTGTGCATCGCCGGCCATCTCCCGATGAACCTTTCCGTCCAAGGACCCTTGTCGAGGTCATCCCTCCCTGGGTTTTCCAGCCAGCTGATAATACCTCCGTCAGGGTTGCACTCGAGCATGAAGGGGCCGTAATCGTGACAGATGACAAGGTCCATCCGACCGTTTCTAGTGATATCGACCGCTACGACCGCAACAGGCGAATCGAACTTTCCGATCTCATACTTCTTCCAGGCTGATCGCATATCAACAGACAGTACGTAGGAGCTTAGGCAGCAGGTGTCCAAAGGGTCCTTACTTGTCTCAGGATTTGGCAACTCTCCAGGATCGGCCTGGGCAACTGGGTTCTCCAAAAATTCAATCAGACCCGATACGAGACCAGATCTGAAAGTGCATCAGTGGCATATTCCCAATGCTTGTAATATGCTTCCACATACGTTATTATTCCTGGTGCAAGGTCCGGTTTATCAAAGTGGAATGTTTCGACCCAATAGCCGTCTTTTCGGTCACCTTCAATGACATGCTGACCAAACTCTGGGATGAGGATAGGTTTCTGCGACATAGTGATGGGTGTTGCTGGAGGTGGTGAAGAGAGAGAAAATTGAATTTAGATGGAGTTATGACGCCGCTATGCTGATGACACTATTTGAAGGTGTTTAAACTAGGCCTACGACTCCCGCCGTTTCGTTGGAGGACCCAGCGTGCCATGGCCGAACCCCTCAGATGTTTGAATCGTTGTCAATATGATGAATATTCCGTCATGCGGGCCTTTGACAATCCCGCGAAGTCTACAGTGCGTTATCGAAGATAGCTACTCATTTGTATACATTAACAGGTGCTCTTATTGGCCTGTGGCCGTTTTAGAGACGCCGCCGCCCTGTCTCGCCACAGACTCTGGTCATGATATCATCTTACCCCCACGTTGGTGTAGGCAGCAGTGGTTATAGTTAATTTGCGAAAGAACCAAAACACTCGTTTCTGGGGCTTGGAGCAATGCTTGCACCCGTCCGGGAGTAGACCAGTCTAGACCGAGAATGCCCCGCTTTAGATCAGTCTGGTGCGAAATTTTCTTGGACTGAGAACCGGTTGGTACAGACCGCATGCTTAGCTTGGTACGAATTTGCGGCTATTCTGGGCGGAATGAACGGTGCCAAGATTCGGCTTAACTGCGAGGAAACGTTACAAGAACATGCATAGGGTGGTATTTACGGGCTCGGCGTAGGCGTTTGTGGGTGTCGGGCAGGGTTCAATAAAATATTTTTCTAGAATGCTCGGCGGTGAATTCAAAGCGAAGTCATGATGTTGCATAGAATAGTCCAGATCAGGACCGTCCAGTGCAAGACCTGAAAAATGCGATCCAGTCCAGTAAAAAATTTCGTTTGACTGGGCTATATTGGTTGTTCTAGTCAGTTCACGGAGGATGTCAGTCCGCGGAGTGACTAGTTAACCCGCGGAGTAACTGGGCTCCATGACCTGTCCGGTCACTTCATGGAGTCTACTACAACTCCGTGAACTGACCAGTCACTTCGTGGAGCCATGGCGGCAGTGAGAAAAATGACAAAAGCTTGGTCTAATTAAGTCTGCGAGTATTTGTCCAATCACCAAGAGCTGTATATATGTAACATGTACAATACATCGCTCTTTCAATTCCCGGTCTTTGATTTACGATATCTTTAAAATTGATAGAGCAGCTTTAAAAATACACTCAAACATCGCCGAAAATCGATGTTTTTCCACAACGATTCTATCAATATTAGAGATATAATAAATTGGAGACCAGGACGTAAAAGAGCAATGAATTGTGCATATTTCGTGTATACATAACTTTGCGATCAGAGTAAGTGTCAATTTTGTATGAGCATAATTAACACTGGTCAGTTCACGGATCCGTGATCTGACCGGTTCATTCACGGAAGGTGGGACTCCGTGAATTGACCGGTTGCTCCGCGGACTGACATTCTCCGTGAACTGACTAGAGCATTGGTCCATGCTCGAGATTGAATCCGTCCAGACTGGTGAAAACTCTGGTCTGGAGTATAAACAGCATGTGCACTTTTGAAGTACCACGCTGCAGCGTTACCCACCGGAGATACACACTGGTAATTTATGCTGTATTTACTCCAAACCTCAGTAACAAGTACATCAGAACTACTTTCTTATTATTCTCTGGCGAACAAATTTTCATTTGCCGCCCTGCTGCATGCAGCTTATCACTTCCGCGTCTAGGCACACACTGCTGTCGAACTTGTCTTTCTCATAACCAATAGTTATTCGACATTTACCCCCGGCATTGTTTACCGCTCCCTGTAACATGCACATGCTGGTTCACAGGGCTGAAAATAATTCCAAAAATACCTGTTCCCCGCACTACCGAAATCAACCCAATAGTTCCCAACTGCCTCGCCATTCCTAATATGACATATTTGCAGTACAGTGTCGCCTCAATCTCTCGAAATTCTTTATCATGCATGAAACATCCCATATAGCTCCCCAACCTAGCCTCGCAAGACTTCCTATAGGACCATAGTCTTGGTCTAGCGTGGACTAGAAGCCGCCATGCGTGGATCCTGAGTGCCAAGGTTAGGCGAGTGTCAGGACACATTAGTTGGCATTCGGACTGCTTCTGCCAATAATGCCTCCCGATGGCTCATTAATTGCGTAAGTTATGATCATTCACGGCCCAATTCGTATGCATGGCTGTGGGGTGGAAGCCCAGGCCGATCTATTTGATAGTTAGTGACGTCGGCGCAGGATTACTGTCTATGGCATCGGGCATCTTCGAGCCGGACGCTATCAAGCGGCGATGGTAGACACTTCTCAAATTGGGCTCCAAATGAGTAATGCACGATATGGCTAATGTACGTGCTTTTTTCCAGTCTGTAGTACAAACGAAGATTTCTTGATTGCTAACCGTCCCGAGAGGACCGTCATGGAGATAGTAGTGGAGGTGCCATTCAATTCATAGGCAATTACAGTCGGGAACATTATTTAAGGATTACCGTCTAACAACACGAAGCTAGACAGCATACTCAGAACCCCAATTCAGCCGGTTTTAACTTCTCATTCCTAGTTCTGGTGTCCAGCAAGTTTTCCAGTTTCTTGACACCACTAAGACGTCGCTCCAGCCTGAAAATGAGGGTGCAGGTACACCCGAGGACAGTTACTAGATCAATAATCCATTGCATGACGCTTACACCTTCATGAAGGCCGAACGATTCTTCCGTGATAAAGCTAGGTTCAATACGCCGTACCTGATTAAGGAACGGAAGGATACGAAACACCTAAAAATTACTGAAGCGGGCGCCATGTCTTCCTTCGACGATGACACTGCTACTGATCCAATTCATTCGCCCAAAGGTGTGGAAGATTCAATTCAACACAATCAACAAATAGCCAAATGGCTACCAGCACTGAAACTCATGAGCGTTTGTGCGCAGTTGTGGATTTTGTAGACTAACCTTAACTCTCAGGCAGACAATCATATGCGACACTCTGTCGGACCTGCGTACCTTCTTAGACGACAAGTATGAAAAGATCTTCTAGGCCGTTAGGCTTTCGAAGGAGGAAGACTCTAGACCACATTATAGCATGCACTCGGCGCTGTATCCTACCAAGCAGGGTAAAGGCGCCGACATTAATGGTACTGAGATTGTCAAATTGTACATTGAGAGGGCACCATGACATATAATCGCGACTCGCTAGTTGGAGCATGCTAACAAAGAAGAAGATGAGACGATTGCGCGGCTGCAGGGAAAGCTGCCAGATGTTCCTAAAAAGCTCGAGCGAATCATCTGGGAAACTCTAGCAAGGCCGTTTCGATGGAAGACGTTCGGTGATACTACGGCGCATATTTAACTATCAAAAAGCCAGGCGAGTCGAAGTATATCGGTCGGTACACTCCAAACGAACTCTGAATATATGAATGACAAGCCTCGTTAGGTTTCGGTGAACAGGGCGGAAAGTCGCTGCTCAAAAGCTCCACATTCATGAATTATTTCGGTCATTATTATACACTTTCGTCGAATCGAGTTCACATATCCACTGACTACCAACGTAGATTATGACAACATGGAGTACAAGGGAGTCTACGGAAACGGGCCACTGGACGAGCGCGAGCCACTGTACCACTCATAGCCGTTCTGGATTGAACTCAATACCCACCAAAACACGAATTCCAAGACGGCCACTTTCATCGACAACTACTCGCAGATCTGTATTGATTTTGGGAAGAATAATGGTGTGAAATACGTACCGGCACACGATTCGGCGCCTGCACTACTATGTAATCACTGGTGACGACATTCCTGAAATTATTCAGAAATACACCTTGATGATCGGAAGACCGAGGCTGAAGCCCAGATACATCTTAGGTCCTCACCAAGGATGTTAGTGTCCCCCTCTGAACCCCGTAGATGTTTCTTCTTTTGTTCCAGGGGACTGTTGTATAAAAAGTAGGGTGAAAGTTACGGTTACGATACCCAACAGAAGGTCTTGAACACGGCTACACAGTACCAGATCGCTAGATTCCCTTTGGATGGAATCCGTATTGATGTCGACCTGCAGAATGAGTACCGAACATTCACTACATCGCCGCAGAAAGTCCCGGATGTGAAAGACATGTACACGAAGCTCCGGGAGATGGGTATCAAATGCAGTACTAACATCACTCCCGTCATTAATAAGAAGCATCTTGCGAACGGAAATTACGCGACATTACAGACAGGTCTGGATAATTGGTGGGAATCTTGAAATACAAGTTATTGACTACAGTTGATGCAAAGCTAATCGGTCGGGTAGCTACTTCGTTAAGAACATACGTATACGGAAAGACAACGATTTCTACCAGTGCTTCTGACGTTCGTTACATTAAATATGAAAACGGTAAAGAGAACGAATGAATCCTTCGACCGAAACCATTCAGAAGCTTGCAAGAGAGAAGAACAGTTTCCCAGATTGGCATTAGCGAGTCCAACTTCCTGGCGCCAGGAACACGAGTCATATTAATTGTAATTTAGTAAATTTGAGGATTGCTATGACAAGGGATTGGAGTACCATGGCGGTGTCTTTTATGGAGATGGATATGGAACGGTAAGTTCCAACATTCTTTAGCAGATGGCAAAATCGTGATCTGCAAACAGGCGGGCTACTACCCTGATCTAAATAGAGAGGATGTAAGGGAATGGTGGGGCAAGCAGTACGAAGATCGTTTCGAAAATGGACTAGAATTCGTCTGGCGAGCTATGACTTCCCCGTGCATTGCACCGAACTACGGTGATATGAAAGGGTAGGTGTCGCAACTCTCCCTCAATAGAATTCACAGATATAGAATAACACTAACACCATATAGCTTCCGTTTCCGTTTGATGATCAACTCCGATGCCTGGAGCCGCGAGCCCACACAATATACCAAAAAGGCCACCATTGAAATCTGGTCTTTGTACAGTTATAATTTGCACAAGGCGAACAGGGGGTTAAATTCGCTTTCCAAGCGCGCCGGCAAACGAAACTTCATCATTGGCCGAGGCAGCATTGCCGGTATGCACCGCTACGTGGGTCTTTGGACGGGCGACAATGCCTCCACGTGGGATCATTTCAAAATCTCAGTAGCACAGGTCTTGGCGTCGGGTCTTCCGGTGTTTCCATAACATGGGCTGATGTGGGAGGTTTCATGCTCGAGGCTGATGACAAAACAGTATGCCGATCCGGAACTTCTTGTACGTTGGTACTTCGCTTACTTCTTGTTGCCTTGGTTTCGGTATGATATCGTTGCAGTATTTTCATTTTACGGTTTCTTTTTTTGCTAAACTGCCTGATAGCAACTATTATCATGGCAAACCAGGGAAGAAGTGGTTTCAGGTGAGTCTTCAACATCACTTCTGACCGCAGCATGAATACACCGGCTAACATTCAAGTATAAATAGGTACCGTTTATCTACGAAGACCATTACCGGAAGAATGTATCCACGCTGTCGAGTCAAGATTTCATCTATCTTGCCGTCAAACCAGTCTGCCAATATTATGTCGAACTACGATACACCCTTATGCAACTGTTTTGCGATGCAATGTTCGAAAATATGATCACTAGTCTTCCCATTGCCTGGGCCCTTGTAGGCTATAGGTTTTCCATGTTAACTCAATACTGACAGTAGCCAGGCGGTCACAGATACCATCGATGAGTCTCTTCGCCGACGCGAGCAGTTATCTAGCCGATGAATACATAGTGCGGAACGATCTACTCGTATGTCCCATCATGGACCGACAAAAGGCGCGCTGGGGCAGCTACGCCGATGGCGTAAGGCGCGATTACGGCACGCGAAACTGCTATATTCCGCAGCCGGATAACTGGTATGTCTTCAACCTGCGCGCTAGCTTAGATCAGACATATCTGAGACAGAAGCTCTCAAAGTCTTGTGATGGCGGCACAACGTTTAACGACTGGGATAGGAGCATCAACAATGATCCCAAGCATATCCCGTATATCACACCAATGTTTGTGCGCGAAGATACGTTACCGCCCCTAGATATCTCCTGCGGGTACCGAAGCGCTAGTTGACCGGAAGGCAGGAGGAATCATTCCGCAGATACCTCTGCGTTAGTGTATCTCTAACCGCCAGGAGGACGGCGAAATGAATCCCATCTGAATTCATATTTACCTTGGCCAAAACAATGTAAGTGTCATTTTTAATCCTAATACTATTAATATTAGAATTCTTATTCTCCGAATAGGAGTACAGAATGTACCTTGACGACGGTGTCAGCCGCGATAGCGCTCCTAGGGACTCGCTGTGGGCTGAGGCCTTCATGCACATGAATGACCAGACAGGTGAAGATCAGGACAATGAACCGCTACACGACTCGGAAACCAATGACATGTACCGTGAAGTCATCATCACGCAAAAATGGGTAACTTGCACTTCCCCCAACCATCCTATTACCTCGCCTAATACCTTGCAGGAAACGCGCAGGGACAAGGATAAGACCGGCAAAAAATCTGCATTCGGAACATATCAATGTCAAGTTTGGAAAGGATCAATATCCATGGCTTAAAATTGAACAGGACATTGGCAAGACGTTTGATCTTGTGTTATGGCATGCACCAGACGTCGACCTGAACACTGTCAATGTGAAGCCACAAACCCTAGAGATTAATGTCAAGCTGGACAACAACGCACGAGCTACCGTCGTTACTATTCTGGTGAAGCCGAAGGAATCTATAACAGAAGAAAATGGTATTAATATATACTGTACCAACGAATATATGAACTAAGAATTATGTTCAGTATGGATATTAAAGCAGAAAAGGAAGGTGGGGCGGTCTAGAGATAGCCTTGTCTTACAGAATGTAATCGCTAGTTGTTATATTATAGTGAACTATATCATGATTGTTGTTGTTGTTGTTTATTCATACTGTATGCACTCTTACTAGAGTATGACAGGACCTGATATCCCCTCCGCCTCCGGGCTAGCCGGCTAGATGGCGGAGCTCCCCTATATCATGATTATGTGATTGACTCCTTTAAAATAGTGCTTCGTGGATTCATAGCCACACATTTGTCGCTGCCGGTGTAGGGTGTACGTTGGTGAAATATTGGAGTACTATAATTTGAAGTTTTCTATCTACGAACACCACGCGAGATAGGGAATCAAGTCTCGCTTGTGAGCAACTCACCGAGTACTCCAATCCGTGATCCACCGCTGAGCTCCAAGAGCTCCGAAGAACAGTCTATCAGTGTATCCAATAAGAGATTGCAGTATGATTCCCTGCTGGATGATCAAAGGTCCTTATATAAACAGTTGTACTTGCCCGGGGGGGGGACGTTTTACAACAACCATCGATTAATCGCAAGATGCACCACAGTCACTCGGTAGGTTATTTGAGATCCATGTTGCATGTGTACCTGCATCGTGAGCCTCAGCCTCAGGTCCATTTGATATGCAGTTAGTGTATGAGGATATGCCTCAGGAGAGCGGCTCATATCAGTGCAAACGGAGATGCAAACGGATATGATACGGACACGGATGTGGATATGGATATAGGAGTCAATTTGGTATATATACGGGCCTTCCAACCTCGAGAAGAACAGTCAATCAACAAGTCTTTCCAGAATCCAAAGTAACAATCCATGTTGAATTGTGAGGTACTGATGAGGTCTCTTGATCTATCTAAAGGTAGGACTTATGCCATATATACAATGAGAGTCAGGAGTTCCTGTCGGTCTCCGGAAGCCGGCAAGAGTGGTGATCGGAATGGCGAGTGGAGAGTGATGGTGTTGTATGTGTACCTGAATCGTGAGTCTCAGGTTCGTTTGCTGGCTCGTAAGCAGTTGGTGTATCGTATGAGGATATGGATAGCCTTTACCAGGATTAAGGAGAACGGCTTATATCAGTGTAAACGGATATGCAAACGCAGTGATGTTAATCGTCCCGTCCGACGGCCGACATCCACAATGCTAGTCGATATTAAGTATTTCGATGTTCTATATGGTTTGATATGAGTGAACCAACGGTAATGGATAAAGTTCACTGTAAATAGTGTAGGTAAATTTGAGATTTTGTATAATTTAACTCCTTTTACTACTTGCGAATTGCACTATCCACGGATATCTGCCAAGGACGGCCGGGGACTGCCGATGACTGCCGGGGACGGCAAGTGGCGTCCCCGGCCGTCATTTCCGTCCGTCCCCGTCCTGACTCGGACGGACAGCGCCGTATTTTGGTCATACCTTCGGACGGACGGGACGGTTAACTTTACAGGGCAAATGGATATGGATATGGATACGGACGTGGCTATGGATATAGGAGTCAAGTCTGTATATATAAGGGCATTCGGCTCTCAAGATCAGTCAATCAACAAGTCATCGAACCATCCAAAGTAACAGGCAGAGGGCGGATGACAAGAATGAGGATTTAAGCAGGGGTAACTAGTGACTAAAAGACCTCTCTAGGCCTCATTCTAAGCCTCATAGCAACCGATAGTGTTATGAAATAAAGCGGAGAACAGTGTGCATAGACTAAGGTACAGAGTATAGAGAAGGAGAAAGCATAGGGCAAACAGTGGCGATAATTGCGTCCGTTTGCCACTCTTTAGTAGCTGCCACTCTTTAGTAGCGGACATACAACAGACAGTGTTGCACTCTACGGTGAAGTCAAAACCTCTTAAACTATCTGAGGGAGAGTCTATGCCTTTGTATACATGAAGATTCTGGAGATCTCGCGGAGATGATGGAGTGGCGGGTGGCGAGCGAGTAATCTGCAATGAGTCTACATGTATGACTCTACTTGGTGACTCAGTATATCAGCGACATCATCCCAGACCATACAGTAAGAGACAGTGTTGCATATGTACCTGGATCATGAGTCTCAGCCTCGGTTTAATAGCTTGTATGAAGATGGAGGCTTGCATGAGGATATGCATGGCTTGTAGCAGAATCAGGGCAATGCGTGTCAGATTGGTGCAAACGCATACGCATATGGGAGGTTGTGCATATACGTGCTTTTGCGGCCTCGAGAGAATTGTCAATCAAGAAGCCAATCGATCATTCAAAGTAGCTACACCTGTTGCATGTATATATAGAGCTAACCGCTGGCGGGGCTGGTAGTAAGGGGCACACTTCTCTCATATATAACTCGCGTCTTTCTCTTGCTCTCTTCTCGCTGTATCTAAGTCTATACACGTACACGATTCTCCCCATATTCAACAACACCTGTTACAGGTGTACATGTGCCGGAGAAAAGTTATAGATCTGATACACGGTCATTGCTGCAGGGGCTGATGCCTCCTTTATATATCTCGAGTCTTTCTCCTTCTCTCTTCTCTGTACCAGAGTCTACGCACACGGTTCTCCCCTTCCACATCGTAACAATACCTGTTGCAAATATGGACCACCTCCGTAAGTACGGCTTAGGGGATTCAGCTGGGCTGATGGGGATCATGATCTCACGATGATGATGGTCATTCCAGACTTAGCTGGGGATACCAGCAGAGTGCGCATGTATGCATATAAGGCATACTCTGAATGCCATATATAAGATCATATGATTGCTCCTGTAGTTTAGAACATAGAATTGGTATTGCAAAAGGCTATGAGCCCGGCTATCGCCACTATCTAAATTCTCATGATCCTTCCTACAATCTCTTTCGCAATCTCCAAAAAGAGCCTCCAGAACCCTCAACTGCATCACAATAACAACAGCCGCTTAAACAGCACTAAACCTCATCACCATCATATGCCATCTCCACGATCTCACAATGACTTCAACAATAACTTCCTTTGAACCCACCTTCATTAAGATCAAGTTGGTCAATTTGTCTAAACTCACTCAAATACATGACTACAAAAGCAAAGACAGCATGAGATACAACAAATTAGCAATAAGAGTAAACTGGATCATCACGGAAGATGATGCTGAACTTCAGTGACTTCATTTCAACCACCATGACTACTATGATCATTGGGAAAAAAAATAGACCAAGAAAGTATCTCTGATCATGCTTTGCTGTCACAATGGGTACAGTGTGCTGTCAATGGTCTCAGAAACGATTATATGATGTAGAATCTTCTAGAAGTCTCTCTGGATACCACCACATAGTATACTGGCAGGCTGATGGGACATTCTTCACCCTTTGCATGCTTGCTGTTCTGGAGAAAACATATTATAAGAGACATACTTTACTCATTGTAGTGACTATCACTCCCATCTGAAATTTTCAAATTATGTTGTCACTGGTTGCAATTTCACCACAATACAATGCACTTTGCTGCCATTATCCTAACAGGTGACATTGACGGTTCTGAACTTTTGAAGCCTGTTACCAACTGCTGGAGATGATATTTCTGCCATCATTATCCACCATTGAATGGATAGATTAACTATCACAGAATATTTTTCCAAACAGAATAGTTATCATGGCTGCCGATTTGGTCCAAACTACTTGTGTAATGGTCAGTAGGAATACAATGCAATGAGTAGTGACGAAGGGAGTAGTAAATGTAGTGGATCCAGGCATAGCATCGAAATCAGGATATACAGAGGGAGCTGTTCTCGCATTAGTGGTAATCTATCAAGTAAAATTAGTGCAATAGGTGGAATTAGACATGGCCAGGAGAGTAAGTGTACAGGTTGCAAAATAAACAGTTATACAGGAAATCAATCCGGGAAATGGAATTGTTTTCATCAACTTGTATCATTGAATCAAATATTGTCTGAAGTTTTGAAGAATACTGATAAGGTGGCTACATCAGGAGTGATAGTTGCTTTTAAAACCATGTACGATGTTACAGGGGTGTTTTGATGCTGACTAATCAATACAATATTTATTAAATCTAAGTACGACCGCCTAACTAGAAATCTGTTTTTCTCCTCGTCTTATCCTAAGACTCAACCTCTTGTGCCGTTCTTCAAGAGCATCTCAAATGAACCGTCCTCCAGTGACTGTCTTCCTCGTTCAAGAATATTAAACTTCTCTTTGCTGGAGCCACTCCTCTGCCAACTCCTCGAATGGTAATTTGCCGGAGTGCAGATACCTCAACCCCAGGTCGTCGATATTCTCGAGTTCCCAGAAAACAAAAACCATGCGGTAAGCGTGAGTTAAATGTTACTTTCCCACCTGAAAAAGCAGATCTCCAAATGATTGGACAATTCTCTGCAGAGCGTATTAGGATCATGTCAGATGTTGTTCGGACATAAGTTGCGTGGTCTGGACAATGTCTCTAGGAAATAAGTGTAACGTTATTAATAGATAGATTTCTTAATAATATTTTAAGATTGTCTTCGGTGGCTCTGAAAGCTATTCTTTTCGATGATGTCCCTTTCTATTCCTTTGAACAATGCTGTCTCTTTATAGCCAGCTTCCTTCTCTGAGTGTGATCACGTTATCTCCCGGCCACGCTCCCTTAGCGCCCGATAGTACTGATAAGTCCTTGCAATGTGATTTGAAAGCATTACGCTCCTGCTAGCGATCAGGACATCCATCGCACGCCATCAGCGTACCGCGGACATGAACTTAGACTATCGTACGAGTCGGTAGTTGGAACCTCTACCAATCAGGTTGGTAATGCTTATCGACTTATAAATCCCTCATTCAAGTCAGTGATATAATTGCATCATAGATTTAATCGGCAACCAACTGAGACTATACCTACGAAGAATATAAATGCTTAAGCTCTTATCTGATACGAGGTTACATTGCGATTCAGACCATACAACTCAATTCATGGTGCTCTCTCTAGGCTCAGTGCCAATGTCATTATTATCTCAGGTAAGTCATGCTAAGGATGAGACTTTTCTCTGACCGGAACGTTCCGCACTTGATCCATGCGCTGTACGGGTCAGGAGTAAAGACTGCTCTTAATCGCATATTAACTATCAACTGCCGTGTATGATAACCATACATGTCCCGCATAGTTTTCAGGCGGGAACAAACAACTAAGTGTTTTCGCGACTAATATGAACTCCTGCTACAGAGAATATTACTGATCACTTCCTATCACTAGCATAGTTGTTATGCATAATGTTATTATGTATGCATCCTCGTGATGTCATAAGCAAGTTTTATTATTGCTGCTTGGGGGAGAACCCCTAACATACGAGACATTCAAATCATTGAATACTTCAGAGCCACGGTGAGATTATCACAGATTCCAGCTAGAGATTGTGATCCACTCTGAATAACAGCTGTTGATCTTAACATTCCATCCTCAACTTCAATATCAGTCACTCACTTTGGACAATCTCACCCAATAAGTTGTGACTTCCGCAGCGTTACCCAGTTTAATAGTATTTTTCTTCTATGGCACTCCAAGTCATAGTCAACAACTCAGTCACTACCATACATTTCAGATTTCTCTATATTCGGTAATTCTTCATGGTCAAATATCCCAGTATGCCAAATATTTGACATAACAATTCATATATAACCAAAATGTTTATCTGTGAATATACATCTGTTGATTGCAATACGGACTTCTCAATTACATTGCCATCATTCTACACCGGTAATATATAATGTTCTCACAATATGATTATTATCATCATATCGAATGTACAGAGATCCTCAAGTAAAGTTACGCCGTCACTAAGTAGCTCCCAACAGGCAACAGTAGAAATTATTGTGTTGTATATTTATTCTGCAATTGAATTATCAGAGCACTATATAAGTACATATAACACCAACCAGCATTCAGTATTGTCTGTACAGTATTATTTGGTTGAACACAATCATGTGACCGTACCCTAACTTAGTATAAAGCAAACGAGTAGCACTGACAATAACAATATATAAATTCTGCGGGGAAGATATCTCAAATTGTAGTCTATACTAACAACGAATTTATATGTACACTCTACATGCTGGCTAACCGCAAGCCAATGTTCAGTGGAATGCCAGTCATGTTCACTGCAAATGCTTTTATACCTGAATATTCCGACTGATTCAGTCACTATTGTATTCAATTTTTAGACACTTCTCTAGCTAGTACATACTATTTGTGGATAATGATATAGAGTGTATATCCAACCAACTACCACAGGGGCAATGGGATAATCACACTGTAATATGGTATGGTTTGAACATACAATCCACAGAGACTCTGGTAATGCTCACCAGCACTGTATGATAATTCCACCAGCTTCTCAATCTGCACTCGAGTTGATGTTACTGGGGTGCTTTACTGAAAGTATCGGTACTCATACCTTGTCAGTACATACTTGGTTCACGGCTGTAGACCCTCTATCAATGGGTATCTAACGTTTCCCCTCATTCGTCGATTAGGTTTTTAATTACTTTGTTTCTCAATTCCAGGATCCTCAACTGACGTGAAACTTCGGCTGTCTTCCGACCTTCCTGAAGTCGCATTGCATTCCGAGCCATCATCAGACTAGTCTTGCTCTGAGGTAGAGGATTAACCTATCCTTGTTGCAACTGGGAATGAGTCTGCTCAGATTTCATAATAAACTTCTCCATACGATTCAGTATCTGTTCTGCTCGACTATCCTCAGTACTACCTCTTGGCACAGTAGATATGGCTTGACCCCTAATGGTGTCCTTTGATGCAGAAACTTTCTCTGGTCGTTTCTCGATTCGGATGTTAGCTCGTTCGTCATGGTTATCGATGTTTGTGATTCGTCTATATTCAAGACAAATAATAGATTCAAGCCACCAAACGCACTGAGCCACGAAGGTTTGCTGGGTACTCCTGGCATAGGATATACTCTTTTCTAGTCCATATACGATAACGACATTGTCGCTCTCAAAGGTAATTGTCGTTTGTTGTGTGGTGCTTTTCTCAAGGTGCGGGGCTGCCTCTACAGAATGCTATCAGATTGTATATATAACGATAGGTAGATATAGGTATTATAAAAATGTGATCAAATAGCGGATTGTTCTTCGCGTGTAGGTACCATTCCATGTTTCGCTGCTAGAGGTTGTCTCTTCCATTGGCAGGACAATATGATCTCTTTAGAGTCTCTCAAAACCTTCTGCAGACTATGATCAAATCTCCATTATGATAATCGCGTTACTTTTCACCTTACATGTGTAGAATGCGCTTAGCAGAGGTGGTCACGAATCCCTAAGGTTATCGTGATAATGAATGATATCATATCGGACGATCAATCAAACCATAACTTCAACTTAGCCATATTACCATCGAATGAATCGGTAGTTGGAACATTCAACCAATACTTCTTATTGCTCATGCCTTATCACAATTAATAACTCATGTCAGTTATTAATTATCGCTATAAAGATTTAATTCGTATCCTAGCCAATACAATGCCAATGTAAATTACTGACGCGTAAGTTCATTTCAATACGAGATATACATTGCGATCCAGACTAGTAAAATCCAATGTATAGTGGTCGCTCTTGGCTGATGCGAATTTCTATAATGCCTCAGTTATGTAATGCTTAGGTCTGAATTTGCCTTTGACTGTGAGGTGCCCCACCTAGTCCTAACCTGTTTTAGGTAAGGGGTCATGAGTCTGCGTAATTACATATTGAGTATCAACTGCCATGCCTGATTTTGAATCATGCATATCCCGCAGTCTTTCAGGAAAGTGAAAGAAAATAGAAACTATCCACACTGAAGTAACTGAATTACTCCAGATAGGCTAAGTAGCTGAACACTCTCGTGCCAGCACAAGCTGTCTGCAGGCTTCTTGTAACTAGTGTGAACCCCCGCTATAAGGCACACTGCGTGATCTAATCTTGATGCTCCTTACACATTTGTATAATGCTGGCCCTTTCAAGTACCACTATCACTGTTGAGAGGCAACCCTAACATCACCTCATTCTCTAGGATCGGTGACCTCAATGATGCTCTGTCGTAAGAAGTAACTGTATCTGTTGCCAGCCGCTACACATGACGAGTGTACTTCTCTTTTCATTTAAAAATCTTCGCTGCTCAATTTTAGTATTATTTTTTCTCTCATTTATCTTTTAATGCCAAATGTCATTATTCTGAATTTTTTAAATTCCTTCTCTTTCATGCATCTCTTAGACTTCGAAACCCGTAAGAGTTGACAAGTCCCCACAGTCACTGCATGCACGGTCTCGGTTGCTTGGAAATACCCGGCAAATGTAACGGCAGCACGTGACCCGGGGCCGGGTAACGGCCATTCTATATAGTCGGCCCGCCACGAGACTTAGATCTCTAGTGATAATCTTACCTAGACACATCTACATCTAATATCACTCGCATCCACATTTGCAACCGTATTCCTATAATTACCATACGTATACCTATGAGGCCAAACGCAGGCATACGTTCCCTTACCCTATTATCGCTTTTTCAGTAAACGGATACGTTTCGCTCACGGGATTACGAGTTGACGAGTTTTTACCCCTTTTCCGACACGCGACACAATGGTGTTAACAATTCAGAATAGTGCCCTTCAAACGAGATATCGAAGCATCATTACTGCGATGCACGATACGTTGCCCGTTCCATCATTCAATTGACCCTGATGACAGCGATGTGGAGATTAGAGACCAATTGGCGCACAAGGTGCGTCACCGGCAATGAAGACGACTATAATCTCCAGTACAGGACACCACCCAGCCAATGACATAAATCCCATACGATCGATCCAGATGAGTTCAAGATGAGATCAATTAGTTCCAATGGCTGCATTCGACCACCGGACACTGGAGAGGTCCCGACTGCACTTCTGACCGCGTCAATTCACGGCGGAAACTTAGAGAGCTAAGAGGCCAATTGGCGCACAAGGCGTGTTGCCGACATTGAAGACCATGATCACCAGTACAACAACATTCCTACAAGTCAATTGAGCGCGATCACCAGCCCAAGCACCTACAATGGACGGAGTGATCTTACCCCAGAATGCCACATCTCGAGAATCAAGGCGAAGTCAGACAATTTACGAGTCAGCACAGTCACGACTACATTTCTTCCAATTGAGCGAGGTGCACCTATCTCAGTTTTTATACCTACGGATACACTACTCGAGCGATCAATCTCTACGGAGGAGGACCTGTCTACGAAAGAAGCACTGTTACCGCCACGAACGTCTGCACGAGCGAAGTGCACTTACGGAGAAGACACCCTAAAATGGAAGCGAACTTACAGCGGCAATACATTGCGCAGCGTGATGTGCATTTACAGTCAGAGACAGACACTATTCCGCAGACCGTCTACGACGACTACAACGACAACTACAACCGCTACAATGACTAAGAAGACCTCAGAGCACAAGTATTATGGACAATCGAAGTTCGCCTACCATATGAATGACCTTCGACTGCAATTTCATTAATGACAATGCGGCAATTGACAAATCAAGCGCCAACAATCTTTCGACACTCAGCCAGCAAAAAACTAAAGTTGGCGACACATGCACTAATGGCGACTCTGGACGAAGTTCAGCCCCATCAGATGTCACTAGAATCATCAGTCGTCCTTGAGAGCCCGAGGGCAAGAATGTTAAGTCAATATCTATACGGCACTGAAACACAGGATTCGGCAAACATAGGTCACGAAGTACTATACCGGACAGAAGTGGCGAGATGCAATGCGTACAGGCTATTGTCAACTGCGTCGCAACCAGCATCTTTGTGACACCGAGGCTTCTCAAGTGACTCGGGATATCACATCAGGCGGCATTCATCACCACCCTCGCCATGACCGGAGGTGTGATGCAACATGCAAGGGACAATGGAAGACGCGGATCACAGTCTAGTGCTTGGACTATCTCGCACAGGTATTCAAATCAGTCGTGCTAGTCATGCCAATGCATTCATACAATTTAGTACGTGGCTTACCATGGTTCCACAAACAAAATCCTGATATTGACTGGGCTCGATTGACTCCCTGCGATCACCGAGTGCGAGTGGGGCGGAGGTATGACACCGATAACAAGGCCAGTGGCATCGAAGGTTTCAGAAGCCGAAAATGATAATGTCAAGACAAGCTTCTGGGGTGCGTTGCGGGTATACACACCCTTAGAGCAACCGCATTCGACGATCTTCTAAATAGCATTGAAGTCGTTGTAGCATTTGCCCGACAGACTGGGGAATGCATAGGACTGCTGGGAGCGACTTTGGAAGGCATCTCTCTGGATTCACCAGTTGAGAATACAGAGCCAAGCCCGGGACGCAACGAGCAGAGAGCAGCAGCGTTAGTTGCGCCAGAAGAGCCACTCTGAGGAGAGACTTGAATGACAGCTATCGGTTGGCCGAGACCCGAAGGGAGTGACGGGACGGCGGGGCTTGTCTCCTGTGTGGGCGAACCGTTAATGACAAGGCCTCCTGGATATTCCCTTCCACCACTTTCATCTTTTGTCTTGATCCCTTTGGCTAACATAGATGGAGCAGTTCGGAGATATTCCCGACAGAGGAATGACAATTGAGAATGAAGAGCGCACTTTGGAACGTCGAAGACTGAAGAAGCAATTGGAAGCCCGGGCACGAGATATTTCCCCAAATATGAGAAGCGACGGTCCTGCAGAAGCTATCGTTGAGACTAGGAAAATTGTACTTACGAGCGCCGATATGCACATCCCTGTGATGCATTAATGCTCAGAGACAATTGACAACAATCTATTTGACAGTGGCGATATACACGAAGACTAGCAATTGAATGCCGAGATGTAGATATACCTACGGGTGGCCTTGCTGTACCGAGTTCAATCCCGACAACTATTAAAGAGACCAAATCAAGTGGCGTACGGCATATCACAATGCGGAATACAATGCAGATTACAATGCTGAATACAATGCCATATCTGTTTTGAAGTTACATTACCGAGAATACAATCCCGAATAAGATCCCAACTTAGACTCGGTGATCCCAAGCTATTCAATTACGATGACAATTGACGACTATAAATCGACTTCGGAATCAACCCCGAATCAAGCCCTTTTAATCGATGTTCCCTACGAAGCCATATGAGATTAGTCGCCGGCGGAGCAACGACTTTCAAAATAGGGGGATGATTGTACCGGAAACTGAAACAACCCCTACCGCAAACAATTACTGTCCGGGAAGTGCCGGAACGAAGCACCGCAAGACACAGTTAGCAATTGAGATGGCTAGCAGCGGCAAGTGCACCAGGACATGAATCGACAGTGGACTCAGAGAATGACGACAGGTGCACGGAGTCAAGTGATGGCCAACACCTACAGATGAAGTGACAAGCACACCCGGAGGAGAGCCAGCGAGCGCACCCCTCGATGTAAGACGATAAGTTCACCTAGCATACGACGGACGTCCAGTAGACCTGTAAATGCACCAGGGAAGATGACAAGTCAAACGAGCCTAATCCATGCCGAACGAGTGCAAATATGGCTACCAAAGCAGTTCCGAACAAGATACAGAACGACTGTGATATTGCTACCGAATTGGTCGTGAAGGAGATCGAAAATGACCACCGAGCGTACCGCATAGTCTACCGAATGGCATCACAAGAGACAGTCGAGACAACTTCCAACAGATGATGACCGAGATCTCATAGCGACTAATATCACTGCCGAAGGACTTCACACCCAGATCGAATGAGAGGATTACCGGGAGCGCTACCGTACCAAGCCACTTACCGGGACGCATACCGAATGGCGTACCGAAGGATCAAAAACTACCCCCGAACGGCATACCAAACTGAATGCGGATCGATTCTACCCCATGACTACTGAGAAGCCAACGGATATTCTACCGAAGCTGTCTACCGATGGCCAAGAGAAGTCAACCAAGAGCGCACCGAAGCTATCATCCGAATGACTTCTACCGGGAAGCGGTCCACCGAGACCCTACCAGATCCCAAATCAAGAGATGCCGGAATCCGCATATGCAATGAGGCTTTCCCCGAGCAGACGCGCGCTCCTATAGCGGTGAGTATGACCACCCAGTGTGAAGCTTATGTGTTAGATATGGATCAACGATATACCGCCCTCGCTGATGCAATTGGCGCATTCTACCACACTCAAATGGTCACCAGCGAGTTACATATGAGAACCGACGGCTATGACAATGCCAGGAGCGAAAGCTCACATCATTGCCCAAAGCCAAGACAACGCGCCATTGCAAATTATGTCGAGATTGAACGCATTAGGACGCCTCACACCACAGTAAGTCAACACGCAGAACAAGTCACGACGAGGCATAGCCGTTGCCATGACGTCGGGATTCAGCGCATTGGGAGGTCTCTTACGACAGTAAGTTAACAGGCAGAGCAAGTCAGGATAGTCATTGGAGAGCGGACGACGCAGAAGGACGACGGAATCCGAAGGAAGATAGTCTGAACAGAATTACATGTCGAATCAGATATCGCAATTACATTCCTGAATCACCGATGAATCCCAATATCAATTGGGAGATCGAAGTTACACCGCTACCGAGCCACGATGGCAATCGACAATGAATATGATTGAGAAGTTGTCAACGGAGCAACGAATATTCAAAAGAGGGAGATGGCTGTGTCAGATCAGTCAAATTCTACCAACAAGTCAAAAGCCCACCTGGAGGCGGCCGACCGAGACACCCACCGACAAGTCTACAAAGAAGGCGACCGACAAGTCTGCCCAGACACACACCACCAAGTCAACCAAGAAGTCCTACCGACAAGTCAAAAGCGCAACCATGAGGTCGACCAGATGGTCACCGAAGCGGACTTCCAAAGACGATTACCGAGTCAATGCCACTTACCAATGACTACCAACTGCAAGATATATTCTCCAGAGCTCGGGCAGCGCAAACTCGCTTGAACTTCGTAAGTATAACCATCTTTAGAGAAGCTCACTTGCTAGATGACAACGAATGAGACGAGACTACATGATTGACGGATACAATTGATGATTACCGACGGCTACGACCGATGCTGGCAGCGGTAGCTGCCATCCATGCCAAGTCACGAGCGGAAGCTCTACCACCAAGACGAATTTCGGCAGTGACCTACTCCGAGATACACAAGCTACGAGTGCGGTACTGGATGGCACGTCGGATGATGAATGAGTTCGGGAGTGCAGATCTGGAGGAATTGAGGTCTGAGGCTCGGGAGCGGAGGAAATGGGTCAACAGAGTTTCGGAACTCGGGACAGGAGGAACGTTATCAGTTGGGCATTCCTTTCTTCTGTTTCTTCTCTTTTCTTCTCTTCTTTATACTTTATTACTTCATTGGATCTCGGCCCGGTATAAATGGCGTCGGCATGGGTTTTACCACCTCTGGATCTCAGTCAATGGGAGGTGGAGTTTCCACGTGCGCCGGATCCGCCGAAAGGTCACCCTGAGCGGTACTAATCGGTAGAGGGACTGTCGAGTTTGAATGAGTACGTACGCGGCATGATTGTTTAATGCTTTCCTTTCCTTTCCTTTCTCTTGTACGGTATATGCAGTCCAGGAGGTCTGCGCCTACAGAGGGGGATACTGTACTGGCAGCACGTGACCCGGGGCCGGGTAACGGCCATTCTATATAGTCGGCTCGCTACGAGACTTAGATCTCTAGTGATAATCTAACCTTGACACATCTACATCTAATATCACTCGCATCGACGTTTACAACCGTATTCCTATAATTCCCATACGTATACCTATGAGGCCAAACGCAGGCATACAGGCCCTTACAGCACATCTGAAGATATAATAACAATGTGACAGAACATGGCCTCAATGAAAGACAAATTTTGACGAAGTGGAGACTACTGCCTAGAGCTGTTGATGATTGTAACTTTGGTGCAGTATTCTGACTGGTTTATTTCTTTCAGTCCCAGGTCTCATAACCACATGTACTTCTCCCAACAATATATATCCAGTTTCGAAAGTTGTATTTCTTCTATTTGTTAAGATGTGGCGTAGCAAACTACAGTCTCCATTATGAATCTAAGTCTATGTATCTATATCCATGTGGGGAACTGAGTTACTGGTGATTGTTCAGATTGATTCAGCCACGAACAACCAATCGCCATATACCCAACTTCAAAGTGTACTTATCAATGGTTGTTGTGCAATTTTGGTGGCCGAAACTACCAACAATTGAAAATGTGCTAGAAGTTTGTGATGAAATCAATTTGAGGGTGCGCTTGGAGGGGATCTCTTGGTGAACAAGCAGAGGGCACCTGTATGATGCCCCAATGTCCACATCAACGTGCACATGGACGGTGGTAATATATTGTCTAACCAATTCTATTTGGAAGCAATGATCAAGAGAGTAAACAGATGTATGTTGATGCAAATGCAAGGTGAACATATATATTAACACAAAGCCAGCGATGTCGTAAACAAAGTAACACACTTCGAGTTAGTGATTAATGAATAATAATGCTGATGGTTAAGTCCACTATCATACATCTGAGTAGGCTGAGGTTATTTGATATTTCAAGACACCTGTATGTCTTGCGCGTTCATTTGTGTGCGATCAATTACAGGCAATGATATTTGTATATTGGACAATGTCTTTGAGTTGACAATCAGTCGCAATTGACCACATAACACAAGGATACTCGATTGATTAGTTGCTAAAAACCATTCCGTTGAAATGGTTTTTGAAGACACATTTATTCCGAGCAGAGACTCTGTTAATATGGTTACATTTATATGTCAAACTATACAGTGCGCAGTACAACATGGTGCTCAAAGAAAAGTCCGATATGGTATTGACAGGGTGCAAGAGAGAATAAATGTTGAAGTTATGTTCAACTCACTGTGGAATTCAATTTATAGTATGGAGCGACAGAGAGTGCAAACTGAATATTACATGACGCAGTAACAGTAAATATATGTATTCGAGGGAGAAAAATTCAATATGGAATGTGAGGAGGTTTTGGTCATGACCATGAGACAGAGGAACATAAGAGAATATTGGATACATTTCAGTTTGACATGCTGAGTATAACAAGTATATATTCTATTACGATGGAGAAGTACACAATCAGCATCAATCCAAGTTTCTGTCAGAAACACGTGCTTGTTCCAGACTGCTCCGACGGCTCTGATGGAACCTGGTTCTGTCAAATTGGCATTTACATGTTTCCTGTTGCTTAATTACCTCCGTTGCTTTGTGCACAAAATACAAAGACGTATACGCACTATCACAACAACACTTGTCTTACACTCCTTGCAGGGGCTCCAGTTATGCTGTAACCGCATTCACAAAGCTTGAAGATGTTTGTGTCTTTTCTGGCCGCATCACACATTCTTCCACTCTGCAATTGATCTGTATCCGATGCTATAGTCTCACCATGTATGTTTAACTTTGAGAAATCGCCACTGTGTATGATACAGTCTTTGTTTCCGATACATCACTTGCCATTGCATTTGCCTCACCATTGTCATATTTTACAGATCTGTAATATGCAATCCAATCTTCAATCTGTCCAAGATGATGCCCTCAGCCTGACATATTCTACATTCATCTATCATTGGATTGCGATGCATCGCTCTGCCCTTCTGGGTCCGCATTGTCACCATACTCACCATTCTACCAGTCGACATCCCTTGTTACCAGGTATACCATGGTGAGTTCAGTTGTGGCCAATCAGCACAAGATGATGGTGGGGATGGCATCGCGGTTGAAGCTTTCATCACCTTCATCAGCACAATTGATGCTGCCCCCTCGCATTCCAACATGCTGTTCATCGTCTGTGCTCATGTTGTATATTGGGATTTTTTGGTCAGTCCTTCCAACCTCAGGCTCCTCAAGTGCCACATCGCAGGTTAAATAGTCCAGATGAATAGAATTGTCAACATAAGCTGCTTCCACTTGGATGATGATGGAAGGCATTGGGTTCTCCACCCATTGGATCTGATGCTCAACTGTAGCAAGAGTGTTTTTGTACACCCTCTGTTGGTCACTCTCTGGTGGTGCATGCCATGTAGTCATCAAGAATGAGTATGTGTCTGCAATGCCAGGCGAGATTACCTACTTGAAACCCGTTGAAGCTTATCGGAATGCGATGATACCACTGTCATTGATGTAGTTGATGTAGTTCGATCAATCAAGGCTGTCAGCTTTCAGCTTTGATTTTCAAACTTTTGGATGAACACCTTTGTTCTGTTGCCACACCAGGAGTCCCAGGCACTATGCAGTGCAGGTAAACATGATCAGTGGCCAGGGTATATGACCGTCCTTGTCGTCAATCATGGAATATGGAAATCCTTTTGCTTACATAACACAGTGATTCACAAGAGGGGAAAATGTGTTGTCGATATGCAGCGCAACTGTTCCAGCCAGGATTGAACGTGGGTGGTGGCCATTAATTAGCCGCATTCGACAATCTGTGCGTTGGATTTGGACTGGGTACATTACCTTCCACTCACTCTGCTAACGGAATTAGATACATATTGTCTGCTGGAGGGGAATGAATGATATCCAAACATTTTGAGTCGGATTCAACGCGGTGGAGATCAGAAAGCTCTGCTATATTCGCTGTTACAGAATGAATATAATGACATTGAATGTGATCGAGTTGCGCTCGAACCTGGCACTTTTTTGAGCGTGAAATATCCTACTTGAGCTGTCGTCACTGCATACGATATTCAAGAACTGCTTTGTACGTTGCTCAATGGCTATGGACCAAATATTATTTTGGTGCATTGCGAGGTGTTCCAGTATGTCTCAATTATCTGCCAGTGGGGTGCTTCAGTGTATAATTTCGCAATATATTGCATTGCATAACTTGCCATCTCGAAGCATCATGCACTCATACACGGCCTTCTGCTTTACATGTTATGCTCCAGGAATCTACTGGTTACAAATCCAAGACGTGTGATGTCGGTATCACTGAATAGGTGGATGGTGCAACTGCCTGAGTCCACAGATTCAGTTGTTGACACCGCCTGGGGATTCAGTGGCAATTGCCTTTGCAGCTGTTTGTGTTCTGTAGCTCACATCCGGAGTGGATTTGGAATGATTGTATGGATGTCTGGATTCGGGATGTGGTTAGGGAAGATTTCAAGACCACTGAGAACAGTGGGAGTGCTACCAATGCCGCACGTGTGGCGGCATATAACGGAACCCTTTGAGTCAGTCTCAGAGGTTCCTCCAGGTACTGGTTAGCTCGGTGGTGAAGTGGGAGTATATATGGACTGTAACTATGTAGTGGAAGGGGTGGATGTTATGTGCTGAGTGATCACTGGAACGCGGGAAATGTTCAGTGAAGATGATGGCGTCATGCTGTTACCTTTGATTGAACAGGCAATAGAAGTCATTCCTTAAGATTAATCGATCAAGGCAGCCGGTACTGAAAGGCATTTCATAGCGGCATGAATTTCTGCTTACCCTGAAGGCCCACGCTATTGATGATTCAGACCAGTAGCAAGAGTTCAATTGTTCTGTACCACTGGAGTCGTGTCAGGGTGTAGAATGTAAGAAGGCAGAGTCGAATATAAATCTTCCACATTATGAATATCGAAATCATGTGAGCTGTATGCATATGCAACTGCTTGCAGGGTAGATCCCAATTTGACAGACCTGGGAGGGATTCAAAAACGAAGGGAGTCTGTGTATAGACCACGATTTACTCTTTTCCATGACAATAGTTGAATAAAAGATCATTTGAAGAGCATTCTCGTATGGGGTCAACTGCTGTCACATTCAACTCATATTAAACTGAGCAGTAATATTCACTGTTACTGACCCGTATAAAGGTCCATTTGCACCAGGTGAACGGTGGTTATACATTCTTAGCCAGATTAACATAGTATGGTGCAGCTTGTTGGCACACAACTTGGATTTATTGATTGTGTATATCTTTACATTCTTGGTGGGGAATGCCCTGTGGCAGAGATTGGCACATCGCAAAGGAAACAATGACATATTCTGAATCCTATGACATCAGTTGCACATGCAATTTATACTGGGAGACATGTTTGTAGCTGAGTTGGATGGTTGCACAGTTGGGATAACCTGAGAACTTCTCAACTTACTCTGAGATAAATCAAGTCTAGTATCAGCAACTGGTCTGGGTAATAGGCCAGCAGTCTGAGTTGTCACTGAATGTTCGGTTCGGTTCGGTTCTAGACCCGGTCGAAAACCCCATTTACTCTTTTCTTGGCGGGTTGTTTCCATGACCAGACACAGAAATGACGGTTTCTGGCAAGATTGGAATCGGACCGCGGTTCCAACTTTCCGGTTCCTGCAACTTTGTGTCTAATTCAGTATTTGAGTTATGATAGTAGGGTATTATAATCAATATGTAGATTGTGCATTGTTAGGTGTTCTTTCACTTCGAGCTTTCAGTTTTGCGATCCGACCAAATTTCCCTGAGTGGTTGTGAAATACGGGCCAATTTCAAGCGAAATTTTGGGGTTGTGGATAGCAACTCAGCGAATATTGATTGTCTCGCATATCTTAGAGTGGGACGTGAAAGAGCGGGTAGAACTGCACAATCTACATATTCACCATGTCACAATACGATCAGAACTCAAATACTTAATTGGTTGGACAAATCTCACCATGGAATGGCCGGGTTTTGAGGTTGAACCTGGCCCAAATGCAACAGTCCGGGGTATTCATAAGGTAAATGTTAATATGAATGAGTCAGTTGATTGTAGGTACAAGAGAGACGGACAAAGGTGAGTCTTATAAATGATGAGCATGAGGGCGAGCATCGTGTGAAGTCTAAAAGGGCAGTCATGACGTGAAGTCAAATGGGACAGTCACGATCATGAACCTTAGGGCTTCCCGCAACACTCCCCCCTCTTGCTATTGTCCGTGATGCAAGATATAAACAAATGCCAGTACCAAACATGATTGAAACATCCAGATAAACAAATGATTGTAAGCGTACGTGCACTGCATGTAATTCCAATAGTAGCCTTCTTAACAGCCATGATCATTAGAAGTGACTGTGTGAGCAGGGAAAAGGTTACCACCGTAGCCTGTGGATGGCCATCCATAAACAAACACACAAAGTATAAAACAATCTTAAGTGAATTTCCGTTTCCATGTAAATCTTGTATTGACCACAGTCCCATTCCCCTTGAGAATTTCATGTGCTTCGCTTTGGTGAGTGGCTTTGTGAGAATATCTGCCACATTATCGTTTGTATGTATGGAGGAGTAGTCTACGATGTTGCGAGCATGGAGATCTCGACTGTTATGGTCGCACACATTGATGTGCTTCGTTGTGGCGCTGATCACTTCAGTTGTGATATGTGTGACGGCACCCTGGTTGTCATAGTTGATCGGTAGCGGGGATGATGGCGGGGATGCTTGCTTCTGAGAGCCATGGAGATCCCTTTGCAACTGTAGCAGCGAGTTCTCGGGAGGCTTCGGAGCAGGCGATGTATTCGGCTTAGAGTGTTGATAGGGCGATGAGTTCTTGCTTCCGAGACTGTCATAATATGGCGCCACCATCGTGACACGTAAGGCAGAGGTGCCCTCCTTGAGACTTGCGGTCGGTGCTATAGTCGGCCCAGTCATACTCTGTAAATCCGATGACGCCATAGTTGCCATTGCAATTGCCATTGCTGTTGCTGTTGCCACTGCCGTTGCCGTTGAAGTGCAGTTGAAAGTCTGATGTAGCTTTGAGATACTGGAGCACTCTCTTTGCTGCGGTCATATGGGTGGGGAATGGACAGGAATTGTATCGGCAGAGAGCAGGAACTGCATATGATATATCGGGCCGCCTTGCAAGTGCCGCGTACATCAACGATCTGACGATCGCTTGATAGTGCTTGGAACTGTCCTTGTCGAGTTCCTTCTCTCCCCGATCGTCGGCTAAGTCGAGTTTCACATTGGGATCCATGGTAGTTGTAACTCCATGAGCATCTTGCATGTGGAATCGCTTGAGATGCATGATAATAAAGGCCTTGTGGCCAAGACTGATGCCGTGGTCATTGCGGTGGATCTCGATGCCGAAGAATTGCCGTGCTGGATCGAGGTAAGTGATGTTACATTTTTCTGAGAGCTTTGCCTTGACCTCGATCGCTGCTTTGGGGGCAGACTCCATACGTGCATACATCATGGAGATGTCATTGACATACAGAACGATGAGAATCCCATCGCTGTGGATATAGAGGTTAGGATCGGCTTGTTACTGTGTGAACGTGAGGGAGAGGAGGAAGGTGTTGATATCGTTGTGCCAGAGCCGTGGTGCTTGCTTGAGCCCGGACAGAGCGTTCCTAAGTCTCACAATGATCGGGGGTGAGTGTGTGTCTTCATGTGGTCAGGCATCGGGGAGCACTACCTAGATATCATTGTCATCGAGATCAGGGTTGAGAAATGTGGTGACTACGTCCAAGTGATCGATGTTCCATCTACATCTCCCGACCAGAGAGATGTGATATCGAAATGTAGTTAGCTTTCCAAAGGACCGTATGTCTCACTGAAATCAGTCTGCTCATAGCCTTTGTAAGGGCACGTACGCCAGCGTTCGGCCTTATAGGCATACGTAGGGTAATTATGGTATATGGTTTCAAACGTGGACTCGAGTAATAGTAAATATAGGTGTATAGGTAGGATTATCGCTAGAGATCTAAGTCTTGTGGCGAGCCGACTATATAGAATGGCCGTTACCCGGCCCGGGGTCACGTGCCGCCGTTACATTATCCCTCTCTTCAGGGGCAGACCTCCTGGGCTGTATAAACCGTACAAGAGAAACGGAAAGGAAAGGGAAACAAAGAATGAAACAATCATCCTACGTACGCAATCGTACGAACCCATAAGTCCCACAACCGATCGGTACAGCTCAATGGCGACCTTTCGGCAGATCCGGCGCACAGGGAAACTCCACATCCATTGACTGGTGGTAAAAACCCGTGCCGACGCCGTTTGTACCGGGCCGGGATCCAAAGAAGAGAAGAAGAGAAGAGAGAAACAAGAAAACATCTAAAAGTGATCCCATCTCCATATCTCGACTTCCTAACCGAACCCATGCTCCAACGACCATCATTCCCGTAGCTTGTATCTCGGCGTAGGTCTTTGTTGAAATTGTTAGGGTGGTAGAGCTTCCGCTCGTGACTTGGCATCGATGCGAGCTTCCGCTGCCGGCATCGTTCGTAGCCGTCAATCGTGTATGTCAATCGCGTCTTATTCGTCGATATCTAACACGTAAGCTTCTCTAAGATGTTTATACTTACCAAGTTCAAGCGCGCCTGCGCTCTCTTGAGCCTTCGTGCAGTGCTTCCGCATGCTCTGTAGAGTATCTCTTGCAGCCGGTAGTCATCAGTACTCGGTATTGACTCGTTGTTCGAAGTCCGCTTTGGTGACCATCCGGTCGACTTCATGGTTGCGCTCTCGAAAGGAGGCTTCAATAGAATCTTGATTGACTTGGTAGACTTTGCCGGTCGACTTCTCAGCAGACTGATTCCGGTGAGCTTTTGGCTTGTCGGTAGGACTTGACTGGTCGACTTTCAGTAGACTTCTCGGTCGACTTCTCAGTGTGTGTCTCGGTAGACTGCCTCCCGGTGGGCTTTTGACTTGTCGGTAGGACGCATTTTGACACGGTCATCCCCCCTTTTGAAGTTCGTTGCTCCGTCGACGACTTAGACTCAATTCGGTTGTCGATTGCCATCGTGGTTCGGTAGACTTATGAACTTCCAGTAGACTTTGGGTGATCTTTGTTGACCGACGCGTCTTTCGGCAGCCTTCGTCTCTGGATTTCGGAGGTCTTCGACTTCGCTTGTCTTTTGGCAGGTCTTGGTCGGCTTCGCTTGCTTCGTCTCATTTTTGCACTTGCTTTCGTCTCATTTTTCCACTTGCTTTGGCGATTC
>Ga0307515_10000410_pt1 | contig 103755 bp, 127 predicted proteins | sample 17_EM_MG_FD_194513 | JGI IMG/M metagenome (GOLD analysis project Ga0307515, IMG submission 194513) | Populus trichocarpa ectomycorrhiza microbial communities from riparian zone in the Pacific Northwest, United States - 17_EM | ecosystem: Host-associated > Plants > Roots > Unclassified...
TACAACTTGAAATTTTTGACGGATGGGGAACAAATGTATTGCAGTACGATTTAACAACATCCTGGCGATAGTGAGATCTTGTGGGCCCCCCGCTACATCCTCTTAACTAACTCCGTGCGATAGGTATACCCTCGAGGGAATTCTCCACCTTGGCTGGTGATTGCCTAGGGTTTGAATCTCTCCCTGGTCCAACCTGCGGGACTGGACGCACGAGGTATCAGAAGTTTGAAGATTCTTGTGCTCCTCCAAATAAAAATGGATGTTCAGATAATCCAGTCGCAGATCCTTTTGTGCGTGCATGGACCGGCGAAATAGTGCGGATGAAAAAGTTGCTCCTCCGTTGAGACGAAGGCCAACCAATATGATGTGCTGGAGTCGTCCGTAGTATGACTTCGGTGGACTATGTTGGCTGCTCGGTTGGAAAATCGGTGTGTCAAAGGCCTTATACTGGATGACAACGAGTGGTAGCTTGGCTGTTGATTAGGAGGCGACTCACCCTCGCATACTGGGCATCTCGAAGGTCACACTCTATGCAACACCGCGGTATTTTTGGAAAGCAGGTACTCAAGTTATTCCGGTCGAACCCTGCCCACTCACCGAACGTCACAGTGGTATACACCCAAGGCTGGGACACAACGCAAAAAATCCAGGTAAGTACATTGACGAGGACTCCACCAGCTGACTCGTTTGAGCTCCAGCAAATTGTCCCTGGGTACATGACTGAGTGACACCGGATGGACTGGTCCACCCTGTCGGGCAACGAAAAGAAAATACCGTTCAACGGCGGGCATATTGAATGCTGCGGTAACTCGATAACGTATTTCAAACAGGACAGACCCACAGTGTCCTGAGAATCCCGATCGTTCGAAGGTGCGCCGGGCGACGGAGGTGACCGTGAAAACATCGCTAGTGAACGGAGGGCGGGGGCACACGTTCGTGGGAAAGCAACTCTCCCTCAGAGGTACGCATACAATCTCATCAACTCTGCGAAGAGGAACCCGACGGCATAGCGTGGTCGATTGGATTCGTGTAGCAAAGCCGTGAAGCACGGGGGTGAGGGTGAAGAGGTCCGGCGCGCTGAAGGGGCACACGAAATGCTGATATAACTTTCCCGGAGCCTCTGGATCAGGGAAGCGTGAACAATCACGTTATGGATACTCGCCCTCTCGCCCACACCACTCCCGGCGGACCACAGGATACCTGGGGTTCGGGCCAAATCGTGGACCCGTCTAGCACGCAAAGTTATACCGCTGACTCTTCCTTTCATTACAGCGTTCGTCGTGTTCGGACTCGGCATCAACAATGAAATGCCATCCATGTATCATTTGTTCCCACCTCCGACTCCAAACAACAACGCGGTCGCGGACTCCGGCCAAATAGCCCAGTACCGACCACCACATGACCATCTCGGCGGCGAACCTTCCGGGTCCAATCCCCATCTTATTCCACCACTGAAGACACGACCCCCATTCCCCCATCTCTACCGGTACGGGATCAACGTCAGCGTCTTGATGAGTATATTCTATCCAGACACTTGGCTATCCAACCGTTCCTCCCACCCTACTTCTCTGATACTGGACCCTAGGGTGGCCTTTTCTTCTCACGACTGTTTGGCGTGTGTGACTCTGTGTACAATACGGGCATGTACCAATACTCCAATTCATTGGTATCAAAAAGGGTGACCGGATGAGGATGGAAGCATACGATAGGGCGGCAACATTTCTCAATTAGGCTATCGGTCGGAAATCTACTCAGATCGTCCGCCTGAATTCCAGTCGACATTCATCATTCAAGTCTCAAGAGCCATTAACGGTGCTGGGTTGAACGTTGACCAGCCTCGATCTGAGGCTGCAGTCCCCCCAAAGTCTGGCTGGGGGATTGATCGAGATGATCACAGGCTCGGTCGGCAGGTTGCAACCCAGTTGTTTTCTGCATCGACATCGATCACCGATCAGCGCGGCCGGCGCTGGAGCGTTGGATAATTTCCTGCCCCTTGCTCCCTTGGAAACTGGTCCACGCCATCCACGGCGCACTCCTACTTAGCTTGATACCTCGGCAGTGACTCACCCATCTTCTCCGCCCCACTCCCCCCCCAGGTCAGTTCCTCTCCCTGCACGCTCAGACTCAGCCGAGTTCTAACGTGAACCGCAGAAGTCGCAATGGGATTCTTATCTGGCCTCTGCTGCGTCTCCTCCAAACATATTATGGGCGCAAACGACGAGAAACGACCTAGGCCGAGGAACAAGCCACCAAAGTACAACAGGCGCAACCTGCCATCGATGATTGTCGAGGATCCTGCGCCGTGGGCGGCGAGGAACCACAACAAACTCGTGCGGAGGAGCGACGGCGCGATAGTCATAGTCACACCATCCCAGGAGCCATGATCCCGTCTCAGACGCAACTCGAGCGCAAACCGCCGCTCGACAGTACTCCCACTCGTTAAACCGTGAGCCCATGTACCCGCCGCCGATCACACTGCGAAACACACGCTGAGCGCAGTTGCCCGAATCCTCACAGAATCACATCGTTAGATACCCCACACTTGTAACATACTCGCAACTGTCTTTCTCTAGTATTTATTGGGTATTCTCGTTACCACCGCCGGGCGTTCGGGGACGACGGGTTGCTGAATCCCAGGGTTCAGTTACCGGCGAGCGCCGAGCGGGAGAACGTCGACATGACATTCGGCAAGTGGGTCTTGATGTTGGTGACATGATCTCGTTGGTATGAGAGACGTTCCGGTGTGGGACAGGTTTCATGGCGACTCGAATAATCTCCCAACAGATGCAGGTGACCCTATTCCCAACAACCATATGATATTGTCTAGAATCGTCCATCACGTTGAAAGAGCGCGGGTCACATGTCAATCCATATGGGATACCGTAATCCCGTCTAACAGGAACGACTGAGCGTCAGGTGAGCACCGCCAGGGGGAGAGAGGTCGGCAACACCCACCTCCAGCATTAGACTTCACGGCCTCTTGATAACCTCGAATCGGGTCTGGAGGATCGACGGGTCCAAAAGCGGAATATCGGCTCCAAGTCCGTCCCAATCTCCATGCAGCGCCAGTGTGCGAAGGTCAGGGAAGCTCGGACCCGTCACAAACTCCAGGTGTTTCTTCAGATGACCGGCCAGATCGACTGGGGTCCAACTGGGGTTCCTCCTGGCATGCAGCCCGACCTTCTTTACAGTCCCGAACGCTTGACCCTGAACCCTTACTCCAGGAACGGACGTAAATAGCACATAGTAGTGCACCTCCTCGAGGTTCGGGCACGACGGAAGGGCATCCCGGATCCTGTCTTCATGATAAAACCTCACGTCGGGTACGAATTCAAGGGCGCGAATCTGGCTTCGGAACCTTTCTTCTGTTTCAGACAAGCCAAATTCGGATACGACATGGAACATTGCGGGGAGCGACCACCTCTGTATCTCGCGGGTGAAGGAGCTGGATAACCTTCGGAGTCGCAAGGTTTCGAGTCGAGGGAGGTGAACTTTCCTGATCCGCTTTGAGGCGATGATGTCTGGATTCCACTGGCCGGCGATGGCGAGATATTCGAGGTTTGGTGCGTTATCGAGCACGTCGTAGATGAGGTTGATACCCCCGGACCGATGGGCGTCGGAATAGTGCCACCACTCGAGGCGAGTTAAACTATTGAATTTAGGACAAGTGGCATGGAAGTTCCAACGGAAACCGTCGACCTGCCGCTCCGGTCTGATAAGAGTTTGAATGTGAGGACACGCGGCAAGGATCTCAATCGTCCCTTTGATTGTGGATCTGACGGTCCGACCGAACGGTAACACCGCCCTGCGCACGTGGACGCCTTTGCGGTCCTCGAGCAGGTATTTTAACAGCGTCGCAACGTCGGTGTCGTCGCTGAGCGTGATGCTGTCGATGCCCAGCGATGTGACGATGGAATGCCAATACCTGGAGACGAGGGAGGACGAGAGCCGGTCGCGATTCGTGTGGGACGGTGGATGGCTGTCTTCGAACGGAATGTGTTCCGCATGGGGAGAGATTCGAGGGGGGAGAGCAAGGCGGAGGATGAGAATCCAAAGCTCGGACGGAAGGAGGAGGGTGGACTTGTCGGAGGACATCTGTTTGATCTCCGAAGCGCGTCCTCGTGTTCGCCAGTTTATGTTGAGTGGAGCTCATCTTACCAAACATCACCCGGTCTTTCGGACGGGAGCTTATCTTCTCTCCCTCGGCTGGATGAATCATTTTTTGCTTCTCTTTTTTCGTAACGAAAATACTTTTATCAATATTTCCCAGAGAAACAATGGAGGCATGAAATAAAGCGGAGGAGAGGGCGATAGAGAGACTAAGTATAATCAAGAGGCGGAGCGAGAGAGAGAGAGAGAGAGAGAGAATGATTTAGTCGTGATACACCGGGTGTGCGCGGGGTAGTTAGTAGACGGGCGGGGGGGGGAGGTTGAATGGATCTCGGGGTGGACGGGTGGCAGACAGCGGAGCGGTGACTGGTGACGCGGACGTGTGAGTGTGGGAACAGTAAAAACGGTGATACACAATGCAATTCAGCGGCTCGGTAGACTGTAAATGCAATAATGACAGTCAGCCTCCCGCCCATTGTCATCCGCCACAACAAAGTAAGATAGGACCGGATGACTCACATAAAAAAGAATATAAAGCATTGACGGGTAGGTCGTAGCGTGGGGATAATTGCAGAGTGGCGGTGGTGGTGGTGGCGGCGGCGGTGATTGCGGGATGGCGGGAGTAACCAAATGTCCCCGGAGCCCAACCGCAGAGTCTAAGCCAGCGACCACCCAGGGTTACGGGGGTCATACAACAGCGGGGAGGGGGGAATTGGTTCGGTCAAAGAGATCGCTGTGGACTATTGGCATCGACTTCAAGAGTAGATCTTACAGACCCGGTTCTGACCTGAGGTGGTCGGAACAGAGACTCCTCTATCTTCTGAAGCTCCTCCGCTCGCTTCCTGGATTCCGACCACAAACGAAGGGTGAACTGGAAGAGCGTCCGGGAGTAAATGGCTAATTGGGCAGACGTTTCCTCATAAGCCGCGTCCCCGGATGTCGGTGTCACTTGAGATGTGAACATGGGGTAGTGGGGGGTAGAGTGAGCCATGGCTGGGATATGAAGAGGGAAGCAGGTAGACGAGGGAGGGAGAGTGTATGATCTGGAGAGAAAGGGAGGGAAGGGGGAGAGAATGCAGTGAGTTTTATTTGGTGTCGGCTTGTGCGACGCTCCACCTCAATTTCGAATTGGCTCAATGGCCACGCCCTGTGTTCATTACCGTGCGGGGAAAACTGGTAAAAATAACCGGGAGTAGTTGTAAAGTTTCGTTTCCCGACGGTGATGAGAACTCACGTTCAGTGGGTGGAAAAGCTAACCCCACGCCCCGAATACTTGGCTAATTTTCACTTGTATTAAGTGGGCGTCTACCTAGTTTGTTAAGATTTATCCGACGAGTCCATTCTACCTATTTTCCCTGCCCATGTGATCGTTTGCACCACTCAATCTGATCCTGATCTTATATTCTCCACCTTCTCCCTCTCTTTCCCCGGCCAATGCTCCGGACTTGCGGTATCCAAACAATTTGACTCCACCGTCGCTACCGTGGCGACCATCGGCCGGAGCGCACGGGCCACCGTCACCTCAGCAGGTGAAATACAAGAAGCAAGTACCGACGACACAGGGTAAACGATAGTATAGTATAAGATATGGAAACTCTCTCGTGCCAATCAGTCACTCAACCGCGGGTCCGTCACAATCATTACAAAACCACAAAATGTTCATCGTAAACGTACAACCACAGGCCCTCCTCCCTATCTGCTGCTCGTCGACCTTCTGCTCCTCGAGGATCCAGTTCGGCGTGGCATCACGTCATGCTGTGACCTCACGTCCAAGGTGACAGCCAACGAATGGTATTGTTGCAGATCGTACGCCTCCTGCATCGCGATCCCCGCCGTGTCGTTGGGTAACCAAATGATTGGTGGAGGCGCGATCAACTCGGGAGCATACAGGATCCCCGCCATATCCTCTGCATGGTCCGTGAACGGTAAGGGTGGTATATGAGGTGGTGCGTCCGGGTGCGTCCGCGCAGCTCGGTCAGTCGCAGTCAAATCGTCTAATGTTTCAGTTTCTGAAACCCACACATTCGAGTTTAATTGACGATCAACGAACAGTGGAGCCTGTGGTACTCACGGAGTGGCACGGGGCCTCTCGTCTGGGAAGAGGACGGGATTACTGCCAACGTAATCGACATCATCTCCAAAACGCTCGCCATAGAACCTCGGGGACGGGGTTGTTTGTCTGAGCTTACGAGACTGACGCTTTCTTCATCCACGTTTCGGCGCCTGACTGGCCTTGCCGCGACCCTGAATGTCTCCAGCGAGTTCCGAGTCACCGGACTCAGCGACCTTGCCCCAGGCTCCCGCATCTTGACGCTACAAAACAGCTCCACAAAGAGTGCGACAATAAGCGAGGTTCCCAGAAGCGCACCCGCTTCCGGCCACAACCGTCGGCTGAGCAGAATTAGCCCGAGCACCAGTGGCTGAAGCGCCAGAAGAAGCGCAAATCTTCGCAACATGAACAATTGCACGAGTCCCCCCGTGGGTGACTTTGTGCGTCCATAAACGTAGCCAACGAGGAACCGGTGTGCTGTTTGACCAACCCAAGACGTCATTAGAAAGCTATAAAATTAAAATTAAGAGATTTGATCAGCGGAACGCCTACCAATGAGTGTCAGAAGCAGCAGCAGGGTCACTGCCGGTGCAATCAACGGAAGGATCAGAGCGAATGCAGAGGCGAAAATAATGGCCAGGATGCAGCACGACATGGCGTACACTGGGTCGTATACCCCGGGGTAGACGGCTATCAGAAACGGGGATAAATAGTTGATCAGAACAGAGATCCACTTGAATACAACACGCCCCCCACAGACGGCCAAAGGAAAATGCAAATAGAAACCAAGGATGGTAGGTAAACACAATACATAAAAAAAATTCCGCGAAAAGAACGTGATGACCTACCCCGGAAACGTTGGCGTGGAGTGATCGCTCTTCTCTCATTTCGGACCACCCACCATAATCGGAACGGTTGGAGCATCAACAATCCAGGGGCGACTATGGCGACATTTATCACCAGCGCGAGAACCAAGACCGTCATGAGTATTGACCCATCTGCGACCGTCTTGCCCGCGCCGCCACGCTGGAAAGCATTGACGGCATACAGTACCGCCCCGATTGCCGTAAGCCACAATCCTCCCATGACGGTTAGGACAATGAATGCCGTCTTAAATGCTGTAATTTGAGACCCTGATACCGAAACGTGACCGCTGAATCTGGCGATATCTAATATCGGAAAGCAAAGGATGTGAGTAGTTGCCCAAATGGCCGGAACACCGTACGGGGTGGAAACCATCGTGACTTACGGCGAATCACGAGAACGACAGTGGCAATGAAAACGGTGGCAGCAATTGTGGGGAGGAGAACCGTAACGACCCCGGTTGGAATCTTGTTCCAAGTCTGCAAGTTCCGGAAAAAGGGTAGAAACTCGGCCACATCTGGGCTTGTCGCAAGTAGCAGACCAGCGACGGCGCACAACCCAGCAGCAAGCAACACGAGTAGGAACGCAACCAGTGTCCAATAGACTGTACGGTTCCCAGCGGACCCCTGATGCTGGAGCTCGTCCCACCTGATATCCTCCTTGCTTCTTCCATCGATAAGCTCTATCCCGGGCAAGTGCCGAAGTCCTTTCCCAACCATCAGCCAGCCCTTGATCCTCGCTCCATCAGCGATGTCATTGTAGCTGTCTCGCTGCGCATCGGCGATCTCGGCATTGATCGCCTTCAACCTTGTCCTCCAGTTGCTGATGTCTCCATACACCATCCCAAGATCCTGGTGATCAAGGCCCGACATTGGCCGGACGAAGGGTTGCCTTTGCTGTAGCCTCAAATGCGGGGGAATGGGATCGTTATTGGTTTGTCTCCCCCTCTTGGTCCTCAGCGGGAACGTCTCCCTGTGATCACTCGGTGGTGCAACCGGTCTCTGCGGTCGTCGTCGCGGTTTTGCAGGCGTGAAATGCGGCATGTCAAGGTCACCGGCACCGGGAGGGTTTTCGTAATCCGGTTCGTCGTCCTCGCCGAACTTTTGCGGTGGATCGTGCAGGACATCGACCCAGTCCTCCCCAAGCTCTGAGGTGACCCTTGACTGCCCTTCTGACCTTCGGAAAAACGAATCGTAATGTCCACTTTCGTAGGTTTCGGATGACGAGGGATCATAATTTGGGCCGAATCCTTGAGTAATCGGAGTTTGAGCGATCGATGACGGAGAAGGAACGAATTGTCCCGTCTCGTTGACGTGAACAGGACTCCCGATTGGCAGCCGACCGTACGCAGAGTCTCGGTTCTCTTGGAACCTGCTACCCACGACACGCTGGGTGATTGTGTCCGTGAAGCTAAGTTCACGAGATCGGCCCGGTCGTGGTTGACTGTCCTCTGGGTCTGTAAAGTGTCCGCCGCTGACTCCTCCAACGTTGCGAATCTTGTAGTAGGATGAAGGCATCAAGTAGGAGGTCGGAGGAAGAGAGGATGAAGCGTATGCCGGGTTACGATTTCGTTGTCTCCGCCTGCTAGGACGAGGGCGGGGGCGGGCAACCTGGTGAGTGTGTTAGAGAGGGTTACAACAACGTGGGGGTTTTCATACCCCATAAGAGCCGGCGAGAGGCATCGGCCGACTGATCTCAGGACGAGCAGACGACGTTCCAGTGGGCTGAAACTCGAAGTCCGCTAGTGAGGGCTCTGGCGTGGACGTTCGGAAGGAAGCGATGTATTTGGTCTCTGCCATCTCCAGGTGATCCAGAATATCGTCCCGCTCGTCGATGAGGAAGGCCAGGTGTTCGGTGTCGCTAAAAAAAATTGGTAAATGATTACGAAAATTCTGTTGACGGGGTGGAAACATACCCGATCGAAAACAAAGACTCGATGTCGATCTCTGGCCCTTCACCGTGATTATCCCTCTGTGTCAACCGTCGTTCCCTCTCCTTCTTTTCCTTTCTGCTCTCTCCGCCAGACTCCAACTTTGAGCTCAGCCCCGTCTTCAGCAAGTAGCTCTTCAGCCTCTTCTCACCCCACCCAACAAAGCCCGGAGCCTTGGACGCAGAGAGCCAGCCCATCTCGTTATTCGCACACCTGACCCTCTTCCACCTCTTCCTATAGTTTGCGATCGTATTGAACTCGTGGAGGATCTTCCACAACGCTGGAATCAGGCCAAGTGCGATCAAGAGAGCCGCGAGGATGATTAATCGTATCCGTGTGTTGCCCCTGAGGTCTTCTCCGTTGACAATAGCGCGTGTGGCGAGTTGCGTCGAGTTTGAAGAGAGTAAGTCAGTCGTGGTCGTGGTCGTGATCTGACGGTCGTCTAGAAGCTGGAGCAGCCGAAGGAGCGAGAGGTCGTATATGGCGGAGTATCCACCATAGGTATAAGTCTGTGCGGCGGACAAAGCCAAGCATGGGACGTTGATAATGTATAATGGGAGGGCACCACCCAACGCAAGAATACTCCAGCCTATACAGATCAATAGGGCGATCCACAACATGCGTTGGGTGAGCTCTTCGTCTGACGGGAACAATCGCGCATCAGTTGCGACGTTTCTCCCAACATCATGGACGTCCTCGGGTAAATCCGGGACCAGTGGAACTTTTGGCGAGAGAAACGCGAAGAAACCGTCGCCCAGGGGATTGGGACGAAGACTGTGTATTCTTCAGTGTACATCGAATGTGGTAGTGAATAAAACACGTACTCTTGTTGGGGGAACCACTCCCTGAGACCATAGATCTCCCGGAATTTAGGTCGAACAACAGCGAATATCAACTACGATAAAAGCTCTGAAGTCAGCCACAGCTCGAGAGAGGTGGATACATTTCGGATCACTGGCTGCACGCACCCAGATTATAAAACCAACAAAAGCGGACAAGAAAGCAACAGCAAGCAATCCAATCGATATCGAATCTATGCCCTGTCCGATGCAAACGGAGTTCGCGCCGAGGTTTGACTGAGGCGACGGAGTTTGGGTGACGGGCACGGCGGTTGATGTGGTTACGATGGAGGTAGCGTAGGAAGTAAAAGTCGTAGAAGATTCAGAAATAACAACAGGGTATGAAGTCGTGAACGTCGTGTAGCTATCCGTCATGCTCTGTCCATTAGAAAGTGAAGGTGAAGGAATGGATGTTGAAGAAGAAACAGAAGTAGGTAGGGGTGGTGTGTTGAGCGAGTCGCTGGGGCTGGTTTGTGGGGGTATAACGTTCGTGTCTGTTGGAACGGGTGTTGGAGGGTTGGTGGGGGTAGTGGTAGTCGACGACCACGCTGATTCAAAACTGGACCCGTAATTGAACACAAGGTCCAAGTCCATACACGGCCTGACGCTCGGACCTCAAAAAGTGGAGATGAGTCAGTGCGGGAGTGTGGGTTAGCTGGTTATCCGGGCAGAAATCCAAGGCGTAGCAGTCGTGGATACGTCGCGGTCGTGATTCGGGTGGTGTCACCGGAGAGCGCGGAAGAGATCGAGAGCAAAAGTTCAACGAAGCGATGTTCAACACCAATCTCCGCTTGCCAAAAAGGGAAGGCAACCCGCCGCTGGAACTGAGTTCGTGTCAACCGACTGTCGCACGATGGGCGGGCGTGGTCTCGCTGGGGGATGGTTGCGTTTGGGAGTGAAGAACAGGAGGGAACAGGGAAATAAATTTGATGACGAAGAGTGGGAGCGAGGCAAAAACGCGGCCGATGGCCAAGTTTTTTGTCCACGCGGCGCTTTTACCGAATACTGCCGCATATAATCCCACAAAGGCGGATGAATTTTCAGACGATTTTCCAGGGTTCCACCTCTCTCCGGAGATGCTGCGTATTTTCAGAGCGAAAAATAAGGATGCTAATACACGGGTACATGCTAGTAATAAGGGATCAGAGAACAAAAGATACGTAACGATAGGAAAGCATCAGGACGAAAACGTGGAAGGCGCAAGATTTCGAAGTGGCGATCATGCTGTAGAGTAACAATCTAATAAGCAAACGGACGTTCACCCACACCTGGCGAACGCGGTATTCCTCTGGGCTCCGTCGCACTTTTCAGCAATTCTCACCGCCGCCGCCAGCGCTTCCTCGATCACCGGGCGGTTGCAACAGGTTTCGGGCGTGTTGGCGAGAAGATCTGTCAACAATCTTAAAGGTAACTAGCATGTCGGCGCGTTTGGCAACAAATCCGTACCTCGAAACAGCAGGGCGTATCTCATAACGCGCTGCGTAGGGAGGATCGCAAGTTCCCGGAACGAACAGATCCTCGACGGTTCTCTTGATCTATTTGCTTCAATGCACGACAGGTAACGTCTCGAGTCGCGGGGGTATAATTCATGTTGACGGGTTGTATCGCAAGGGAGTTCCTCCGAGTTGAAATGTCGAAATAGGGGAAGCAGTGATCCAGATGTATCCGATTTGAGCGGAGGCGAAGAAGTGTGACACTCAGAGGAATGCGCCGAATCACTTATCAGAGACATAGTCGACGAATTATCTCCGCTCATCGACTGCGATGTAGTCGAGCCCCTGCTCAACCTCCGAAAAACCTTGGTCACGGTGTTGCCATCGGATCCTCCGCGGGTCGAGTTGGGTTCCAAAATTTCGGGCGACTTCCACTTGTCAAAAGCGGAGGTCTGCCTCGGGCACTGTTTGGTAAGCTTGCGGGGACCGATTGATCCTGTCGAACGCGACCGCGAAGGGTTAGTGAAAGCACTCCCGATCACGCCGCACCAGGGTAGAAAAGCTTCTTCAAGCTGTTGCTCGGATTCGACAAAGGCTAGGCTGACTCCGTATGCGGTCGGGTCAGAAAGGAAACGATCAAGTAGCTGGCAAGAGGCGGCAGTTAATGATGGGAGGTAAGCCAAGAGGAGAGCGGGTGGCTGTGATCGACACTGGTGAAATGAGCATTTCGACCAATTGAAACTGGTTTTTGAAATCGCTTACGTCCTTATTTTCGAGTTGTAAGATACCCTCCAGATAAGTCAATTCGGTTTTGATTAGCTCTCTGCGGCAAAACGCAGATTTCTGGGCTTTCCTCCACCTCCGGTCGTCGTCTGGGGAAGAGGATGGGTATGGGCAGGAGTTGCACCGAGAGTCGGAGACCAAACCGTGCGCGTGATCTTCTGACGGTGAATTGCCGTTAGCGAGCTCGACGTTTCTCCTAAGTTCTTCCAACTCTGCAATCAAGACAGAGTCGGGCACGTCCACCCGATTCCAGCGGGTCACGAGGTTTGAGCTTGGTCCTCGTTGGAGGGTTGGCCGTTGTAGTGGTAACGCCTTGGATGGAGGAATGACAAGGGGTTCGAAGTAAGGGAGGTAGGGATTCTTTACTACGGGAGTAGTATATAGCGGCCCGTCCATGGGTACAGGCGATACACACCTGACAATGTCTGGATAAGTATCGACAGTCATTGTCATTGTGGATGCTGAGCTTCTGGTGCTCGCCGTTGGCGTCGATGGTTTTGCAGGGCGTGCCCTGCGCACCTTTGTGAGTTTTCTGGTTGACGAGGCCAGGGTGGGCAGCAAGATAGTGGTGGGCAGGGCCAGCGAGTGTTTGTGGGGAATGAGCGCGAGTTATGGTTTGTCGGGCCATTCTCTAGTACTTGTAAGGAACTCAGATGGATCGCTTCCCATATGAACCAGCTCCACTGACACGAAAGACAGCGTATCGCTGACATCATTTCTTCGTGATGTCATTCCCACGACCGCTCGCTCTCGCCCCGTCTATCCTCCCAAGGGATCACGCGGGCCGACGAAGAGCCAGGGAAAACCCCAACCCCTCCAGAAGGCGATTGCGCTTGCCTAACATATACCATTCCCCAGGCCGTACACTCATGGTACCGATGAACACTCCACAAAACCAGCGGCAAAGCGGGTTGGGCTGCTCGGGTTCTGTCGGGAGAGCCGATTTGCGTGCCCGACGGGTTCCCATCGGACGATTTAGTTGCAAAATATAGCACCTTCTGCATTAATGTTTGATGATAGCAAGTTTTACTGTAGGAAGTGGCGCTTTGAACAGCTGCTGGCGGGCAGTGTGGTTTTTGCACGTGCACGTGGTCATCTGAACTGCTCGATCTCCGAGTATAGCCTGAGCTGACAGGCTCGCAAACTTCCATCGCACAGGGATCTACGCTTACGTTGTAAGTGATTTCGAAAGACTGTAGATAATCTCTAGCCATTTCACGGAGAAATCGGGAGAACCAAGGCAGGGTGGAGCGACGCTTTACAATGGGTCAACTGCATCACCGCTCTTCAGCCCCTCTTATAGCAACAAACTCGGGAATCTTGGCCAACTCCACAACTCCAACCTTCTCAGACTCCGACACGAATGCGAACCGGTTGATATCCCCACTGTTTTGCCAATCGATCTCAAAAACTCCTGCAAAATTCCCACCATTGTAAGACCAAGTTCTTGTCATGCTCTGAGAAGGGTGGCGCCGATGTCAGCCTTGCAAACCCCGATGACCCGATTGGGCTGAATTAAACCCACCTGCATATCGTACACATGAATGTCACCGTCTGCGCCACCCGTAGCTAGCCATCGCCCGCTAGGGCAGAAGGCGAGGGCGAACAACGATTCTGTATGGTCCGTGAAAACCTTCAAACACTCGCCCGTCACGGAATTCCAGATTCGTGTCGTCCCATCCTTAGCGCACGTAGCTATAAGCTCGTCTTTATCCGGTTCAGTGCGAGGGCACCATTGCACGTGTACGAGCTCCGCCGTATGTCCACTGCAAATGACGCTAGTTCCTGTCTGCAAATTCCATGTTCGTGCTGTCCCATCGTCCGAACAGCTCGCTAGAGATGTTGACGAGGGGTTACACTTCACTTGGTTGATGTCGTTCGTGTGGCCCCTAGAAAACGAACGATGAGCATGGCGTGATATTTTGTGATCCTCGGCGGGTTGGATAGCTTACTTGAGCGAACGGATTGGTTTCGTCGTATTCACCTGGAATACGTGTATCACTCTGTCTGCACCACAGATCACAAACCTCGAGTCGTCGATCCACGCGACATCCAGACAGCTGGCTGCGTTTACGGTCAGGTCGTCGCCCCTCCATCTCAACGGAAGGCGTTCCTTACCATTGTCAGCAGGATACTGTTTCTCTAGCGTTTTGTTGGCAATGTTCCATAACTGAATCGTCGGGTTGAGCCCTCCGGTCAAGAGCCATTTGCCCGACGGCGAGAATTTGAGAGCGAGGATTGCTTGCTAGTACAGAAGATTATCAGCCACTCCCATGGACCGTTCCGGCGCTGTATACTAACAGACTGTTGGTCATTTCCTAGGTAAAGTTCGGCAGATGACGTGCACAATCGCAAACGTCCGTCAACCGCGCCAGTAGCCACGAGTTTCCCATCTGGGCTCCAGTCCAAGCAGGTTATGTCTCGCTGGTCTTCGTCGGGGAAGTACGAAAATGTGAGGGGCGTGACCGAGGATGTGTCCTCGGAGCCGGGTGGTAGGTTCCAGATGTGCACCAGGGCGTCCTTTGTCCTGCACGAACGTCAATTCTACCCCCCGACGGTTCATGATATCGAGGTGGACCAACCCAGTTGCCAGTATGTTCGTGTTTGTTGGGCTCCAGCCACACACGAAGACCTGAATCTCTCAGAAAAAAGCGAGGCGGCGCTGGAGAGAAGAGATAGCGTACCGCGGATTTTGAACCATCGTGAAGCTGAACCCCGGGAACTTCTTGTTCACGAGTGTCTGCCGACATTTCGGCCTGGGCCTCAGCTTGAGAATCCACATCCATCCCATCTTCCTCTGCTCTTCTAGGAGTTCCTTCGTCGTCGTCATTGACAGGTGGTACCGGCCTCAAGCTATTCAAAAGCCTTGTGGTAGGCTCTGGGGGTATCCTCAGAGCAGCAGGCTTCATAGCACCATCAATGTCACATGTATGTTTATCCAATAACGAGAACGGCGCGCGACAGTTCAGAGTGAGCGAACCCTCACACCAATGGGTCTCGACCTCTATATAAAGCAACGCCTTGCTCAAAAGGTCGACGAGCTCTCCACGAGGGATGTGCTTTGGGAAGTTGGGTGAACGATCGAGATGACCTTCTGACTTGATTGCGAACGCGGCATGATGGAAACCTAGACCAACGCGTTTAAAACACAGTTTTTTGAGAGAACTTTGAGAGTACCAGAGTCTTTGAGGTACGAATAAATGAGGCAGTTGACCTCTTCTGCTGTTATGATGTTCGGCATGATCGCCATCGGAGTTGGGTCGTCGCGGTAGCGGAGGACGTTCGGGTGCATTGGTCTCGGAGATCGACTTTGCAACTGTCAGCCCTACTTTGTTCCCGTTTCGCCATCCTGTATCTTCAATACCGGCACGAAAACCGTTCTGTCTGATACTCACTCCGCACACCGATACATTTACTACTAACTTAGGAGACCCACAAAACCTCCGAGCCCCTGGCCCACTGTGTTCGCCGCTGAGCCCACCCCAATGCCGTGGCACGTGCCGATCTCGATGATTGATATGTCTCTCCCTCCCGGTGATTGTCCGAATACCCTCTCTCTCGTTCCCCCGCATTTCTCGATAGTTTCAAAATGAGCGACTACATCGATCCCTGGGATGCTATGGCTCAAAACGATGACTCAGATGGAGACTACCTCCCCACTGGTGCAGACGGGATTGACGCTAGCGACGACGATGAGTTTGGAGATACCGGAGATACTGCTCTCGGTTCGTACATGCCTAGCTCCTATTGCATGATTTCGACTGAATGCGGAACTTGTTGCTTCGCCCAGACTTTGAATTCGGGGGCGGCAGAGAGCCGGGTGCTGCAACTATCGCTGCATTGCAGGAACTCGTCTCAAGTATGGCGGGTGAGAGAGTGGTAAGGCCTATGCAACAATTTCGCCAAATATCCCAGCAGGTTCAAGCTGAACAGGAAGATGATGATGATGACGACGACGACGACAATGAAGACTTCTATACATCCTATTGGGCCTCTGCACTGGGCCACCCGCCCGCCGGAGACAATTGGTATCCAAAGATCACCGAGCCACAACCTGCCGGCGTAAAACTCCTCAGGAGTGGTGATTTCGGGAAGGCGAGGAATAGGCTGGGCACACCGCTGAACAGCAATATTTATTCCAGATTGAGAAGAGTGGCATTGCAGCCGCGCACCGCAAATGCTGTGGATCTGAAACACAACTTAATTCCGAACACGCATGGGACCACAGTGGCTGCGTATTACTCCAACATCTATGTTGCCCAGTTTTCGCCCGGTGCGTCGGATGGAATATCGGTGCTTCTCTGACTGTATTTGCTGAAAATACCATAGATGCCTCGTTCTACTATACGTGTGGTCAAGGTATGGAAAGTTCGGTAGATGACACCTACGACCTGAGACGTGATCTATATATAGACTTCTGGATGAACATCTATGATATGAGCACCTCCATCAAGCGGGATCCGTCGTTAACAATCCCCGATATAAATATCCGCCAATACGAGGATGGCCACGTATCCACAATGAGCATATTGAAATCATTCAGCGTTTCTGGACAATGGTGTATTACTGGTACGCCGGCTGCATTGTGCATTGTGCGGAGAGTTCGTACCGTTTTACCTGCTATCCTTGCAGATTCTCATCTGAGCTCGGATAATGAACGGTAAGCCCCAGGTGGCAGCAGGCGGTCGCAGGCCTTGTCTAATAGATTCCACTGCGCAGCATAATTTACTCATCAATGGTTCGTACTCACCGAGACACAGGGCGCGCCATGCTCATACGGGTCATTCAATAGTCACCGACCGTCTTCATGGCACACACTCACGACACCTCAGTGGGTCAGACAGCATTACAGTTCGGTGAAGAACACGGGATGTCTGCGATTTGGTCATGCAAATTCTCTGCGGACGGAAACGAGGTTTTCGCAGGCGGTACTGGGCCAATATATGGTGTGTGCCGGGATATGTGCTTCCGGAGGCTCGGCTGAGTCTTGGCTTCCAGTCTATGACCTGATCGCGAACCGAAGGTCGATGAGGATTGGCCGTGCGCACTCGGACGATGTCAATTCCGTGTGCTGGGCAGACGCTGCTTCAGGGAACGTGCTGATAAGTGGATCCGATGATGGATTTGTCAAGGTTTGGTGAGAATGGATAATTCTTGGCGTGTTTAGGATTGTCATGCCGAAACGCCTGCTCTTAGGGATCGAAGATCGCTGGGCACCGCACAGAAGCCGTCCGGCGTGCTTGTCGGCCACACTGAGGGGATCACGCACGTGTCATCCAAAGGAGACGGTCGATATGTTATTTCAAACGGCAAAGACCAAGCCCTTCGGTTGTGGGATCTTCGGAGGATGAGAAGCAGCGAAGAGTTTGATGAAATTGGGCGCAACGAGTACCGCATCAGAGGATACGATTATCGGTACGTACGCTTCGCCTTTTTCACCAGGGGGTCTCTATGCTGATATACAAAAAGACGCGGGGTATACCTAAAACCCAGGGTGTTGGCGCACCCAAAGGATTGTAGCGTGATGACTTACCGAGGTCACGCCATCCTAAGGACTCTCATCAGGTGCTACTTTAGTCCTGTTGAGACGACTGGTGGACAGTATCTCTACTCTGGGTCATTTGATGGGAAAATCCACGTTAGTATTTCAACCATGGCCAAGATGGTCAAGTGACTGATGATTGGCTGGGGGATGGCGCAGATTTGGTCGCTCGACGGCACGATTGTGCAGGTTCTTGATAGGTCTCAGACATTGCCAATTGCCTGCGATCCGTCCGCCCCCGAACCCGACGAACCAACGGGGTCGCAACTGCGGGTGGACGGAAATAACAAGATCTGCGTAAGAGATGTGAGCTGGCATCCCCAGGTCCGTCTTTGTAACGCCTCCGCATGTTCGAATGATCCAGGGGGAAGCTAATTTTAATCGTTTGTGATCATATAGGAACCGGTCCTGATGAGCGCCGGATGGGCTCAGAATTCACGGGCGAGAAGTACGGTAGCTCGACATGAATGGAAAGGGTTGCATCGTAGAGGGAGGCTAGAGGACTGGGTTGAGAAACAGCGGCTGGAAGCGAGAGAGATGGGCTGCGTATCTTGGCGTTAGGCGTGGTTGTCATCGGCTGTATTACCATTTTTGTACGATGACGCTGATGGGGTTCGGGGCTAATCACGTGGAGGACGAGAAATGCTCGGCAGGCATTGTTCCTGAGCGGAAACCCAGCTCCGGGAGCCAAGACTATCTTCGGAAGGTCATCGCGCGTTATATAAATTCACCAAGAACGTCTCAAGCCAGATCGAATACCAAGTCTCCCCCCCTCCTTCTCCCCCCCCTTCCATCCCCACGACCGTCGTCACCGCCCACACTCATGTCCGCAGCATCCGCCTCCCCTCCTCCCCTCGAGTCGACAGACGTCGAAAGCGTCCCGCAGCCCACCACCCAGCCCGCCTCCCCCAGGCAACAGCCATCACCAGCCGCGTCTCCCCCTCACGAACCTGCCCTGATCTGTCTTTGGGCCGACTGCGGCAAACCCTACCCCGACGCCGAATTTCTCTACAACCACCTGTGCAATGACCACATCGGCCGAAAGAGCACCAACAACCTTTGTCTCACTTGCAAGTGGAAGGATTGCGGTGCAACTTGCGCGAAGCGAGATCACATCACCAGTCACCTCCGAGGTAACACTTTTTCCCGCGGGAATACACGTTCAATGGCCCTTGGTTAATCTGCCCTCGTCCAATAGTCCATACGCCGCTCAAGCCTCATATTTGCGAGATATGCAAGAAGTCGTTCAAACGTCCTCAGGATCTTAAGAAACACGAAAAGATCCACACCGAGGAACATCACGTTCAACATAAACATTCCAAGGCGATTACCGTCGCCGACCCAGCATATGCATCGAGGGTCAAAACCGAAACACGACCGATGAATCGCCTTCCATCCAAGTCACTCCACCCATCGGATCCTGCCAAGCCTCTTAATAATAGGGCCAAGTCCACCTCTGCAACTTCCGAGACGACCTCCGGTCCGTGATCTCTTGGCATTTCCTTGGCAGACCAGTCCTTCTGACATCCTCTATCCCCTTCCAGATTGTTCATATGGCGCCCTTCCTACTCCATCTCCCGAGTTTGATCAGGCCTCTATTGCCCACGATTTGTTCGGAAACCATACTCATCCCGCATGGGAGTCCCTCCGACCTGCGTACCCTGTATCTGCTGGCACAAAACGTTCACATGACTACGCCGTCGAGGAGTTCTTTACCGACATGAAAAAACGAAGGCTAACACCCTCTTACGATCCTCGTGAGTTGTTCTACGCATTTAGATCCATGTGCGGTCGCTGAACCCTCCCGGCAGGTATGATTGAACGCCTGAGCAACCTTGCGTATTTGTCAAACGGCATTTCCTCTAATCATTCTCATGGTGGTGGCGGTGGTACTGGCTACGGCCATGCTCCCATCTTCAACCCCAGATCCGTTTCCTTTGACATTCGAACCCCAGAGGAGTTAGCGGCCGTGAACGAGTTCCTCATCACCCTCGGCCGCGAAGTCACCACGACCACGAGGGTGCACCCCCTCCCGCCTCGCCGTCCCGCCCATGAATTTGACAATCACCCAAGTCACTCATACTTCAATGCCGCGGGCTTGAACGAGTTGGGGCTCACCGGGATGCCAGGGATCATGAATTCTGCCCCCGGATCTGGAGCATCTTTCAACGATGCTGCCATGTACTCCACCTCCTCTGCCCCTGGTTTCTCGCCCTACCCCTCGAGGTCAACCCACCAATCGGTTTCTGTTCCAGGGATCAACTTTGCGGTACCTCAGCCTACCTCCCTGTTCCCCGATATGCCTACTGCCGGCTTCCCCGAGCTGGGTGGCCGTCGGGATAACCCATTCATCTCCGCACTTTCTACGCCATCCCCCATGTCTGACGCCAAGTTGGAATCCCCTCCGCCATTCCTGGCTCGCGCGCTCGACTACAATTCACCCGAAGTCCTGTCCCCGCATTCCGCCATGTCGACGCCGCCGGGTGGTCTTGACTTTGACTTTTTGAGGGCTCCAAGGGGACCGCCTCCAATTGCACAGATTACTCCCCTTGACAACCATCATCGTACGCTGAGAACTAGGGTTCCATTGAAGTCCGTTCCTGCCGATCACCCAAAGCCCAGAGAACCAAGCCCATCGAAGTCGTTGAAACCTGCTCCTTCAGCGGACCGTGCCTCGGACTCGAACAGTCTGCACCATCTCTTGACTTCCGGAAGCAAAGAATGTACACTCGCTCCTCTGCACCTTCAACGGGAGGACCGTTCACCTTCCCCGCCTGCTTCATCCTCTCGTTCAGGATCCTCCACCCCTGAACCTCAACACCATGGCACTGTTTTGCCGAGCCTCAAATCCGTCACTTCTGGTATTTCGACAGAACGCCTCGTTCGTTCCGTTCGCGATATCGAGATTGACAGTCAGACGGACGAAGAGGATGAAATCCGGTCGACAAGCGATGGTGAGATGGCCGATGAACCTGAAGTCGAGGAAGAACAGAGACAAGAACACGCTCGTCTCATCAAGAATCTGCTTGTCTTCATCAACTCCGAGTACAAGAAGAAGTTTGGCGTCCCTGGGGAGAAGAACAAAGATCGACCAGTTGGAACCAGAACGTTAATAGGCCCCGGCGTTCCTGGAATCCTGAGGCCATTGTCGAGTATGGATGTCGAGATGACTGTCGTTTGATTTGGTTATGTGTACCCGTACCCCGGAAATCCATGAACACTGTAGTACCATAGTACTTATTCTCCTCGTCGTTGTTTTGTACTTATTTGTCAGATTTTTCCAGATGTTCTCCCTGCCCAGCTGCGCCGGCTGATACGTTGATACCCCGAGCTTCGTTCCCGGTGTTGTTTAGGAAACGTTTAAAAATCGACCTCAGGAGAGAGGTCCTTCTGTAAGAAGGAACACGCTGTGTGGAATCCCACTGTAGTCGAAATTTTTAAGCTGGCCGCGCGAAAGAGAGCATGGTAGGTTACATATAAAAAACGGCATAAATGAACGAAATGACGTCACTATCGTCGGAGTGGTGCGATGTGGGAAATACAGAAAAGTGGGTGTTACAAGAACCGCCAGGGTCGCGAAGGCGCAAGATAGAAGGTACATGTGTAATTACAACGGATCTAGAAGACAGAGTCCGTTAGGTCCATGAAAAGATTGCACACCAGGTGCTACAAATGTCCCGACTCCTCCACATCCTCGACCTATTTGGGACCGGGCGAAGATACAGGGGTGGAGGTAGGCTCGTCTGCCGGCGATGCGTCGTCTGGAGAAGGTGTGTCACTGTCGGAGCCGTCGTCATCGGAAGCATTTGGAGATGGTGTTTGTGAAGGCTCCGCGTCGTTGGGAGATGCTTTGGATGGCGAAGGCGCATCAGGAGGTGTGGGATCAGAGGTATCACTGGGGAGGACTTTCGCGATCTCCTGTCGAAGGATGGTTTGGAACTGAGCCAGCTTCGTGGATTGATCTTCGGTTAGAAGTGCCAAGCTAAAGACGGAATTCGGCTTGATGTCCACGGAGTCCAGATTAAGAGCTTCCAATAGGGGCACAAACGGTCGTAGAAAGGGGCCGATCATAGGGACTCCGGTGGTGAGTTCTCCTAATGGTACGACCCCCCTAGCTTTGAGCTTGGCCTGAGCACCACCTTCAGAACTTCCATCCGAGAGAACCTTGTGCACTGCGTTTGACAAGGCGAACTCAAAGTTGGCAAGAGCGGCGATCTGCTCGACATTGAGGGAACTATTTGATGCGGAGCTGACGTCCATTTCTGAGAGGCCGATTGCACCCAACAGTGATCCGAGGAGGGGAGCTAAGATTGGACCAACGATAGGCAGTCCTTCGAGAATTGACTTGAGAGTTTGAGAAAGCTGCCTTTCATGGATAGCTGTCGACCAGATAAGACACGGTCAGGGGGTAGATACAGGGGATATTTCGATGGAATAGCTCACGCAATGTGCTCACTCCGCTCAAACGCGAATTGGAGATACCACTGTGATCGTCTCTATGTTCGATGCAACGGACGTCGGCGCTGCCGGAAGAGCAACGGTCGCCAAATCGAAGAGGAACAGCCAACGCCGATGGAGCCACCATCAAGGAGAGGTAGAGGACGAAGATTTGAGAGAACTTCATGGTAGAACAGCGGAGAGTATAAAGCAGGTAGACAAGCGAAGTAAAAGTGGTAGAAATCTCGCCAGGAGATGGGTGTTTGGGTGAAAGAGAGGATGGTTTTACTCCTGAGGTCGGGTGAGTCAATTTATAGTGGCGGGTGACGGAAGCGTTCAGTCGAGACGGAAGCCAGCGGGATCGAGTCGGAAGTGAGATGACGAGGTCGTGACCACTGCATTGCGCTCGAAGGCCGAGAAATCGAACGTGTCAACGGATGGTGATAATCACCACGTACTTCTACCCGCGCCCGGCTTGGTGTTGAATGTGGGACCCAGGCTCAGTAGGAAAGGGGGTCAGTCGACATATCGTCCGTCGCTCACTCCCATCCCAAAGGATTGTTTCACTGAAATCACGTTCGCCAGTCACACCGCGAACAGTCGCAGGATCTCGTCTTGATCACAGTCAGGGACTTCAGTATGGAAAGTCACCCAGTTTCACCGAGAGTTGGTAGATCGTGAGCCCATATTGACAGTGTGTCGCAGCCTGCCATTGGTGGCCCACTGATCGAGAGTCCGCCCATTATCGCATCACTCCATTCCGCTCAGCGTACGGCTCCTCAATATTCAATCCCTCAGTGTCGCTCAAGTCCGCGTTCCTCTTTAACTTCCCAATCAGCGGTCCAATTTGCTGACAAGCTTGAGCGGATCGGAGCCCCGATGAGACGGTCCAAGAACGTTCGGGTTCGACCCGGTCAAGCCGAAATTGTAGTCAAAAAGTCCTAGTCACCGGCCGCCTCGCGATGATATGGCAGGCTAAGCCTCCCTTCTATACAAGCGATCAAGTGCTCTCACGCCTGCCGTTACTAGAGATCCCGTACTCTCGAGTATCCCTTCTGCGTTTCCTCCGTTCGTTTATCGAAACCTGGAATTCCTGTGATCCATTTCCCACGCTTCTTCTCCTCTCATTCCACCCTGTCTGGAAAGAGCGATGTACGAGTTCGGAGACCGAGCGCCGAGGACAGACGTGTCCCATAAGGATTTGAACCCTTGGATGATGCCCTGGCCCATGCATGTGGAGAGAATGCACCATGAGACGATGCAGAGACTGCCGTACGCAGATCAGCACCCAAAAAGCAAACGGAACGTCTGAGAATTCGTACACGAGCACGAAAAACACGACAAGCAACAGGAACAGGGATGAGGAGTCGTCCATCCCAGCGGTGTGGGCGCAAGGACAACCGGACCCGGACCACCGGTATCAAGGTACCAGCACCGCCATCATATCGGAGCTTGGAATTCACGTGATGGGCCATAAATACCCAAGACAGTGGTACCACCTCCCCTCCCCCCACGCTTGTCTGCCGGCAAGAGAAAAATCCTCAGTACGTAGCCGGAAGTCTCCTGGACCCCGTATCGCTTGAGCCATCCGATCCACTTTGTAGCGGGAGACATCATCCAAGTCAAATAAAGCCCAGGGCCCAAGTTAATTGACGGTACCACATCTTCGGGCTTGTATCCGTTCTTTTGGTTCCCCCACCCAAGGCACGTTCAGATCATGTCTGACCCGGCCAGCGGATCCACCAGCGTCCAGCCTATCCCTCAGAGTCCAGTCCGTCATTATTCAATGCTCACCGACGTCGAGTAAAAGCTGACTCCAAAGCAGGTTCTTGCTAAAAGAGGCGGACCTCCTCCCTCCAACGAGGACGTCGAAAGCACTATCTCTACAGCCAATGCTGACGCTGACCCCTTCAGTTTCCGCAATGGAAAAAAGACTGACGAGGAGCTCGTCGTCCTGAGGCAGCGGAAGAAAGGCAGACCTCTCGAAACCTACCACCGTAAACAGAATGAGGTTTGATCCTTGTGTTTCCAGACCGTTCGTTCCTGATCGTCGTTCCCTCTACAGCTTATCGATAACCTGCTGAAGCCTATGGCCATCCACACGCAGGAGGCCAAAGACACGGCAGATGCTGCGCGTCTTTCTGTATGGCCAGTACCCTCCTCTTCATGTGACGAACCTCACGCTCTTCAAGGTGAAAATCGCCATCTATGCAAGCTTGGTGGCAAACATCGTTTTATCCGCCATCCAGGGTAAGTTTCCCGTACCACTACTTCCATGCCTGTATTTGACCGTCACCATTCTAGTCTATGCGGCTGTCTCTTCGTTATCTTTGTCATTCTTTGCTACAGCCATCGACTCCGTTTTTGATCCAATGAGCAATCTCTTGCTCTGGAAGCTCCACCGCTTGTCAAAAAGGCTGGACACAAACAAATGGCCAGTGGGTGGTGCTCGTCTGGAAACGATCGGAAACATCTGCTATGGTACGAACTACTGCGTCCTTTGCCTCTCGTCTGCTTAATTGTCCCCAGGTTTCTTGTACGTATGCTTGCAGCGCACCCAAGTTCTCCCTCCTGACATCGAAAAGGATGCTTGCCGTCAACCTTGTCATCATAATCGAGTCAATCCGCTCGATCGCCACTCACAAGGGTGATGATACCAACGAATTTTTCATCCCTGCCGTTGCCTCTGTCGCCTCCGCTTTGGGTTTGCCGTCTACCCACTTCCCTTTACAGACCAGGGACTGACGCATAGATTATAGGCGTGAAGTTCCTGTTATTCTTGTATTGCTCTGCCGTCAGGAAGAGTTCTAGTCAAGTACAGGTGCTCTGGGAGGATCACAGGAATGACTTGTTCGTCAATGGGTTTGGTATGATAAGTCCAACACCGCAGCCATAACAAGGTCCGCTCACCTCCCATAGGTCTTCTCATGTCTGCGGGTGGTAGCAAGTGGATCTGGTGTATGTCTTCTTCTCAACGTACTGTGCCCGCTCTCTAACATGATCTCATCAAGTCTTGGATCCTATGGGTGCCATGATTGTACATACATTCCGTGTGCTATCGTGTGCTATTTTTCCCCTAACACTCCCTTCTCCATCCCCAGATCGGCAGCGGCATCATTTGCGCTTGGATCTACAGGATCTACAGGGAATTTGAACTATTGGCCGGAAAATCCGCCCCTCATGAGTTCATTCAGCTTCTGGTTTACAAGGCGGCGACGTTCAGCAACGAGATTCAGAAGATCGATACTGTCCGAGCATACCACGTAAGCCGCTGTCCGTTTGGAATGTGGTGAACCCTTTCTCACTCACCGGATTACATATGACAGAGCGGCCCAGACTACTTCGTTGAGATCGACATCGTCATGGACGCGACCACACCGTTGTGGAAAGCGCACGATATCAGCCAGCAACTTCAGGATACGGTTGAGATCCTTCCTAACGTGGAACGAGCATTCGTTCACGTGGATTACGAAACGACCCACACCCCCGTAAGCACCATCAGTGGTGTACCCACTTTGTGGTGACCGTCTTTCCCCCGTTCTAACGGCTCATGCATAGGAACACCGCAAGGCCCTGTGATTAATGATAGGTCCGCTTAAAATTTACAGATGATCCGTACCCTCAAATTTAACAAACACAATGTACCGTACCAGCCGTTGCCATTAAGAATTATAGACGAACACGAAATATTACACACGCCTCGATTCAACAGGCCCAGATGCGACTCCCGAGGCCGAACCTGAGGTTGGTTGGAGTAGTTTATGGATCCGACTGTCGTATTCTGCGAGGAGATCCGTCCCTGCCGGCCCGACGCGAGCCCCGCCTCGGCGTGCGCGTGGAACCCGCGGGGGAATATTATCGCGCGTGGAAGCAGGGGTATAATTCAGGACAACGGGGTTATCTTTTGCCCATGCTTTGATGCTAAGATTATGACATCAACTTCGATTCCGTATGCAACGAAATATGAAGTTTGACTTACTAACCACGAATTTTCTCATGCTTGAGTGAAAAATGGGACCGTATAACATCCTGGGGGCGAAGTTTAGTAATTCAATCAGGAAATTTGAGAGGTTTACACATACCCCCCACAGTCCGTTTACGTGCGTATCGTCCAGCCAATCTACTATCGCCCAACGAACGGTCTGTACGCAAATGTTCCGGTTATAGTTTATACTCTCGCGGCGCTTTGGGTTGGCGTGGCCGCTCCCTGGTCTAAAGTTCACGGGTCAGTCGCTGACTTGTCGAACACAATCGTGAACTTACTCATTGAAGTACGGCGCTTCGACGAGGATCATGCTCTGGATACTCACAAGCACTTGCAGCAACGTTGATTTTCGAGGTTGCCAATTCTCCTCAGCAGAACCCGACCAGGTTCCCAGAAGTGACAAGCAAACCTTTCCGCAGTTGTAGAGGTTTGGATTGAACCTGACTTTCCCGCCGCCAGTCGTACAGAGGTTCATCGATGGGGGTGAATTGGGATACTGTATCGGCAGGAAGCAATCAAATTCGAAAAGCCCGCCTGCGTACGGCGTGTTATCGGGACCTGCGATCATAACCTTACTGTTCGTGCATTAGAGTTTAGCAGGTATCTTGGTCTTGTGAAAGGGGAGAACGTACATCACATCATTTCTGACCTCGTCGACTCGAACCCAGATCCCGGGGGGCAGACCAGTGCCCATGACTGCCAATTCTTTGAGAATGTGTAACCTGTCTTTCGGGATACGGGTGTCATTGGAACTAGCCTCGACCATACCCCGATAGTGGAAGGACCGGTATACAAGTCCCCCAGTTAGTCCATCTTCAGAGAGCGTGACATGTTTGAAGGCCAATTCCCCGCATGCGCGTTCATAGACCTTGTCTGGTTCCTCACCGTTCGTGGGGGCCCTTCTAGTTTGTTCGTCTGCCTTATTCCCATCCGACTCTGATATGGTCCCCATGACTGCCAGGCAGCGGTCGAGGTCTTCCTTGGCAGCGATGACATCCCCGCAGAGCGACATTTCCTTGATTCCGGTTTCTCCAATATCGCCAGCGATACTTGACATCCCCGTGAGGTACGTCTCGCACTGTTTCGTGAGTTTCTCGAAGTGGTTATAGAGTGGAGCTGCCCTGACGACACCGCCGTCTTCATCTCTCTCCCAAGTAACCTCACCATCGCCGCGAATGAAGGGATCTATCCCGCAACTCTTGGTCTTGGACCACCCTCGAGAGACCAACAGTCTGATGGTGAGCTCGCAGTCAGCCAATCGTCGCATCAGTCGTAGCATTGTCTGGTATGTCTCGCTCCTAGCAATCCAGTCAGCGACGGAATCATTTCTAAGGAGTGCTCCGAGAGTTTCGGGAAGATAAGATAGTCGCAACAAGGCCTCGATCGAGGGGTGTGGAACGAAGTCGAACGGTGCCGGTGAGTCGGCGTAGGGGTTAGGGAGGTAGACCGTCAAGGCATGAAAGACCAAATTCAAAATGTCGTCCCAGCTGCGAGTTCCGTCGGAGTTCACGTCCTTTTTTGTTGTACGGGTAGAACGTTGGCCGGTTTTTGCGCTCCGTTTCGGTTTTTTCGGTTTCTTCGCTTTATGAGAAGGCTCCGAATCAATCTGCGCCCCCCAGCCTGCTCCCCACGGAGTGAGACTAGAAGGCTCTGGAGAGAAGTCGTCGTATCCCTCTCCCCATCCTGGGTCGTCCCATCCATCGAATTCCAAGAAGTATTGCCCATACATAGCCACATCATCGTCATACCCACCGAATCCCCCGGACTGTAACCTGTCAGTCGCATAGCCAGTCCCACCGGGGCCAACTGCGGAGGATTTCTTTTTGGAAGCTTTCGTCACGGTACTGTTAACGCGTCTTTGAGAATCGGACAGCTCGCTTAGGTGGTAGGAGTCCAGAACCGCAAGGATCTCAAAAATGGCAATGACTCGAGCGCGAGCACAGCATTTGGCCGTATCACATTCGTCGACCTGGCTGCATGGCGAGACGCACGGAACTGGGGACATGCACCCACGACAGTGATTGATTTTACAATCGGTGCAGGAGATGTGAAGTAACTCTGCGATGTTCCGGAGATCTGTTGACGCCACCTGTAACGCAGGGTCAGCTTCATAGATTGGATGAGTGGCAATCCGCATACAGGGTTCCGAATGGGTCGAATTGGTCTTTCGCACTGAGAACACTTTCTTTCGCCAAAGAAAATATGTCTAAATTGCTCAAGGATCTGGTCAGGAGGATGGATTTCGCTCGACGCCTCGAGTTCACCGAACGTTTCTTTGATGGGATCGAGCTGGTGATCTGGGACCTCCAGGGGCGTTTGATGGCGCGAAACGGCGGATAGGATCGGTTCCTCGTCGTCTGGGATAGATATGACATCGATGTCGCGTAGCCGAGGTTGCGGGTCGTCCGTTTCAGGGACAGCCCGACCCTTGCCTTTCTGTTTGGCGGTTAGACGTGGGGGGGAAGTCTGAGGGACATCGTCGTCGCTGTCCGAGATGACGATTGGAGTATTGTTTCTCGGCTGTTTCGCGACGGGTCCCTGGACCGTAACGGACGGTTTGCGCTTTCGCGAGCTTGGCATTGGTGGTGGTGGTGGTGGTGGCGGCGGAGAGGGTTATGCGGGCGATCACCATCGCCTTCCGAATTCGGACTTGTTATAGGTCGAGGCAACAGTCAAACCTACTCGTATCCTGACTTACCCTCACCCTCACCCTCCGTCTCTCGCCCCCTCACCTCCCGCTCCGTCCACGCCCTCGCTGTGAGCTCTGTCCCGCCAGATCACAACTGCATTTGCTACCCACCTAACCGAACCGCGACACAGTCTCCGCCTAGTAACAATAGAACATCTCCAACATCAGCGCTCTGCATCAATGGTACCATTCCCACTTATCATTTTCCCGGTGATCACCCCAGATCTGACACAGTGCCCTCCATAGGAGGCCCACCACCAAGACCCGGAGGAGCTTTATGTGAAACAGGATAGGATTGGTGCGAGCTCTCTACGGGAATGCGCCCGCGTGCACAGCTACTCATCCGGTTGTGGCAGGCAAGGGCTCGTTTGGAGAGGTCTATAAAGGGTATCACCTCAACCCGCCTATCGTATCCCTAAAGTGCGCTCATACAACCGACGCTCAGCTTCGATAAACGGACGGGGAAAACTGTAGCCATCAAGATTATTGACCTTGAAAGCGCAGAAGACGAGATAGAGGATATCCAGCAAGAGATTCAGATTCTTTCCCAACTCGATTCCCCACATGTGACCAAGTAAGCCGCCTCCTGTCCCCAACCTACCAGCCAAATAACGCCCCCACCACAGATACCATGGCTCGTTCTTGAAGGGCTCCCATTTGTGGATCGTTATGGAGTGCGTGTCCTCATCCCCATGTTCTGCACACCAGATGACCTTTCGCCTCGATAAAGGTACTGTTCGGGAGGTTCATGCTCAGATCTGGTACGCTCCGTTCCCCTACTTCCACCTATCCCAGAAGTTGAATCAAAAAGATGAAACCCGGAGTCTTCCGCGAAGAATACATCGCAATCATCGTTCGGGAACTTCTCAAAGGCCTGGAGTACCTTCACCAGGAAGGCAAACTGCACCGAGATATCAAAGGTGAATCCTCCATCGCCCGTATCAAACCTTCGACTTATCCATTCCATCAAGCCGCCAATATCCTGCTTTCTGCAAATGGTGAGGTTAAATTGGCTGACTTTGGTGTTTCTGGGCAATTGTCCGGGACATTATCTGCAAAAAAGAACACGTTCGTCGGAACACCGTACTGGATGTCGCCCGAGGTCATAAAACAGAGTGGTTACGATCACAAGGCCGATATCTGGAGCCTGGGGATCACGGCAATCGAGCTTGCCAAAGGGGAGCCTCCATACGCTGAGTTGCACCCAATGAAGGTTTAGGCGTTTCCTAGCGCACCTAGCCGGCGGCTAACCTGTTTCCGCTCCCTCAGGTTCTATTCTTGATCCCTAAGAACCCGCCCCCACAGTTGGATGGGGCATTTTCCAAAACGTTCCGGGAGTTTGTGGCTTACTGCCTCCAGCGTGATCCCAAGGATGTATGTCCAAACGATCCCAATCGCTGACAGGTTCACTAACGTCCCTTCAGCGTCCAACCGCTCGAGACCTCCTAAAACACAAATTCGTGCGGATGGCAAAAAAGACGAACTACCTTACCGAACTCATCGAGCGACATGAAAGGTGGAAGGCGGAAGGTGGAGATAAGGCCGATGACCGCGAACAGGTTCGCGATTACGACGAGTTCGTAGCTGTCTTCCATTTCGTTGCGCAACACTGAAGGGAGTGCCCACAGCCAGAACAACAGCGATCCGGAAGATCTCTGGGATTTCGGCACCGTCCGCCACGTCGGGGCAACCATCGGCCGCACTCAGCATAGCACAGCGATTGACGATCATGGCGGCAGAAACGGCGATCCGTCTGGTCACCCTATTTCTCCAGCTCCTTCGAACTCCACAGGGACCACAGCATACGATCATAGACAGTCGATAGATCACCCCCCCATTGCCAATAAGGGTGATAACCTTCCTCCAATTCCGCCGCCGCCAGCGAAGAAGTACGACGTCGAAGCGACGGTCAAGCATGCGCTGCCAATAGGTTCTGGCACAGCGAGAGCTACAGTTCAGAGGGAGCCTTCCGACGAGTATGACGATTACGATGAGGACTTTGTCCATCACGAAGGAAAGAATGGGAACGGTGACACGGAGTTACCGGACACAACGATCTTGGACTCTGTCGTCCTTCCGGCGTTGGCCTCGGTATGATTCTCCTCCTGGCCCCAGTGGGATGGTGACTCCTGACCTAACGTCTCTCCTAGCTGTTCCCGCGAGTGTCTACCCAAGAAGCACGAGTGGCCCTGAGCACATTACAGCGTGCCTTCACCGAGGCAGAGAGGATCATCCCTGGAGTCACCATGGAGCTCATTCACGAGATAGTTGACTCTGTAGAACACATCGACACCGATGATGACCGTAGATGATCTCCGGACAGATAGTTCATCTCGGTGGTTTTTTTCAAGCCGTCGCCAGATCTTTTCTGCGGATAATCTTTTCCCCTTCACTCGTACCAGCCTCTACGTGGTTATGCGATTTGATTCCCCCCTTATCTCATCAAGTATCGCATCCACCATCCTGTACTTGTAATATCACTTTTCCATCGTATACCTACTCCGAGTAAATAATACACATCACAACGTTCTAATCGAACAGACAGGTACTAACCGCAGAACAACGTCCTCTATGTAGCCGCTACTTCTGGTTTTGGTGTCCGTCTCTTCTTCCCCGTTGCCCCTTTCTTTTTCGACCGCGTAACCTTTATAGGGTCAAGGCTCCTTGACCGAGGGATTTCGTCGTCCCCCGCGTCATAGGTCGGGAAGGATAACACAGAAACCGGTGTGGACGACATCGATTGACGGAACTCGTTCGGGTTTGGGAAAGTGGGCTGGGGGGTTGGGAGTGTTGATGACTTGGAGAATGTCGGCATCTCACCCTCCCTGTCGACCACAAACCTTTGCTTTTGATGTGGCGGTGTTTGAGGATCTTCCCGGAGGACAGTCTCTGGTCGTACTGGTGCTGCGATGAAACAAAATGAGTAAAGCAGTGATATCTCTGTAGTTAGGATAGGGCGGACTTGGGGCGATGGGCATAAGATCATCGAGACGAACGATAGGGATCGAGTCGACGTCCGAGGAAGCGGGTGGTATTGGCTTCTCGATCTCCCTCTTGTCAAAGATGTAATATGGATCATCCTTGAGCCTCTCAATGCGCTCCAGTCGTTTCTGAGAATACAACGTCAGCACGAGGGACAGGCGAGGCGAGGGCGCGATAAAAGGAACTTGCTCTTTCTCGTTCTGCCTTCTCTTCTTCAGTCTCTGGCGCCGGTGTAAGAGCATCCTCCTGGAGCAGTTCGTTTTTAGGTTTTTCCTTGGCTTTGCTGCTCGATTCCTTCTTTTTCCCTTTCTTCTTCTTCGGCTTCCGTCCACGTTCCTCCCCCTCGGTAGCAGGTGTGGGCGGGACACCCTTAGGAGGGGGGACAATCCATTTATCCAAATCTAGACCCTCAGGTATCGGTACGTTCGCCTGGGCTGCCGAGGCTACTGGATTCAGCGGATATGCCGACACCAGTGGGTGAATGAGATAAAGGCTCTTCGGAAACTCCGGCACCGTAGTTCCGGACTCGAAGCCGTCAGAATCACTGGCAAAAGCATAGCTCTCGGCTGGCCGTGGTTTGAATTGCGATAGGTCGGCATCAATGAAAGCAAACAGTCCTAAAGAGTTTGCCGCCTTGGACCATAATGAGTGATATGTATCGTTATCGTTGTAGGAATACCCACTCGTTCTTGGACCTCTATGTTCGGATCAGCCGCGAATTCCTGTAGCCTCTCGACAACGTAGCCGACTTGTTGCTTGACCTTCGGAAGATCATCGCTGTCCCAGCGCTTGGCAGTCTCCACAGCCCAAAAGGCGAAAACCTTCGTTGCGGCGTGAACGCATACCGCAGCAGTCTCAGGATGTAGTTTGGAAATACCCTGTTGAAGCAATACGGGTAATAACTTTTGTGGCTCCGCCAGCTCCCTTCAAAACAATCAGCGTCCCAGCCGCTACAGTGAAGAAGAAGGATCTCACCCGCAGTATTCACCACAAATCCAGGCAGCGGCCCACAAAACTTCCGCACAGCTTCCTTCGTCCGATGCATTCAAGAGAAACGTGTCGTCGTTCAGCAGTTTAACCATCAGTTTCACAGCATACCTCCGCGCGGCCTTTACACGTCCAACAACGTCCACAAGTTGGTCCTTGATCTGAAGCCCGACGTCTACGGTGGCAACGTATGCAAGGTCAACCAATACCGAAAGATACCACTCAAAGTCTGTCACGTTGGCGTAGGTATCGCGTGAGCATATCAAGAGTATCCTTTGGGCAAGTGTCAGTCGGTATGCACGGGTTCCGGCGAGTGCGCTTGATGGTTGTACACCGTGGGGCGACTGTGCGTGTTGTGACAACGAATGTACTGCTGTAGGGACTGCTGCCACAGAGTCTGGTCTGGCCAGATGTGACAGGAGCTGCTGTGTGATAGACTGTAGGTTATCTTCGTCGACCTAGGTATGCAATCTGAGCCCGAAGACCACGGAGAGAAGATGGTGACGTGGGTACCATAGCTGAAACAAGATCCAGTGCTCTCATCCGAATACTCATATCTTGGTCATCGATATTCGACAAGATGGCTTTCTGGTACTCCCCCACAAGGTGCGGGTGGCTGGGAACGATCTTGGTCAGCGCAAGCAGCGCGATGTATTTGACTAGAAATGATGATCAGGTGAATCACACAACTATCCCACTGCAAACTTACGGTTCTGGTCAGGATCCTGCAGGAAGGTGGCTAGTTTAGTGACGCAAGTCCTTGCGAAGGTGTCGCCGGAGTGCGGTTGCAACATTCCTCCCACTATGCATGTGTGGACGCATTCATAAAGCAAAGATATCGCAGGCGTCGTGTTGATGAGGTCCTTGATCGGCTTTTGGAGTTTGTGGGCAAGGCGCGGTTCGTGCGGGGTCATCGCACCGAACTATGAGTCGTTCAGAAATGGCAACCACGGGAGAAACCTTGCGAACGTACAAGTTTGATGACCTTGATCAGTAACCAGTTGTTAGAAGAGGTTGTAAGGAGGTGGAATAACTGAGGAGCTAGCATGAGGTAGTCGGTAGGATTCTGGCGAACAAGTTCGCAGATAACATTCACGGTCGCGGACACAACGCCTAATCAACGGTTAGTTGGTTGACAAAAGCCACAGCATATTCCATGCCTTGGTCAGGGTCGCTCAGCTTCTCTGCTAGACGTGGTGAGGCGGCGGGGGCCACATCGGGATAGTTGGAAATTATCTTGTACAAGGCAACCACCGCACGTTTCCGGATCACCGGTCGCGAATGGTTAAGCATCGCAGTAATTTCAGGATGCAGATCTCGAGCCAAATCTGGCGTTATAAATTGCGAGAGTCCATTCAAAGTCACCGAGATGTCGAGGGGCGTGCCGCTTAAGTCCTGTAGAATTGAGCTATAGAAAGAACTGCATTCGAGTGGAACGGCGAACCTTTTTCAACAAGTTGGTGGTTAGCATCAGCACGTCCGTATCCTTCGAGAATGACTGTGACGCCGCTAAGTAGCCGACAGACTTGAGATGGAACTTGGGTGAAGACATGACTTCGACGACGTGGAACGAGGCCCAGCTCATGTCGTAACCAAGCATATCAAGCTAGAACCAGCTGAATAAAAGATCAGATATCTCCAAAGCGTAACGCTCACATAGGTGAGCTTCATAATGGCTCCCGCCTTTAGTTCCATGTCCTTGCTCTTGATCTCTTCCCGGATTTCATCCACAGCCTTATTTATGAACATGGATTCATCTTTCTTATTCGCCCGCAGGCCGCGAATGAGATCTCGTAGGGTGCGTTCCCACATAGAGATAGAGAACTGGAGGCGACGGTTCCGCCAGCCGGCCTATAAAGCGTGGAATTGCGGGGGCGAGAGTGGAATGATGGACACGTGCCTTCCGATCGTCACTCAAGCCGCTTTCATCCCCGCCTCCGAAGTGAAGCCGTGAGTATCTATCTCCCCCGCATTCCTGCTGCGACTTATCAAATATGCTCAAAAAGATAGTTCTTAAAATCTGAGCCGAGGGATTCGAAAAGGATGAGCACCCTTACTCGGGACGAGTACGAACGAGTTCCGTCCACTTCACACCCAGCCTCTGAAATACTTGCAGCATCGAAATCGCGACCCGCGCCGCAGACCAGTTCACTCGCCTGTATTACTCCACGTACGACTCGCCAACGAGGGTCATAGACCTACCAAAATTCTACCGCCCTTCGTCTGCGATCACTTGGAATGGCAACCCATTCGCGGGCGCGGACGGCGTTCGAGATTTGTTGAACGACAGCCCTTTAACGAAGCACGAAGTACAGTGTTTTGACTGTCATCCTATACCAGGTCAGCTCCGCTCTTACCCATCGTCTGTTTGTCGTGTGCCAACCTAACCCCCGACAGGGAGCCAACCTCCGAACCTTCTGGTCACTGTTTCCGGCACAGTGGCCCACGGTACCCCGGCGAACCCAACAGCCCCCCCGAATAACACTACAAAGTCGAAGAACGTTGACGGTCAACCGAGAGTCTTCTCACAAACTTTCGTTCTTGTCCCTGATTCCTCAGCCGTCCCAGCGAAAACAGGCGAAGTGGCCAAATATTATATCAGCGCGGACGCTCTCCGGTTTGTTGGCTAGAGGATGCGATTATAACGACGTCATGGGATCTACTACCTAATAATAATGTACAGCAATACAGTAGATAATCAACCAAAGGTTTGGCTAGACCTCGCACTGCGCTTGACCTTGGAGAGACGCCATTCGTCCGGTTTCTCGTACTAAAACACCAAGTCAGCATGGTCAGAATCGTGGGAGAACAGCAGAGACTCGCCTTGTTGTACAGCGGCTCGATTTTCTCCTGTTTCTTGCGTTTGCTGATCTTGCTTGAGTCTGCAACCTTGAAGAATTGCGGGGCGACTTCGACCAGCCATTTAGGTTCTACTACCGTCACGTTGTGACAGTATTCCCTCGTCGTCAGGATCAGTTCGTGGTACACCAACCATTCGGGTGCTCTATTAAATAGCGCGGACGATGGGTGGATATAGACGGGGGTTCCTTCGACCAGGGTCTTGTACCCCTCTTGTGGGTCTTTCTTAGCGGCATGTCGGAAGAATCCAGAGCAAATTGCCCGTCGAACAAGGTTGTAATCACGGCCAGCCGAGACGATATCGTGCTTGTACCTGAAAAATATAAGCGAAATGGCTAGGGTGAATGCTGCAGGTGCTTACCTGTCCATGATACCTAAAAGTTGCTTCCGCACGTCCTCGGCTCTCCGCACACTCCTAGCCTGGATGAAGTTCTCGAAACACCACGGATTGGAGTAACTGCTGGCTTTCCACCCGTTGTATACGGTCAACAATGTCAAATGGTCTCCCTCCGGCTGGTTGAATTTGGCCTTCTTGGCATCTGCTTGTCCCTGCTTCTCTTTCGGCCGATAGAAGACCGTAGGGATCGACAGCATAGCAACGATAGATAAAATTTCCTCTGAACATCCAAGCTCAACCGAAGCGATCAGCATCTTCGCAAGAGTCGGTTCCAACGGGAAATCCGCCATCTTACGCCCCAGTCTGGTCAACAGACCCTCGTCGTCGAGAGCGGATAACGCATACAACGAGTCAAGCGCGGTTAACATTGCCTGCGCCGGTGGAGGGTCCATGAAATCGAAGCTGAGAAGGTCGTTGATACCCATGGCCTTCAGTAACAGGATCGTATGTGCGAGGTTTGTCCGTTGGATATCGGGGATGGAGGTGGGAAGCATCTCGTTCCGGTAGGCGGCCTCTGTGTAAAGACGGTAGCACTTCCCCGGGCCGGTCCTTCCCGCACGGCCTGAACGTTGACGTGCCTGCGCCTGGGAAATGGGCATCACGACAAGCGAGTCCATACCAAGCCTGGGGTCGTAGACATTTTGCTTCGAGAAACCGGGATCGACGACGTAATAGATACCGGGGATAGTCAAACTCGTTTCCGCCACGTTGGTTGCGACAACGACCTTCCGAGCTCCAGGCGGGGTGGGTTCGAACACACGTGATTGGACTTCGGATGGTAGAGCGGAGTAAATGGGAAGGATGATGAGTTCCGGAACCTTCGGGCCAAGTGCCTTCATACGTTCGTAGAGTATTTCGCAAGCAGTGTCGATTTCTTCCTGGCCTGTCAGGAAAAGAAGTACATCGCCCGGAGGCTCAGCCAGGTGGATCTGCATGACGGTAATAAGAGAGGCGTCCAGGTAATCGGTTTCCGGTTCCTTCGTGTAGAGGTATTCGACGGGGTAAGTTCGACCCGGGATCGAGAAGATAGGACACCCGAAGAAGTACTTCGAGAACTTCTCGGCGTCGAGCGTTGCTGAGGTCACAATCAGTTTAAGATCTGACCTGCGTCGCACAGCCTCTAACGAACCGTCAGCTATGAAAAGTAGGCTGAGACAGAAAGATACTCACTCTTAAGAAGTCCGAACAAAACGTCAGTGGCGATGGTACGTTCATGAGCCTCGTCGAGCATGACGACAGAATACCCAGTAACATCCGGATCAATGACAGACTCTCGTTGCAGCATACCGTCCGTCATAAACTTGATCTTGGTCTCGGGACTCGTGCAGTCCTCGAAACGAATCGTGTAACCGACTTCTTGGCCTAGCCGACAACCCACCTCCTCCGCCACTCGCTTTGCGACAGACATAGCGGCAACACGACGAGGTTGGGTGCAACCAATCTTCCCGTTCTCAGAGAAACCTGCTTCTGCGAGGTACTGGACAATCTGGGTGGTCTTTCCGGATCCCGTGTCTCCGACAACGATAAGGACTTGATGCTACAAGGATCGTCAGTATTGTTCTGAGCAAAAAGAGATGGATCGAGTACCCACCTCTCTAATGGCGTCTAATAAAGAATCTCGGAGTTTGTAGATTGGCAGGCTCTTCCGCTGATCCTGAATACTAAGACTCGTGATCTCTCCAAACGTCGTGGCCTTGCTGAAAGTCGCCTCCTTCCACTTCGGTGCGTCGTCACGGCGGAGGTTACTCCTCAGGTCCTGCGCGAAAACCTTGTCCTGTTGCAACGACATCGGGTCCAACCAAGGGGTGCTGAAGTCGCGAGCTTCCGAGTCCGCAACCTCGTTGGCCTCTTGCTGTCTCATTTCCTTCCTCTCTTTGGCGAGAGCGGCCCCGGCGAGCGCGGCGCGGTTCAGAGAACCATCGGGAGCCTTTACGATCTTAACCGGGCTAAGATCTAGTGTCTTCTTCGTCTGCCCTGCCAAGAAAGGCGGCTCTTCCTCTCGTACTTCGACATCCAGTTCCTCTTCTACTTCGGCGCGTACAGCAGGGTTGTTGAAGTCCTCGTCGAGTTCGGGGTACTCCGAGGCGGGAATGGCGCCGGAGGCAATCAATTGCTTGATCTCCCAACGCTCTGGGGACGTCAGTCGTTTGGCTGAGCGCTGTGGCTCGTCAGTCTTGACGCGAAGGGGAACAGCGTTCGGGCCAGTTAGTGACGCGCGAGCAGCCTCCTGTCGCTCAGCCTCCATCTCAGCTTCGGACTTGATTCGGATGTGGGGAGTAAGATCTCGTCCAGTAATTTGATCCACGTCCTTCATGGATAGTCCGATCCTAGTTCCAGCCAGGCTTAAAACCTTGACCTTCACCGTCTGATTGCGACTGAGAAGGTCCGCGGCTGAGTTCGCCCGTGCACCGGCCTGAATATTGGAGACGTGTACCATACCTTCAGTACGTCCCGCAATACCGTCGAGGGTTACAAACGCGCCAAAATCTCTGACCGAAGATACACGGCCGGTGTAAATCTTGTAGAGCACTGGGCGTTCGTCTACGGCGGGGGCGGTGCGTCCATCGCGTCTGCGACCACGGTCGTTGGAACGCCCGCGGGGACTTGGACTGCGGGGGCGGGGGGAAGACGAACGGTCACGTTTTTGGCGTTTTGGTGAGGGTTGGTCGTCCGGGGGGCGCGGCCTGGTTTTCTTCGATGCCGACTCGAATTGGGCCATCATATCATCCACCTCCTTCATCACAGCATCCTTTTCCGCGGAGGACGATACTGGCTTATCCGCAAGGGCAAGCCCAGGGAATAACCGCCTCTGCTTCTCCTGCTCACCCAACTCCCCATGCCCATTCCCCTTCTGACCATTAGAATCATCTCCCTTCGTTTGTCGTTTCTTGTGTTTAGGGTGCATGGTGAGGATTAGACGATCTACAGCCTCCACAAACGAGTCGGGGAAGTCGGCACCGGCGCTGGAAAGATTTGCCTTGAAGTCTGGAAGCGTTTTGGATTCATCGTGGAGGGCAATGACGAATTCTGCCACTGTCTTGTCGTTAATTCCAGTGTGATTTACGACCTCTTGGGTAATTTTGGCGACGAGGGAGAGGAACTCGAGTTGCGTTAAGTCATCGGACATTGTCGCAGTCGAAGGGAGTGTGAAGGATTCCTGAACGAGCGCGTCCAAAGGTGCGTGTTCTCACTTAGTCATCGCGACTCAATTTCTCACGAGCACAACTCCTCTCATTACTGACACAAAACCCACCAGGTCGCGTTGTGACATTACTACTCCTCCATTATACTTTTTGTGGGTAGCTGACCCATATATGCTCGATGAAGTGGGCGACTTTCCAGAAGGCTACACTGTGTACACGCGAATCTAGACGGATATCCAGAGCCTTTTACTAAAGGAACTGTCAGGGCCATTCTATCTGGTCGTGGGTGTCCTCTCCAAATCGCGCATCTGGAGTCGCAGTGCGACAACTACACCACCCAGGGATTCTTAAATTACCGGAGACAGGAAGGACTGCGATCCAACCTACTTCAATTCAACCAGGTGCTGGCGCCGCCTCGATTCCTGATGTTTCGGCTTCATCGGCGCATGCCATACGGAAAACCTCAGACGTTGAGGAATAAATCTTCGGTGATTTGACCCTACTGTGACTCCAATCTTACGAACAGTCACCCGGCATATGATCATACTGCCCAAGCACCATGTCTTCGATAAACTCACGACAAGGGTTTAACACAGTGAAAGGCACAGATTCACCTGGGATTACAATATAGGCCCTCAGTTTTCTGCCCCATCATTGCCCCCACCTGCCGAGTCAGCCAAGAAACTAAAGAGTCGGTCCTCAGACTCACCACCCGTCTGTGTTGGTGAGAGAACCTCCCTTGAGGCAGTCAACAAGATCAAAATGCGGTGAGATGATCTCTCACCTATCCCACCTGTGCGCATAAACAAGCTGACATATCTCCTGCGTAGCGCTACCCGACCGCTTAGCAAGTTCTGTTCGGTTTTTTGTCAAAAAAGTACCAAACTGAGGCCCCCTCTGCTCCTAACCGACGTCAGAAACCTTGGTTAAGGCCAGGTAACGGTACTCGAGGATGATTGCATAGTACACACCCTTACGTGGAGTTGGGGTTCGGGCTGAACCTCCTGTCGCTGTTTAACCCGAAGCGAACCTGGGCAGGGTGTTAGCGATGACAGCGATGGGATAGAGCAAGGGTACCGTCGTAGCCGTGTGTGTGAATGATTCGATGGCGGCATACTTGACTTTACGCCACACTGTTTTACGTGACCGCTCTTCGTTGACATGTTTGACTCAGGATTGACGCCGGCCCGGGGGAGACTCCCCCGGGGGTGGGGGATGTAAGAGCAGTTTGAGAGGTGTTGTGTTTGACGTAATGCAAGGTGACCGCAGACGCCAACCGCGCAGGTCCACGGTCGGTTTCTCCGAGCCGCCCCTGTGAGATCCGGCAGGTAGTCACCAGCTTTCGAGGGGACCATGCCCCGTCCACTGGGCAACTGGCCGAGAATGATGATCGGGAACCGGCAAACAACCGTGAGACGGGGAGGATCAGCAACAATGCACCTCTCGTGCGACGAGCTCGATGGCCACTTCGATCCTGGAGGAAGCAAAGGTTGGCCTGGATTAGCGTCCGTTGATTATTTTTTGACGAATCTCCAGACTCGACGATCCTCTGCAGGGTGGCATCGAAGACAATCATCACAATAGAGGCTTAACGGAAGCCACGTGACTTACCGTCGGCATGGACCCGGGGATCCAATTCTGATTTGCTAAGAGTGGTTCGATGGCAGGAATGGATTATCGTCAGAGGAAGGTTCTCATCCTGCCGGCTCTCTCTCTCTGTCCCTGCTATAAATGTTCCCTGCCCACGGCTCGCTCTCCGCTTGAGCTCTCTGCTAGCGCACAGACGGTCCCGGCCTCCTCTACTCCGGTCGTGGTTGCGTTCCCGTTTGCTTCCACAGGCCACTGGCCCACATAGGTCCCGTCCGCTCCGTGAAAGATGGCACCGAGACAAGGAGGGGTGGACTCCGAGCCGATCAGAATTTATGAGCCCACTCCAAAGGCAGTAGCTTCCAACGTCATATTCCTCGCTGCTTGGCTCGCTGGGACTACTGGCTACTTTCTGGTATGTACCGCACTGTTCATCGATATCAGCGGTATATATTTACTCAAGGATACCTTGTAGAGCATTTTTGTGACGACCCTTGCCCAGTGCATCCGGTGGCTCCCTTTCTTTAGTCTGGGAACCACCCCTCCACCCCTACCAACAAATGTGTCTGAGCGAACCCCCCGCCGTTCCCCGCGTTCCAAGCCAATAATGACGCACTCGTTTCTCTCCCGTGAGAGTGCGGAACGGCACGTGTCCTTCTCTCTTGAGGCTCGGGCAGGCCGTAGTATACCGCAACCGCTGCCACCTTCTACTGAGAACATGACTTGCACATCCGCCTCCCTTTCCTCTGGTGATTCAACCTTGTGTTCATCACCACTGTCAGATCTGGGTGATCTCCCCCCCTTGAAGAACCTTCCCCCGTTGTTGTTGGACCCACAAACGCCTGAACAAATTCATGTTAAGAAGCGTCCAATGACTGCCAACTTCCCAATCAAAGCTAGAAACCCTTTCAAGTTTCGTCGCGCCTCTACTTCATCCGCTCCTTCTCCTACTCCTGAGATTGGCGAAATCCCTCCGCTGTACCCTTCCATCGACGGATTTCCTACACATCCGGTCGAACAAAGTCCCAGGAAACCATCACTAATCCAAAGACTGAACATGAAAGGACGGAGGGCGTACAGCCTCAACGTAGTGACTGGATGTGAGTCTTCTTAGGCACACTCTCTCGTTCCATCTCAACAACCCTCTTCAGCTCCATCCAGCGTACCTACCACGCCCAGGCAGTCGCCGTCGTCATTCCGTGACACAAATGCCTCAAAACGGTCCGCGTCCATCGACATTCCCATACAGACATCAGGCTCTCCGGTGTTTGCCCCACCGTCTCCGCACCAGAGTTCTCCCCGACGGACCCTCTTTAGTAGTTTCACAAGGAAGCCACAGGCAGTGTCCCCTTCACCAGCGCCCGTACGAACTCAACCTTATGGTCCTCCTTATAACTGCCCTCTCCCTGTTCCGAGGCCTCGGCGGTCGAGCGGTACCCGGCGACCAACTACCAGCACACAAACTTCATTACCTCCAAGCCATCAAACGTAAAAACCCAGACCAAAGAAACAGTTTTCTTATTGTAATGCCCTCCAATTCACACCCTGTGAGTGAACTATTTTCCAATTATATGCCTTATCCGTACTCATTGGTGGATCATAGAACGACCGTCAGACATCTTACATTGTATCACAATACATCCAATGCATACCTCACGATAACACTACCATACGTTTCGGAGAGCCTCGCAACAATCCGCAATGACTTATCCATCATAGATTATATTGTTTTGTCTGCCTTACTTCGTAATGGGACTATCTAACTTTTCATGATCATGACTCACGCCTTGGCCGCGCTGCAAGCAACAGGCGAAATTTTTGTATCACCGATACATTGTAGGAGGTAAAGATAAGACGAGAAAGTTAGCGGAATGCCGTTGGATCGATAACAATGAAAACTGCCCATCCAATTTGACTCCAGGGCTCGAAACGTCGAAACGAGGTGCCGTTAAACATAGGAGATGAAATCAAAGTGTGTTGGGTGTCAGCACAGATAGCTTGATGCCGCTATCAGCGGGGAACTTACCGAGGTGATGGAAGTTTCAAGTATCGAACATGGGAAGCAGGAGAAAAGGGGGCGAAAGATCAGATACGTGTTTCACGTGCGAGAAACCGAATTGCCAGAAGGTTTGGGCTGCACGCAAGAGTGCGCGTTTCGCCGACAACCAGAGCCGGTCGAATTGAGTCCCCATTTACGTTCGTCGGTCAGAGGGCGGTCGCAGGTGGTTCTGCCCATCATAGATACCCACTTCTTCGCGTACGTCGTAGGATTACTAGCGCTCTCGACCAGTAGGCAGAAACGCAGTCGACGGTTTCGACAAAATTAAACGGCAGTTGTCAGAATTAAGGTCACTGAAGACCCTCCGGTAGATCGGTTCAGGCATCACCCCGATGTATTCGCCACTCGACGCTCACCGTTCATTCAGTAAGACGGTAGCAGAGAAACTGCGACGGTGCCCCCGTGGAGATTGCCACGAATGTAAGCGGGGGGTGAGCTGATTGATTCGATGAACATTTAGTATTCAGAATCCAGGAGGAGAGGTGATGGAATAAACGAGGCAATTGCACCCACTGTGCGGCAAAATGTTTGAGACGTCAAGGATATGGGCACTAGAGTCGGCCAAGCAAGGTTCAGTCCCCGAGTATTACTAGAACCCGCCAGCAACCCACGTAGACATTGGTGCTCCGTCGTGTACTGACGGTCAAGCTACACGATGATCGACGCCGTTGCCACGTGTTCCATCTCACTTCACCCACAGGCTTCAGACGCGACTAGGCACAGCTGGTACCGTTTAACGTCCAGAATCAACAATGGTGTGCATACAACTACCCTCGGATCTCTGCAATAATAACGCGGGTCCACACCTAGGTTGTTCTCGCCGCCTCGATATGCACGAAAGGCGGAAAAGGTAACACCACATCCTCAGAAATCTAATCGACTGCACACGATTCCAACGTTAATCTTGGATCTACAGCCGTGATTTCTCGACAATTCCGAGACATGTCGCGACCAAGGATCGAATCCCTCCTGACCTCCTTTCCAAAACTCATCCCGACGAACACCCAACACACGTCTGTCGAAACCGCTGAAGTTCGATATGTTTACCAGCCGTTGGAGGAACTATACATCCTCCTGATTACGAACAAAGCCTCGAACATCCTCCAAGACATCGAGACATTGCATTTGATTGCCCGCGTCGTGTCTGACATGTGCAGAAATGCAGAGGAGCGGGAAATCCTCAAAAATGCTTTCGATCTTCTCAGTGCATTTGATGAGATCGTCAGTTTGGGTTACCGGGAACAGGTATCATTGGCGCAGGTGCGGAGCGTGCTGGAGATGGAGAGCCACGAAGAGAAGATTCAAGAGATCATCGCCAGGGTGAGTACCTCCATTTTCTTCACCCAAGCACCAGTGATCAAGTCGGCATCACGTCCCAGAATAAAGAAGCTGAGGCCAAGGAAGAGCTTAAGAGGAGGGCCAAGCAGCTCGAAATGCAAAGGCGTGAACAGCAACGGCGCGTAGCTTCGGGTATGGGAGGTGGAGGTGGAAACTTCCTGGGCGGCGGTGCGACTGGTTATGCTTCCATACCCCAGCGGTTTGAAGCTCCTACCCCTCAGCGGACGGTCTCCCCCCAACCCTCGTCTCTACGCGCCCCCGCTTTTAAGAGCAGTGGCATGAAGCTCGGAAGCAAGAAGACAAAACAAGCTGAACTTCTCGATGCTCTGGGAGGCGAACTTGCCGTGGAAGAACAGTCCGTCCCTCCTTCACCAGTCCACGCCCCAGAGTCTGTCGCTCCAGCCAAGGACTATACCAGTAGCTTCCTTCCTGTCGCGCAAGAGAGGTTAGTATGCATTCTCTGTTCCTTATGGAGATCCTTAATCTTCGCGTCGAAAGCATACACGTTTCCATCAAGGAAACCGTCTCTGTGGATCTCATGCGCGAAGGTGGCGTCAACTCACTGGAAATCAAGGGTGACATGAACCTTCATGTGTCGGATGATACCCTCACTCGCATCCGTCTCTCGGTGGCTCCTCCCCCGTCTGGTGTTGGGGCTGAGGTTCAGTTCAAACAGCACCCCAATGTCGTAAAATTCCAAGCTCAGAAGGAGCGTGTTGTCGCTCTCAAGGATCCTTCCCGCGGATTCCCCGTCAACCAACCGCTTGGTGTCCTCAAGTGGAGATACTCAGGGAAGGACGAAACATATGTTCCACTCTCGAGTACGTCCCTTCTGTATCTGTGCGCCTCCTTTTGACTCGGTGGTGACACAATATACGTAGTCAACTGTTGGCCATCGCCATCGAACGACGGAACATGCGAAGTTAACATTGAGTACGAACTCGAGAACGAGTCCTTGTCATTATACGATGTTGTCATTTCCATTCCTCTCCCGTGAGTAAGACCGCAGATTCGGCCGCGTAACTCTGGTTAATCCCATGTCGTTCCTTTAGGGCTGGCTCATACCCAACAATTTCATCTCATACCGGCGAGTGGTCACTCGACCCCTCCTCACATTCGTTGGATTGGTCAATTCCCCTGATCAACGTGGATGATAAATCCGGTTCGCTCGAGTTCTCCGTTGCCGGTGACGACACTGGCTCTTTCTTCCCCGTAAAGGTATCCTTCGTTGCTCAAGGAAGTCTCGCCGGAGTGTCGGTCACCTCAGTCGATCTGGTGGACGGTGGGCCTGCCACATTTTCACAAGAGGCCGTTATGTCCATCGAAAACTATGTAGTCTCCGGATAGACGGCTGTAGATTTGGAAATCATATACTGCACGAGTGCCGAGAACATTGAGCAAAAAGTCCAAAAGAAAAACAAAATTGAATGGCAAAGACAATAAAATTGAGTAGTCCGTTTTGCGCTGGGCGCGGAAGATTGAGGATTAAACTGTTCGCAGGTTCTGCATCGAACCCAACAAGTCTCCCGTCGAGGAATTCCGGTTGTTCGTCCCGACCCCATAGAATGAATTCGGCCGGCCGGGCATTCGACGCATGGATCCGAATTCATTTGGTACGAGATGACTCCCTGCGGTGCCGCGAGAAGGCGAGGGTGTGTTCATTCTGAGGTCGCTGATCCCGTATGCTGAAACAACGACCGGCATTGAGTTGTTTGTGGGGATGGTCATTGGTCCGGGGCTCCAGCTGCCGGTACGTGTACTACGGAGAGCGTTTACTTCCGCATTCCTTCCTCTGTTCGGTATCGCGGGGATCGGGGTCTTAGTGTTATCTCTGTCGATCAGCATTTGCAGGACCAACAGGCAGGAGAAAGCGTCATTTCCGGAGTTATGGAAACTCCAACGCGCATCGACTCCCAAGGAGGCTAAAGCGGCGGGAAGGGAGATCGTGGACTTTGGAGCCCGTGGTTTTCCATAAGAGTCAACCATCGGGCCACGATGGCCACCCGAAAACAGCTCTCGCTCGAAGGATGCGGTATCGATTACGTGCACATTCGAGGGAAGTTCTGTTCCGCTGTCAGACTTCGATAAAGGAAAGGAGGTGGGACTAAAATAACTGACTTATACCCATTTCAGCCAAACGCTTAAGATCGCCGTGAGCGCCATGGGCGACGATAACCAGGTCGTTAGCCTTGGTGTCAGAATCAGGCGAGCTGAGACTACTGCGGGGACGTAAGACAACAAACCCCGCTCGTCAAATGAACTGATGATGTACCTGATCACTGCCTGTATTATCATCGGCAGCTTAACTTTTGGTACAACTTGTGTGGAACCGAACTGCGGTGGTTCAGGAGTCGATGAAATGTGGCAAGGACTGTGCTTACCGCGTACTAGCGAAAAACGTCAGCGACTCATCAACCTCAGGATGGATTACGCACCTCCCAAGGAAACGTAGGACAATGTTTATTGTGGAAGTTAGTATACTCTTGGACTACGTAGTGTCCTCGCCTATGGGAGTCTGATAAGGGCACCGGTATAACCTCATAATTACGAGTTAGCTCACCTGTAGTTGACATTGGGATCTGGGGGCCAAATGCCGAGACTGTTCGAAGGAACGATATCAGCCACATGGTATCGTGCAGGAGAAGGCGCTGACATATCCAAATTACTGCACCGCACGGCGGCATAGCCCCACTCGAGGCAAGAAGAAGTGTTTCGCTCAGACCACTCGAAATCGACCGCAAGGAATGTCTTTTCCCTGCTGTTCCAGAGCTGTTGAATGAAGTTCGGCTCCCCGGCCCTGATCCTGGCCTTAAGAGAGACCAGCGCAGCACCGGAGAGGGTGGAATGTGCTTTGCGATATGTCAACATATCTGAGATAGTTCGTAGCGGTCTAGTGCTTGTCTCATATGGGGTAATTCTGAGGAAGTTATCCAGGAGAGGTAGTACCTCGCCAAAGCTTCGTATGACATCAGCAGCACGATTCTGCGTTGTGATATGTTCCGGGACCCACCGCGTCTTGATCATCTTGATGAAAGATTGAATATGGGACAGCTTTGTAACAATGTGAGCTTTCGAAGTCCCTTTGTCTGTGACGATGATGACTGGCCAAGAACAACCAAGGAACAAGTCGAAGGTCTCGAAGAGATGTCCCCAGGTTTTCTCGTACCTACAACGGAGCTCTAGCTCTCTGCGAAATACGGTAGCAAGGCGCGCACCATAAGACGTTGTGTAGTTGGAAGTGTGACATGTAGGCTGAGTAGACCTGTACACAAACGATAAGGACGCGGGGATCCGGTTGTTCGAGAAGCGGTCACCGGTCACCAACCGACTGAAGGTCATACTCCCAGCCTCTGGGGTCCACAAGTGTGAAGTCGGACATTTCAGTCACAAAGCCAGCAGAGAGGTGATGGAGAAACGGGGTCGAGTTGTCAAGAGCCGGCGCGTCACACGAAGGGCGTTAGAAATTAAATCAGTATTGGCGGGGTTGAAAAGGGGTATCGGATCAAAGTCTCCAGAAGTGGGTGCTTGTCCGAGAGTGGGAAGAAAGCGTACTGTACGGCACTGGAGGCAAATGCGCTCACTACGTCTGATTGGGATGGAGGCTTAAGTATCAGTCATGAGGATGGGGTGCATTGCAAAATCTGAGATCTGATTCCCGAGGGCAGAATCCAAACTCCATTCGCAACTCTATATCTATCACGTGAAGCGCTGCCCTAAAGTGCTATACAGCACCAATCCCATAGTCAGCTCATCCATCCCATCCTCCACGAACCGGTACAGAGTATCGTCAACATGCAGATTTTCGTAAAGACCCTCACGGGCAAGACTATCACTCTCGAGGTCGAGTCCTCAGACACCATCGACAATGTCAAGGCCAAGATTCAGGACAAGGAAGGGTCAGTAATCGTCTCACGGCGACGCTCGCGGCTGTGGCTGGAATCTCACCACTCCCAAACAGTATCCCCCCTGATCAGCAACGCCTGATCTTTGCTGGAAAGCAGCTGGAGGATGGACGGACCCTGTCAGACTAGTGAGTTGCACGAGATTCCGTCACCAATCAATCTTGACATTTCCGTCCAGCAACATCCAGAAGGAGTCCACCCTTCACTTGGTGCTCCGGTCAGTATCCCCACTGCCTGCAGCATGGCTCCACTAACACCCTTCCCGCCATTTCACAGCCTCCGCGGTGGCATCATTGAGCCTTCACTGAAAGTCTTGGCCTCCAAATACAACTGTGATAAGCAGATTTGCCGCAAATGCTACGCCCGTCTCCCCCCTCGCGCCACCAACTGCAGGAAACGCTCCTGCGGACACTCGTCACAGCTCCGCCCGTACGTGTACCCGGTCGTCCGTCTGAGTTCAGGTTCTGACTACTTCCCAGAAAGAAGAAGTTAAAGTAGTCTACTCGCCCATGGTACTTGGTGCTGCTGGGAGCACCGTAGTATTGTGTATTCTTTGAAGTTGTTTCGTTGTAAATGGCACCACACAGCACACTTAAGTGTTTGACCTGACTGGAGAGAGTCACTTGATTTTCAGGAATCTGCAGCGGCGTGATTACCCGAGTAACGTTTCACTTTGACCGTGACCACATCGACACCACTTCTCCTCAGCCTCTTGTGTCGATATTCAACATGCTGCGCTCGCGATTAGCTGCATTCTTACTATTCCCGTTGCTTTCATCAGCCCTTGTCAGCGACCAGACGGTTATGGGTCAAGCACAGACCGCAGTCTCCCACTCAACGCAGACACTCGCCGATTTACTTACGATTGAGCCCTCGGCGTCCATTTTCTACGACTACGCCAGAGGAATCAGTCTCGGCAACAAACTCAACAACAAATCCTCCACAATCACAGTTTTGGTCCCAATGAACAAAGCTGTAATGAAATTGGCCAAGAAACCGTGAGAGTAGTCTCCGCTGAACCCGAAAAGAACCCCATCTTGCTGACACACTCTGAAGGCATCAAGACAAGGAACGAGTACATGAGGGTGTTATCCTTACGGAAGAGGAGATGTACACTCGGTCGCAGAAGAACGTCGAGCGATGGATCGCCGCTCACATGATTCCTGTACGTCAATCACCCAAAATCTATCGAAGTCTCGCGAACATTCACTTGCCTCTACGCATGGACGCCAGACCTATCCGATCGATTTTAACTCCCAGACCTATTCCACCCTGCTGGATGGCACTTTCATCAGATTTGACGCGGCCAAAGGTAACCCGAACGCTCCAGAGTGGTCCAACGTGTTGGTAAACAGCAACATCCGTATTGTAGGGTCCAAAGAGGTCCGGATCCCCTTCCGATACCGTCCCACCAGCTGCTGATTGACGTTTTGTGCAGGCTAGCAATGGGGTCTATTATCTCATCGACGGTGTAATTGGAACCGACTGACCTGTCGTCCCGCGCCCTTCGAACATGTATAGTGCCCTCGCTTGTACGATATTACCCCCTATTTCCCCCACAATCTACTTCCACGCCCACCCGGTATCTGGGCAAACTTTGGAACAGGTTACAGAAATCTTCCTCCGCTTCGTTGCTTCACGATGGTCACCCCACGGCCTCCCCTACGTTATCGCCGAGGATCATCCGAGCATCCGGCTTGAGTCCCTTCTCACCTCCGATCGGATCCATTTCAATACTCCCGGTGCCGGATCGCCCGCGAGTACGCAAGACCGGACCGACCGGGCGGTTCTGTTGCACTCGACGGCGTTACCATCTCTGGACTATTTCCACCGAACCGGGGCCCTCCAAGTTTGGCCTTCATTTGCGGGCGTTGCGAACTATGAGATTATTACCTCGTCAGCTGGACAACACTCGTCGTGACCGCCTCGCAGGTGTATCACTTTGATGTGCCGATGGCCATTCATTCCACCGTCAGCTGGTCCCAGGTGCGGGATGTCGGTCCCTTGATTGACCACACGCGCCAAATCTCGGGGTCTGGGGTCCTCGATCTGGGGATCTACAATCTCGTTGTTCAGAATGAAGGCGGCCCCGATCTGGCTCACTGCACGGCAGGAGGACACTCAACCGGCTCCAGGTTTCTCTCGTGGGTATAGCGCAACTCGTTCTTTCGTCTATGAGCAGATACAGGACATCATCCATAAGTTGAGCAAAACTTTCAGGGGACGATGTTGGACGCCACGCGACAGACCGTTCTCAATTAAGACGCCAGGACGAGAAACGGCACCGCTCCGGAATCTCACCTCCTGGTGCAATGGTGCCATTGGTTTCCAACTGTCACAGCACACAGACCCTCCGGTTGGCCATCCGTGGAACCCTTAAAATCTGATCACGGATCGATCATGGGATGATTGGCCCTCATGGCATCTCATCTTACTCTCCCGCAGATTGAAATACTTAGATCTAAATCCCTGCACGTTGGGGGGAGGGGTTCAGCGAGCTGCGCGACGTTGAACGGGGAATTATGGAATTGCTAGTTGCTTAAAATGTCGCATTCACTTCAAAACTCGGAAGGAGATCGCTCGATGCGGTAAGTTTACGGAGGAAAGTTTGGTGTGTTGACCACTATTTTGACCGCATCTTTTTTTTCTTTCCGCTCTCTTGTGCTTTCAATGTATGCGAGTTGCGTCCAGTTGATCGTGATCAGCGGAGAAGAGAATTTGTTGATGTCGCGCATGTAACGTCGCGGGATGGGTGGGTTTCGCCTTTTTTATTATGTGACATTCCGTGGCACTGGGGGTCGTTTTGACGAGATGCGATGATAGAGATGCTGTAAGGCGAGGGGCGGAGCGATGACCTGTTGCGGACGAGCTGCGAGACGCGTTTGGGTCGCTAATCGGACGGTGTTGCGCTGTCAGCGGAGGGGCTCAGACCCGACACCCTGGCCGAGTTCTGAACTGGAACGTACGTGATGTATTCCGTCTCCATGGTCTACACACGTTTCGATTCTCGAGGTGGTCTTTTTTGGAAGGCTCTTCGCTGAGAACCGGGTGTATGGAAATGGGCGTGAGTGCAGCCGCCCGTTCTTCGTGATCTCTCTTCATTCGCTCCTTTTACTTACGACAGGGGTCTGGATCCTCAAGGGGCGCAAACACCGCCAGCTCCATTCCATCCTGGAAAAGTCCGGTTACGACAATAGATGTTCCACCTCTTCACCCAACGCAATTCGCAGGGCCGGAAGATAAGTTTCGCTTAGCTTCTCAAGTTGACTGCTGTGTACGGAAGCCTCATACGTGTTCGCTCTATCAACGCCGAAAATGAAATATAACCCCGAAGTAAATCATGATTCAGCGCTCTGACCTCAGCGGGCAAGAGAATCCATACTCGTCGAGTCGTCGCTCTTGGGGGAGGAGGTACAACGACCGAAAGCCTCCGGATTAGGACCGGTCACGGTCCTCAGGAGGATCGCCGGGGTCTGAAATGCTCGCAGGAAGACCACGCTGAGCGAAGAGGGCTTGAGGCAAGAGAGTTCTCCCGATTCCATACACTCTTCCTTACTCTTCGGATGCGGACAGGACGAATGCCAAACTCTGTTTCTTATCTCCAAGTACCGAAGCGGTTTACAGCATCCCGGGGTCACGCACGCAGAAAAAAAATTACGCGCAGCCCCTTGCTCCCACCCACCCTCCGACTATCCGCACCCGCGTTGTACCTGTACGGATTACGACACCGAGAGGGCCTGGAATCCGACGCGCATAGGTCTAACAGATTGCATCATTTTCTCCCTCTCGTTCTTGGCACATTCCGACAACGACAGAGACGGAGAGCGGTAACGGCCCCCCTTCCGCTTGACCGGACTTGTTTATCTGCGTACGGCATGGCTGTGATGGGCTCAGTTCCTCACCAGAGCTTATGATACCAGCTTATGATGCCATTGCACAGCAGAGATGGACATATAAAGCAGAAAACACGCACGCGAACGGTTTGTTACGCGCTTGTTCGAGGGCTATCGTTGATTGCGGATTTTGTCAAGATACCGGTGTTTTCCTCATATTGCCGCCTGCTCTCCATGTGTTGGTTTCTCGGCTTCTTGGGACTTCCGGGGGGGCCCCACTTGTATGATATCCAAACACCACACGCCGGTGGCGCCGCCCCCCAGGGCTCCCTTGCTTTTCGTTATCTCATTTACCACACTCCGACCGGAAGCGCGGGTGCGAAGACGCCGGGTGTTGTTACGGATTACGCGTCGCGGATTGTCTGGACTCTCCTGGGGAATCCAGGACCACATCACTTCCCACTTTTCGCATGCAATAAAAAGTACCGCGTCGTACGTACGTATACCGTCACGACCCTGGTGGTCCGACCCACCTTCCACCCCCTCCGCTCGTATCGCTTTCACCATTGTCCAATCGTACGGCGATGTTTGTATGGGGTCCAAATCTGTGGGTTCCTTCCAAGTCGCCGAAATTATGTATACGTACGAATCCGATTCCAATTACACCATTTGCCATCCCCCCCCTCCCTGGAGGGGGGACGTTTCTTGGTAGTCGTGACCCACCTCCACGGCGGGCGAAACTTACCTCCTGGCGCAGAAGCGTTTCGAGGCCCTACGGAGACGAATAGCTTCACTTTAACCTTTTCGTAGAGCGTCTGAAGCGTAACGAGACCATGGTCAGGGGGTATCTCCCAAGTCATCGGGTCCGAGGGGGGGGATCGTGATAACTGCCTATCTACGTACGGCAAGCATAAGGCAGGGCGACTGCGGGTATGACAATTGAATAGGGTGGAGGGTTCAAAAGGTACGAGAGGGTCACCTCGAACTAACATCAGCGGAAGATCAGAGATAGTGGAGGAAGTGGGGTCAAGATAGGGCCGAACGGGAACGAGCTGATTTCGAATTCAGTGGGCCAACAAGAGAGAAGCAGGACGAGCAAATTCAACGAAAACGGTGCCTCGAGACAAGACGACGAGCAAGGGGGACGGGGAGGTTGAGTGAAGAGGACGGACAGCGCTTCTAACAATACACGGCGACGGTTGCGACGGAAAGTTACGAAAAGATGGAAAGAAGAGGAAGGCAGGATACATACTTCGTGTATACGTACAGAAGGGTGAGCAATGCAGTGCTCGAACTGTCTAGGATGGGAAAGAACTATTAGGAGACAGCGAAAGTGAAAAGAAGCATGCAAAACTGCGGAGGAAACTGCTAAACCAAGAAGACGAGGGACAAGATTTGATCATGCTGAAATGTGGCAAGGCGGAATCGGCTCGTTGGGTTCATCCTTCCGTTTTCCAAGACTAAAGGGGCCTTCGATTGGCACGCTGTGGATGTTGGACGTCCTGGCACGCCAGGTTCCGACAAAGTTCTTGCCACCATGAATGTACCCACGGAAGATGTAGACGTTGGTCTCCGGGTTGGACTTTGGAACGCGAACAAGCGATATAAGTCCGTCCCAAGGTCGGACGCGGCCGTAGAAGTAATAATGTTGCCAGGCTTGGCCGTGATGCGGGAGGGTCTGAGTGAATGCGATCAACACATGGTGTGAGAGAGTAAAAACGCGGGACAAACCTCGCCGGTGATGACGATGTCGTGGATGCCGGTACAGACCGTCTCGATAAACTCCTCCGGAATCTCAGGGTACTCGTCATACTCTGATTCCGTATCAGCATCGACGTCGATGTCCATAGGGTCGTCCCATGGCATACCGGGGCCCTCGTCCCGTTGCTGAAAGCTGCGTTCCCTAACACGGTCCAACATCGCTTCCTCGGCGGCACCGATCCTGGCACAGCAGACGTCGCAGGTATCTTCAGAATGGGAGTTTTGACGTCCCGGTCGGTAAGTCTCATAGTTGGCGAGGGTGCGACCATGCCTATCCTGAACCTCAAGCTTACGCTTTGAGGGACGTAAGGGAGGGTGAAAGGCGAAAAGATAAGGAAAAGAACTCACGCTATCCTCCCTGAATTTGATCCCATTGGGAAGCCAGCCATTCCTGACGCCCTCGTCAAACAGCCGATCTGAGTCGTCGCCCACGGGAACTTCCACGGCTCTGGCAGGGCGGATGCAATGGTGTTCGCGCAACCGGACCATAACAGGTACCGTGGTTACGAAAGGGAAGCTCTCACCGAACCCAGGGGGAAGAGTAACGGTGTTGGCGATGCGGAAGTAGCTACCCTCATCAGGCATAAGCATTCTACCGTGCCAGAGCCCGTTGAGAACACCGTAGCTGTGTACGGCACGTTTGAACGGGGAGTTATTCCAAGGGTCGGTGCAACTTATCAGCCTCGTCCAATCAGGGTCCCATTTTGAGCTTATACATTTGAGAGTGGGGAGCCAAGTAGAAGAGGCTTCGGCATGAAGTTCTTCCTGGGTAAGACCCTCCTTCCAGGCGTCCCAGTTGCCTTTATCAACGAACTGCGAACCACGATAACGATTGAACTCAATGATATCGGCTTGGGTTGGGAAGATTCCAGTCCTGTTTTGGGTTAGGGCAGTGGCGCGGTCGACGATAAGGGTCGGAGGTACTTGAATCGGTTGGACCTCTCTACGCGCCAAGTAGAGGAGTTTTGCGGCAACAGTAATGAGGGGATGGGAAAGGGATATTGTACCGGAAAAGTGGGGAATATGAGAAACGACGTCTCCGTATCTGCGGTATAGCGGCCAGATGCCATGAGGGGTGAGGAGAGAGAAGGGGAGCTGATTTTGCGTGGCATGATGAAGAGGAAAGTTGAAATGGTTGTCGGGGGCGTGAAAAGATGGGTATCGAGTGGAAACCAGGATATACGGTCGCAAGAGGTCCAAGATTTTCTTCCGTTTATGGTTTGGGGTGTAGTCGGGGTCTTGCCTCTGCTCGGCCTCTTCCCTCGCCTCGGCTTCTTCCCTGAACTCGGCGGTTAGGCGTTCTAGAGCAGTAAGATGAGTGTGAGAAGGGGTTGGTGAAAGAATGGAATGTACCGAAGTCAGTGGTGAACCACATGAGCCACAGGGCGAGGGCGTTGATGGTGGATTCAGCGGGCCATTGGTTGGTGGACTCTCTTCCCTCCCACAAACGTTCGAGGACAAAATGCTCGACATAGTCGGCGAGACCGGCAGCAGCCAGCTGCCGCTCGTTCCTTCCGTCGTTTTCGGTCATCATGATGAAAGCCATCCAAAAGTCCTCGAGGATAGTTGAGGAATATATGTCGGCTCTCCGGATGTGTTTTAGGACGCGGCAATACCGGGCGAGTTGGTGGGTAAGGTTTGAGGAGTACAGAGCGGGGGCACCGAAACGACGGAGGGGCGCGGAGGTGTCGAACTTTGCCTTGAAGATGTCGGCGTAGAGGTCGTGGTTGGAGGACATTGAGAGGGCGTGGTGGACGTATCTACATGTCTGGAGGAGGGGGATGAGGTGGTGGGGATTTGAGGTTTGGTCGGCGAGGGCGAGCTCGAAGGCGATACGAAGGAGGATGTCGTGGGGGAGGAGGCACAACATGTCCTTTGACTGGAGGAGAGGCGGAATGGGTGATTAGGGCATCGGAACTGTGAGGGTGTGATATATGTAAGACGGTAGGTGAATAATCCAATATTTTTTTTGATCACCGCTCCTGTCTAGTCGGAATACTACGAGGTCGAATGCTATCCTGGCTGGCCCACCTTGGCCATCTCGTAACCCTACCTATCTTGAGAGTCTCCTCCGTGCGAACATCAGCCGTTAGACGTAAACAGTCCGGGCCCTTGCACACTGGGTCGACGGTCGTTGGCCATTTCCCGAGGTTCTTCTTTATCTCCTTGAGGCTGCCGTCCCCTTCTCCTCTTTAATTGCGAATCCGACCTTCACAGCTGACTGTCTGCCGCGTTTCGGTCGGTCTGCTGAATGCTCACCCCAAGGGACATTCATCCCACCATCATCAGACATCATATCGCGCAACCGATGACTTTCAATTGCCGTCGCCGAACGATGGGGTCCGTCATTGAACGGGCTTGCATCTGATTTTCGACCCTCTCTCACCCACCGCCACCTTCTCGTTTCTCCGGAGGATCCCCATCCCCACATTTCTCCATTTCTCTTCCCGCCCTTTGCGCTTTTGCGAGTGCACCCCCGACCGCTCTAGTATTCCTTTTAAATGTACACTATCAATAAACGCATGACCCTCCCTCCCCTCGACCGATGCATCTGCGGCGCGCCTCGTCGGATGGTAAATACCGGTGGCATTACTCGAATTTGCGACGAGCAGATACATGCGCCGAAGACATCCTTCCCAGATATTTATCCCAAAAAAGAACAGTCGTTTTTGTCGGGGCTAGCGTTGAACGTTGAAGAATCGAGACCAAGCACGAACGCTCCCGCTGAGTTTCAACACCCGCGAGGATTTCTAAATCAAATTGCGAGGGTGGCTCAAGTAACCGGACTCTTCGACGACGGCTTGCGAGTTGGGGCCCCACCGTGGAGCCGCAGCGGCGCGGCCGTCAGATGGACGCAGCAATATCATGGGTGAGCAGCTCGTAATTCCCGCCGAGGCGCTTGGCCAACGTAGGACCTGGGACCACAGGTACGGCGCGAACGACAGAGGGACCCGTAGGCGACACGACAAGTCTTTCCGAGCTGATTCTAACGCGGGGAGGCGCCCGCTTCCGGCGTCTAACGTCGCCGTCCTTTGGTAATTATTATTTGATCTTCTGAACCGAGTGCCATCTATTTTCTGGCGACCACCTCCGTGTCTGAATCCGAGCCTACTTTGTTGTCACCATAGGATTCACGACCCTCAAACCCCAAGAGGATGAAAACATCCGGTCAGCTGAGAGTCCGACAGATTGGTCAGATTCGATTTACCCTGGTGACCTTACTAGGGCGGTTCGGAACGCGACGGGAAAGCTTATTTCGAGATCCGAACGGACCCTCCTGGGTACAATCCCAACAAACAACCAAATATCCACACAATCCTCACACCTAGTTAGGAACTCGGCGGGTTCTCGAGCGCATAGTACTTTCCATGGCCCAGTCCTGGGCTAGAAGGCCGTGACACATCCGCCCGAGCTACCGCCCAGGGTATGGCAACGAAATGTAGTACATAGGTCATTGGAGACACGATACCTAAATAGGACCAGCACATGTTATATGGACCCCCACGAACGTTGCGAGAGCCCCCAGCGATCTCCGATCTCCGGTCATTCTTGGAGCCCACTACAAGCTCGCCACGATCGCACTGGTTGACAGCACGGCCGGAGAACTCCTCGCGCGTAATAACTGCGCTTCTGCCCCACAGAGCAATTGACCTCGGGAGGGGAACACTAGGCCACAAAGAACGAACCGTTCGATCTTCAGTGCTCCCCAATCCACGATGTCATGTGTATATCTGGTGTCGAACCCGTCACGCTCCGCAGCGTGGTGTGAGTGCCTGTTCGTCAGCATCTGATCAAATAACGGTCGTTGAGCCAAGTTTTGACAATCCCATTGGCAACACGGGAGTATACTGAGAAGAAGATCAAAGCTGTGCATGTCACATGAGCACGATCTTGGATACCCCTCCCCATCTTACATACCTCGATCAAGATGGCCAGCACGTCGATCCACGTAGAACTTGAAGAAATCGATGGCTCATATCCCGGCTCCTCAGATGGCACAGACCGGGAACTCATGAACTACGTCTCTTTCCGCCAGAGGACATACCTGAACTACAGCACCAATGACGACGACATCAAAGTCTCACGAGAAAAGATGTCCAGATCGGCACACTACGCACAGCAGGAACTGACCACCGACGCTCTGCGGACTCGCAACGACTACCAGTCGATCTTAGAACTCGCCACAAGGTAGTCATCCCCGTACCTGTCGAGCCATTCCTAGCTGATAACCGGACTAGAGAATGGACGGGGTACGGCACGCCAGAGAATCGAGACTCGGCCATCGAGCGGTGGTCCTTCCTAACGTCCTCTGCACCAAACATTCCCCGCCGTATCAAAGCGCGAGCGCACTCCTGCCTCGCCGCAGCTTGGTTCGATCAAGCCACCGAGGATCCCGAACGCTGGAACATCGACTCACTCCACCGCGCGGGAAGTAACGCGAACGAAGCCATAGCACTGGGAATAACTGGTTCAGGGGCGCTGAGGGTCGGGTTTTCCATCGAGAGTCAAGGCTTCCGAAGGCCCGAGGACAATCGGTTCCCTGGGTTGAACACGGACAGGTTTGAGCGGTTGACCGAACTCTGGGAGGCGATCGATACACACACGGCCGATGTAGAGAGGGCGTCGGCCAAGGGGGATGGGAAAGTATCCAAGGCCCCGCTCAAGTACGTATGCTCTACAGAGGATTGCGGGATTCAAGCAACGAAAAAAATGGGCTTGCTCCGGTGCGCGGGGAAGTGTCCGGTCGTGTTCAAGCCCTCTTACTGCTCAAAGGAGTGCCAGAAGATGGTATGTTATTTTTTCCCCGCCTTTATTTCACGGATTCAGCGTTGCCCACCTCGCAGGATTGGAAACGACACAAACCGTTTTGTAAAGCCGACGCTACAAAGTCAAGCGTGCCCTCTCTCAATGCCAGCAATGACACCACGGAAAATACCGCGCAGCGGACGAGCACATCGAAGGACGTGAACTCTGACAAGTCCGAGGGACGAGCTACAGGACACAGTATTGATGGGCCGGCGAGGCACGGGGGTACCGCGCGAGCGAATTCCAAGACGCCGGGGACGCGTACGATGGGAGAATTGCGCAAGGCTGCTGGGGGTGACAACCGGTAGACGTCTAGACCTTTGAGCGGCTTTGGAACAAGAGTCGAAGACGACTCAATGCTCTCAAGGTAGGTGTATTCCCATTCTTGGATGGGCCTCGCGTTTCCGGACCAACGCTCACCCTCGTACCCACCTCCGTGTAGCCTCCCGTGCAGCAGGTTCGGAAGGGTGCATGGCTGTAAATCGGACAAGTTTGGAATTGGTGACCGACACGCTGCTGAAGCTACGACGTTGTGTACGATTTAGTGGGAGAGAAATAACATCTTGCCCTTTTGCCTTGGAGATACGAACCCACGGTCGACTGCGAATCTCGGACTCGGGCCCGAGGACTCTCCCTAAGGAGAAGAACGATCGGGGAAGGACAATCGGCGTTTCACTTTCTAGCCTACGGAGAGTTGAATCCGAGCTCGTCCAATGACGGAGACGGTTGGTTTCCGCTGCGTAAGTTTGGTTTGTTTCTGGACGAGGATCCAATATCTGGGGGAACCTCCACCTCCGATTCCCTTTGATGGTTCTCAGCAAGGTTGGAAAAGGAAGCTCGTTTTTTTTCGTAGCCACGAGGAAGGTGGATCTATCGCCGCTCTCCAAGGTTCAACGTTCACCGGTCATCCTCGTACTCCTCACCCTTCTCCAACCCCATCCCTGTCTGCCATATGATGGTACAACGATCGACACTCAGCACGAAAGATATGAGCGACGGAACCCAACCCCCGAAGCTCGGGATCATTCGTCGCCCTCCGTGCGTTCTATTGTAGCGGCTTGATTGATTGCCTCGAGTTTACCGGACCCTTCCCGATGCTTGAAGAGGAAACAGAGTTTCCTTCGACGGCAACGGAGCAGAAATTGTGATGACAGCCGCAACGGAAATGTTGGACTCCAGTCTCTCCCCAACCTCCTTCACACCCGCATCTCTTCACGTCTCTGTCCTATAAATCTTCAGTTTCCTCTTCGTCCCTTGTTCTCCAACCACCATCTCTCTTTCGCCTCTCTCCCAGCTTTCTCTCTTCAGCCATGCAACCTGCTCACCAACAGACCCCTTTCTCTTCCTTCTTCGACCCGTTGTCGTCATCGAACAGGCAACAGTCCTCTAATATCTGGGCTCCTCGAGCAGTCTCTTCCGATACCACCTGGCCAAGGTCGCTGGATCTCTCTGCCGCCCGCTTTGCTGATCGAGACATCGGCCAACCCCGACCTGTGCTTACCGTCGATCCACTCGCTGCCAACTCCCGCACTAGCGAAGACGTCTTCGGTCCAGTGGGATTTCCTCCTAACCCTCGTAATCGAGGTGTTGGCGCCATTGGCGATGGTCGAAAAAACTGTGTCCCTCTCCATGAGGATCGAGTAGGTTTTTCTTTCTAACCACACAACCGACTGCACGCTGAAGCCACCCTCTTAGCACGTCGAACAGATGTTACGCTTTCTCAACTTGAACTCTCCCGTTCCTTCCCCAGCACAGGCGTTTTCTTCGTTTTCGTCTACTACTAACAACACGCCGGACTTATCTCCGGTCTCGGCAACCTCGGCTCTGATGACTCCCACCGATCTCTCTCCTGCGACTGGTTTCGACAAATTGAACTTCGATTTCACTCAGTCGATGCCTCCCAGCCAGTCGCTCCTCTTTGAGACCAGTCCACATCGACTCCATCCCCCTGGCCATTCACCCACTCAAAAATCCTTCTATGCAGAACACGGCGGTGTCCGCGGCTACAATGCAATAAATCTGCCTTACGTCGACCCCTTCTCTAGTCTAACCTCTTCTGCGTACCTGCACCAGAACTTAAGCCGAGGCACGGATCTTGCTCGTCCCACCGCTTCTTCCTGGAATGGTCCGCATACAGCCGGCGGAGCCGATTGGCTCAGGGTAGAGGACAAGACTCCAGAAGAGGTCCCATCAGTAGCTGGAGCAAGGGCTCTGAACGTTCCATCGTTCCATGTCGTACAGCCAGCTGCACACACACACGAGGTAGGTGTTTGTACATTGCGTTGGCACCTTCCTGTTTTTGATCTTGTCTATGATCGCCCCTAGCCCATCAACTTTCTCTCGTTGTTACATCCGTCCTCTTCGCCTCCCTACGAGCAGTTCGTCTCGCGTATAATCAAGTCTTCAGATCAGCAAGCCTCCATTTTCCTGCAGCAAAAACTTAAAGTTGCCGATGCTGACGAACGTGCCAAGATCATCGACGCCATATGCGCCCGTGGATATGAGATGATGGCACACCGGTACGACTCTTGCTTCATCATCAGGACGATTGTTTTGAAGTCCACCTGCCTCCAGGTTTGGAAACTGGGCTGTCCAGCGATGCCTCGAGGCTGCCAATTCAGCCGATGAACGCAGGAAGGTTGTCAATTGCATGAGGTAAAACATGGCTCATCGGCCTCAAAGTTACCCAAACTGACCACCCTCATTATCAGAGGGCGTGTTGTTGAACTTGCTACCAATTGCTACGGATGCCACGTTCTCCAAAAGGCACTTGATTGTGAAGAGGACGTGCGGCTTCTCATTGTCTCTGAACTGCTGCTCGGGGACCCTGCCCAAACGCTGGTTAACAAGCATGCTTCTCATGTCTGGAGCAAGATCATGGAATTGTCCTGGACCGCTCCTGCTCCTCCGATCTTTGCTTAGTGAATTCTTTCCGCCGCTGTCGTGACCTGACATTGACGACGTTTGTAGCGTCAACAGGTCATTGAAGGGCAAGTGGGCCTCGTTGGCCTGCCACGAGACGGGCTCTCTCGTTGTCCAGGTATAGTCTTCACTCCCACTACAGTTCTTCACATCATGACGATGGTATCGCCGTCAGCACGCGTTTGAAAATTTAGAAGAACAAGCAAAGGACGGTATCGTCGACGAACTTCTCAACAGGGGATTCAATGTTTTCGCGGACGTCGCAAAGAACCAGTGGGGGTCATATTGCATACAACACAGTACGGTGTTTAATTTCCCCGCCCACTTCGAAAGTAACAAACCCACTACCAGTCCTTGAGCATGGCTCCGCGACTCACCGACAGATGGCCCTGGAACATTTGGTTGCGGGGTTGCTAGACTTCGCCACCAATGAGCAAGGAACCAAATCCATTACAAAGGCTCTCAAGGAGGGTGGGAAAGAGACCCTTGACAGAATTATCGCCAGGATGTGCGAACAATCCAAGGGGTATGCACCAAATCGGCCCGCGTCGACGGCACTTCAGGCACTTACATGTTGTCACAGTGGCCGCCGTGCGATCATCGTAGATCTCGCTCTTTCTGTCGCTGGAAGTCAACTGATCGCAACTGTCTTGCCAAACGTGCGTGGATGTGTATTGTCGAGACAACGAGGTTTTTGACGGTCGCTCGTGCTTGCAGGCTGATAAGGACCAACGTGCTCTTCTGTACGAATCGATTCGTGGTCACATCGTGACCCTCAGGGGTTGTAAGACCGGCTCCAAGGTCATCTGGTTGTTGTACGCATGCCATCTCTTTCCCATCATACTTTTGCTCACGAGCTTCTCCTAGTGATCGCATGGTGAGTGGAGAGGGCAAGGACCTATCTGCAGGGCCGACTGACAGACCACCCACGCAGCGTGCCTACTATGGGTATTGATCTGTTCTGCTTATAATTTCCCGCGGAGACCATCTTCACTCGCTCTTGAAAATCTCATTCAATCATCATCGGAACTGCCAAAATCGAAGCATATTTCACCTCCAAACTCCATATACTTCATCTTTCGTTTCGACCCTCCCTACATTACGGCCCCTCGCATCTTCCTGGGGCACTGCCCAACGGTTATCTCTTTCAACTATCGCTTTCGACGTTTCCATTCACCGGTTGCCACCATTTATCGTGGACTTTCTCTTGCGCATTTCTTTGGTCCATGGGCCCATTTCGAACTCCACTTCAAGACTGCTGTTCTTTCGTTGCATAGCACTCACCCCCATTTGTACTAACCGTGTTGTTTTTACGTCCCGGCGTCGCATCCTCGCATTGTAGCATCACACACTAGCACAGTCGCTCATTTTTTCCACTGACATCGTATCGCAATTCTCATTCCCCGTTGTGCGCGTTCTACGTGTCAATCAGAAGTGTCGAAATCTAAAAACAGCGTCGGTGTGCGATCATAATCAGAGGATCAAGTCTACCGTAAGCGACCCTGGCGGTCGGCGGCTCGTAATCGTCAATGGCAGTTCTACCTCTGCACACCTCATCCATGATAAGCCGGCGCGGCTCCTTCATGCAACGTTCGTGCCCCTTTACGGTATCGGTGGTTTTGAGGTTGTCGGAGCGCGGCGACCCTGGTGCGAGAATCACCGTCGACGGTAACAAACCCCGTAGCGGGGCAAGAAGCGCCCCAAAAATACCCAGGACAAAGGATTCCGGATCCGTTGGTTCGAGTGCGTGCAGATTGGGCACGGTCAACTGTCAAGGAGAGATGATATTGGCCTTGGAATTCGGAGCGCTAGTTTCGAAGTTGGGGTTGTGGCGCTACTTGTATACAATTGTCTAGCTCCCAACAGGAACGTGTGAGGTGCCCACGTCATGCTGCTAGTAGGTGGCGGATAAAGCTGGTAGCCCGGGCATCTAACCTTTCCAGAGACAGGGCACGAGACGAGTACGGATCTTCGAAACGCCTTATTATTATCCCACTGACAACTGTATTCGAGGAAATATCGGGTACCCAACCTACGCGCCATGGGGGGCTGCGGTAAGCTGAGCGGGGTTACGGGTGACGTGGTGAGCTGGGTCGAAGTGAGGTGATGTACTTCCGCATGTTGACGGCACAACCAAGACGACGTGCCCAATCACGCTAGCAGAACGTGAGGATACACGAGTTGCTGGCGGCGGGATAGGAACGTGCTACCAGTGGCCCAATTGAACCGACAATGTTAATGCCGAGATGGCGGGTCTTGGTCGCTGTCAAGAAGACGATATGCCGGCCTCCTGTGGAGAGCAAAGGGACCGAGAAAGATTAGGTAGTGCGAAGGGGAAGTAGTAGGGGACACACCAACGGTACTGAACCCGACCCTAAGGTTTCTGGAACGACAGCTGGCAGGGGATGTAATGCCAGAAACGTGGTTCCCAACCCTGGCGGCTGATAGCGGTGCCTGTACACCGATTCAGGGGTGCGGGGGCGGGAGAAGGGTTGTGTCAGTCAATCGGGATGAACCCGAGGAGTCGCTAGTCATATTCTGATGTTGGGCTTTGAAATTTGACGGGCTCTATACAATCTTCCAGGTTTTCCGGTTAACGTACATGGAAGTTCAGTAAGTGAACCCGATCGAGGGACCTGCTCAATGGCGCATCGTGACGAGAGCCTCATTTACTCACCAAGCGTCAGCGCCAGTCGAAGTTGAATACAGTCCTACCCAGCCTAAGTAGTATCCGCCCAGTCGAACAACGTGCACGATATCCACGGACATCACTTAGCTTTCGTGGGGTTCATACTATGCCATGTCACCCTCTTATGGGGGGGAAGGATGGCTACCGAGATGAAAGGCGCGAACCATGATTGGAAGCTGTGTATTCTCTCCGCGGATTAATAGCAGCCGCCGTTGCAGTACCTCCAGCGTCAGGCGGCTGCGCGTCCCAAGGGAATCTTTTGCGATTTCTGGCTGTTACGTCAAGTCCCCTGGAGATAAGAGCAGTCTCCAATACACCAGAATCTTGAGATGGGCGCAGTATGTAATGAATTGGACCATTCAATGCTGTTCGTTCATGGTAATGTGTCGGCAACTTCTTTGATGTGGGGTCTTGTAAGGTTATGGGAGCTGCTCGGTAGTTGGATTGGATTGGCGGAAAACGAAGGACACTCCGGTCGCAGCACGTCCTGGGTTCCGAGTACGAGATGGGGTGGTAATTGGACGGGAATTAATCACGGAAGACTGGAACACGGCAGTCTGGAGATGATTGGGATTGGCTGGTTCCGGAATGTCAGTACAATCGGCGCCTTTGTCGATGCCACCTGTGGGTCGCCGATGTCAGAGATATATCCGCATCATGACCCGGAGGTGCGGACTTGCTGTACATCATGAAGGGTGGTGCAAAAGCTTAGACCGATATCTGACAAGGGTGAATCAGAGACCGCCGCGTACGCGAGAAACTTCCCAGAGAAATACATCTGTGCTTTCGTCTGAAGCTGGCGAGAAGGCCTGTAGCATGGAATCCGCCGTGCTTCGATTATTTTGGAGTGTCTATCGGGGTCGTAGTAAATTACGCCACATGCGGGCGGGAGAGCTTTAGGCCAACCGCATTGCGCGGCCATGTTTGAATCCTTATTCAGCAAAAGCACAGGGAATGCTGACCCACAGAAGGGGAATAATGGTCTAGATGATATCCGCCCATAGATGCACCATTCGACGAACACCGTCGGTGGGAATGCGGTCCACCGTCATGAAATGACAGATCAGAGTGTGCTCTGCGGGTGGAGGGGGGTTCGGGGCGTGTCACCGACACTTGTCAGTTCGGGATAATCTGGCCGACAACGAAGACCTCAAACGGGTAAGACGGTGTAAGTTGTGAAGGCCGCCTCGTAGTAGACTTATCCGATAACTGGTCATCCATGTGGGAGCCATAACCGGCCGGGTACCCAAATTTGGCCGGAGTCTTCCGCAGTGACCTTGCCACAATCAACGAGGATGAAAGTCACGTTCCTGTCCCTCCTTGCTATCGTCTCCGTAGCGCTTGCAGTCCCATCACACAACCCTCAGTCCGTGTTCAGTATCTCTGAACAGGATACACTTGATATTACCGAGGGCGTGAACTCCGTCTTCGACAAAGTCGAGGATAAGGTCAAGCAATGGGTCCAGGACGGACGCGACTTCATCAACCACAATGGATTGACTTGTCAGTCCAGCCTCGTAACATTCTAATCCATGGGGTCTCGACTGACGACTGTGACCAGACGAACTTGTCACCCACCCCGCGCTCTCCGCATATAGGCTTCGCGTGACTGAGCCAAAGCTCTGTGACATGAACGTGAAGCAATACTCTGGGTACTTGGATATAACTAACGGAAAGCACCTCTTCTTCTGGTGAGCCAAATACACTTTGCCCGCGTGCATACACTCAGTCTTGTTCAGGTTCTTCGAATCCAGAGAGGACCCAGCGTCTGCTGACTTCATCTATTGGGCAAATGGTAAAATCGGGAATCCAGACGCATCTTGCAATACTGACCAAGAACTTTTGCAGGTGGCCCTGGTTGTTCATCTACCACGGGATTACTCCACGAGCTCGGGCCTTGTCAAATTGCCAGCGAGACGAACGTGACATACAACAAGCACTCCTGGAATTCACACAGCAACATCCTCTTCCTCGATCAACCTGTCAACGTTGGGTACTCCTACTCCGATGACGGTTCCAAGGTCGACCGTAGTGCCGTGGCCGGAGAGGATGTGTATGCCTTCTTCCAGTTGTTCTTCTCTCGCTTCCCAAAGTACTCCAAGGCTCCCTTCCACATGGCTGCGGAAAGTTACGGCGGAACGTACGCCCCCAACGCCGCCGCCATCTTCCACAGGAAGAACAAGGAGTTTGCCCTAGCCCCTGTCCCTGGTCTGAGGAAGATAAACCTTGCCTCTGTCATTCTCGCAAACGGACTGACCGATCCTTACGAACAAATGGGCTCCATCCCAGATTGGGCTTGTGAGGGTCCTTACCCCGTGTACGACGATCCTGAAGGTCTCCAATGCAAGGCTTTGAGGTCCAAGGTCCCCACCTGTCAGCGACTCGTCCAGAGTTGTTACAACTTCGACTCCCGCTGGACCTGCGTTCCTGCTCAACTCTACTGTTGGTCTCAGCTTCTCGGCCCCCTCCAACGTCTGTCAACTCGACTTTACCGTATCCTCCTAGCACTGACCTACCGACAGAACTCGGTCTCAACCTGTATGACGTTCGTAAGACCTGCGATCGTCAAAGGGACGGACCCCTGTGCTACAAGGGACTCCAGTGGGTGGAGGCATGGATGAACGACGCCGCCGTCAAGAAGGAATTGGGTGCCAATCCTTCCCTGACCTTCCAGTCCTGCAACACACAGGTCAACCAGGAGTTCGCGGCCCAGGCTGACGGCATGAGGAACAGCGCATTGCTTCTCACTGACCTCGTTAACGAAGGTATCCGTCTCTTGGTGTACGCTGGCAACGCCGGTATGTGATTGATAGTTACCTCGGTTGTTGGAGTGTGCTGATCGCGAACCAGATGCTATGTGTAACTTCATGGGCAATGAGCGTTGGGTTTCCAAGTTTGATAATGTCTTCCACGAGGAGTTCGCATCCTCCAGATCCACTCCGTGGGTTATCAAGGGCAGTAGGCGCGTCGCTGGTACTGTCAGGACCGCTGGTGGCAACGGATTCACTGCCGGGAATGTCACATTCGTGACTGTTCACGAGGCTGGGTAAGCCGGGGTTTCTGCACCTTTGTCATTTGCACTCAGAAGGTTTCCAGCCACATGGTTCCATACGACCAACCCGAGGCCGCTCTCGTACGTCGTCGCTGTGCTCCTGAATGTGTAAAGATGCTAACCTGTTCCACTTGTATAGGATATGATTACCCGATGGATCAAGAATATTCCTCTGACGAACTGATTCGTTGCATCGCCTCTCGTATTACTTAATTCTGTGGATACCAATGAAAATATACGCGTTTCGGGCTCCTTCCCTGATTTTTGGACATCCCTGATACCACAAAGGGGGTTTGATGGATCCGCCTTGACTCACCTCCATTTCTCCAGATCCCTCCAAAGCCTTGTGTGGCTTGTCCGTGATCGGGGAGGTATTTCTGGTCGTCACAGGCGTCAAGGTGCACGGCTTTGCGTGCTTGGATCAATGAGGGCGCCTCACTCCGACTGCTGGGCTCAACACATCTATTACCAAAACCCGAAATTCCACCGCAGCCTACTGGGCGTTCCTCGGAGGAGGACCGTTTGCTGAGTGGGTATGGCCGCATGCATTGACAGCCTTTATCGCTTTTGCACATCCAGTCTATTTTTGCCCTTGGCGCTCGGAAAAATGTACCCGTATGGAGACAAAAAATCGCGGGCTGATGGGAGCCCTGGGAAGAGCCGGGCGTCGCGGCCGTACGGGCTTGAGATTCTGAGTGGATCATGATCGAAATATAGAGAGTGTGTCAGCGTCCAACGGTCAACCCCTATTCTCGCGGTCAGGCCGCTCTCCCGCAGCGACCACGTCCGTTTTGTCGACCACCATGAAGTCAGTACTCCTGGCATTCATGGGAATATGTACGGTCGGGGCTACTCCGGATTATCTCAAGGCCCAAGCCATCCTCGGATACACCGAGACACGTGTCCCCGGTGGCAGGCCGCCCGCGCCTGTTGCCACATTACCAACGGTGACGCGAAAGCCTATCCAGATTAACGGGGTTGAGTGTGAGTAGAGCCCTCCCTGTGGGGAGAGTTTGCTGATTAAGAGGTGATATCGCAGACGAGTCGGTAAAACACTCCGGGTTCAGCGATCACAGTCTGAGGATCACGAAACCCAAGATCTGCGATCCCTCGGTGCGGCAGTATTCAGGCTACATGGACATCACTTCCGGAAAACACCTGTTCTTCTGGTGAGGCTCCACATTCTTTGAGTTTGACACCATTCGCTGGGAGGTTCCCCCTCTTGGGCTCATCATCTGCTACTCCCGCGTAGGTTCTTCGAATCAAGAAACGCACCTGACGCTGCCGATTTCGTCTATTGGACTAGCGGTGACCACCACTCTAAGGCTCCTTTCTGATCTGCCGGCCGCCCTAACTATTTGTCGCAGGCGGTCCAGGCTGCTCTTCTTCTACAGGCCTTCTATTGGAACTGGGTCCGTGCCGGCTCACCGAGGAAGGTTCAAACGTGACCCACAGTGAATACTCCTGGAACACCGACAGCCACATACTATTCCTGGATCAGCCCGTCAATGTCGGGTTCTCCTACTCAGATGATGGCTCCAAGGTCGATCGCAGCGCGGTTGCTGGCGAAGACGTCTATGCGTTTTTCCAGCTTTTCTTCGCCACTTTCCCCGAATATGCCTCTGCAAAATTTCACATGGCCTCGGGGAGCTACGGCGGGACCTATACACCGCACGCAGCCTCGATAATTCATAAAAAGAACAAAGAGCTCGCCATCGCACCTATTCCTGGGATGACACGGATAAACTTGGCGTCTATTATTATTGAGAACGGCCTCACGGATCCGCTCGAGCAGTTCGCCACAGTTCATGAATATGCCTGTCATGGGCCGTACAGGATTCTAGACCCCGACGGAAAAGAATGCAACTCAATGAAACGAGGGACGGCCAACTGCGAGCGATTCACCCGGGCGTGTTACAGGTTTCCGACCCGTGCAGGGTGCCTGTCTGCTGCCTATTACTGTTATTCACAGCTTTACACCCCGATGACAAGTATGTGTCGCGTAACAAGCCTCCATTCTATCCCTGTCATCGTTCACATTTTCACTCAGAGACCGGGTTGAACCTGTACGACGTGCGTAAAAGATGCAAGGTGCCGGAGTACGGACCGGAATGTTTCCCGGAAATCGGTTGGTTGGAGAGATGGATGAACGGCGTAGATGTGAAGAGGGCCCTCGGCGTTGACCCCACTCTTACGTTCGAGGCATGTAAGGAGGACGTCAACAGGGACTTCGCACTCCAAGCCGACGCTATGCAGAATAACGCCTTGCTCCTCACGGATCTTGTGAACGAAGGAGTCAGATTGCTCGTGTACGCCGGGAATGCAGGTTAGCCGCTCCATACGACCTTGGGAAACGCCGCTCTCGAATTCTAATGCGGACCTTTGGCCGTTGAACAAAGACGCCATGTGCAATTACATGGGTAACGAACGATGGGTCAGCAAATTTGCAAATGTTTATCACGAGGAGTTCGTGGCGTCGGAAGGAAAACCATGGGTCACGGGGGTATCGAAGCGCAGGGCAGGCACGATTCGCACAGCAGGAGGGCGGGGATCAACGGCTGGCAATGTCACGTTCGTGAACGTGTTCGAGGCTGGGTGAGCTTTACTTTCCCTATTTCCCCCCCGTGTGGGTGAACTGATGGGGTCACGCAGTCATATGGCCTCGTACGATCAGCCCGAAGCTGCATTGGTGAGTGGATTGTCCGATCCCCCCTAATTTCATCCACAGAGCACACCTGACCGTTGCGGTGCCCCCACAGGATTTGATCACGAGATGGGTCCTGAATGTTCCCCTGACCGATGACTAGCGGATCTATTTTGTGATGCTCTCGGCGGCTCGCTATCTTTTTCTTTTCGCTCGGCCAAGAAAGTTTAATCGGGCTAAGGAATGGCATCGGAGTGGCGTTCGATGATGCACGAGGTCATATATTATGTGTGTTTGTGCGTGGGTAATGTATTGCATGTAACCTATGGCGTCGAATTTGCATTATCCTCGGCGTCCTCTAAACTCTTTTTGAAACCCTCCAAAGTCCTCGCAAGCTGTCCACCGCGCGCCTGACCCAATACTCCAGCGATCTGATTAGCAGGAGAACTGATCAATCCGATTAGCTGGGCACGAAGCGTGTCCAGCGTTGGCAGGGACGCGACATCTCGGACGGCCGCCGCCTTGAAGACCCTCCCTTCGATCAGCGCACCCATGACCATCAACTCGGGGGTAGGGGTCGGTTTAGCGCGTTTCACCCTTCGACCGGGCACGAAATCCGGGTCATCCGCAGGTGTCTTTTTTGACGACGAAACCTGTGTCGCTTTTCCGGGCTTCAAGGGAGGTACTGATTTCTGTAACGCGTTTAGAATCGCGTTCAGGGTCGGTGGGTCGAGCGACGGGAGTGAGAGAACCGCGAGGCCATTTTCTACCGTGTTTGAGATAGCTTTCGTCGTATTGGCGTCAATGGGGGAATAATCGCGCAAGGCGGCGCCAAAAATCGAAGTACGGATAACCGTGAGGGATGGTGGGGTGGTGATGGAAGGGTCGTCGCTTGGGGTCAAGGGCGTGGGTCCAGGGTTGAGGAGAGATGGTGCAAAGCCGCCTTTACGTGCAGTTGCAGCGGCGATGTCTTTTCGGAGCTTCGTGAGACGGGAGATGGAAAAGTTGGTGTGTTGTAAGAAGATGAGCGGGGAATCCTTGCTCGCCCCGAGGAGCCGGAGGTACTGGTTGTACAGAAACCGTTTCCGTTCCGAGTAAATACGTGGCTCGGTTTTCCTTGGGTAACGTCGCGGGGGTTTCACGGACATGGCATATGTCCGTACAGACACCGTCCCCGAAGTTGGGGGTGGAGGCAGAAGCCTCGTTCGGAGCACCAGAGTCTGCATTTCGGAATGTCGGAGGGTGGAAGGAGAACCCGGAAAAGCAGCTCGGAAGTGAGCACGTGATCAGGTTGAACTCGGACGCGTCCTCCCTTTCCGGGTCTCTCGTTGGTATCAACGAACCCCCACGACGATGGTTGGCCGCTACGCGACTCCGGAAGCAGACATCACAATCACCCACCACTTGCCGCCACCAGAAGATGATTCGACCCAAGACGTTTCAATGTCGTTTGTTATTCCGCCCCAAGCGGATGCCAGTAACCTCCTGGATCAGGATTGCGATGATTTCTTCTCTGGCCCGGGTCTTGTCACCTTGAGCACACCGGTCCTGCCCAGGCATCTTACAAACACTAGGCACTCCGTACGTAAGGTGGCAGGGTCAATTCAGACCCCCGCGGTCATACCTAGCACTATCCTCGGACAGAACCTTCCGGTGCATTCATCCACGGAGCTCGAGCCGTCCGTCGATAGGGCGGAACTACAGGAGACGCATATACCACCTCACCCATCATCTCTACTATCACCACCGACCGAGCCATTCACGTACACGGACCCGCCGACGACCGCCTCGGTGGTTGGAACGACTTCTATTACGGGCCCAGGCTTGTCCCGACCTAGCGACACGTTGTCAGAGAGCGGCCGAGATGCGAAAATTTGCGATGGTCTAAAGTCACTAACGGCGCCGTCGATGGCATCTGTTCTCACCACCAAAGCAACCGGGGCACAGCCGGGTATTCAATCAACGTCAACATCGGCCCCTTCCCGCCATTCAGCGAACGCCCAGAATACGCAAATCCCCCGCCAACCTCCGATACCGGCCCCTCAAAAGAAGAACAAGGGCCCTGCCCAATCACGCGGAACCGTTATCGCCAAGTCGAACCAGGCAACGTCGAAGCACCGGGGCGGGAGCGTTCTATACCGCGAAACAACGTCTGTGAGTTGCGCCAAACTTTGTCATCCATCATGGGACGTGAGAATCTCCGGTTGAGACGTCTACTTATACGGCGCAACCTCGGATGACGGGACTAACATCTTGCTGCTTACCAGACCCAGAGTCGTATTGGTGGTGGCAGTGCTGCTAAACGCCTGGAATCGACTCTTTCCAATCGCGGCGTCGAAAGTCGAATTGAGTCGGATCCGGCGAGTTCAAATTCGCGGAGCAACGTTGACCGCCATGCAAATCCCACGGGGAACGAACATTCCGACCCCGGTTTACTCAGTGACCCCGCAGAACGTTATGGGGCAGTGACTCAAAGATTGGTAACAACTGTTTTGCCGCCGTCTGGGACTATCATCCAGTGAGTAGTTGATTCACTTGCTATTTCGTAATTGCGCCGTCGGTCAGGGCACTCTCAGTGTATTTCACTCAACCACGAGATCTCTGATGAATTGGCGATTAAGTTTTATGCTTGTTCTTTGTTTGAATCTAACACCTAAGCAAGCGAATTTGCATACAGTACGGATGACTAACATAATGAATTTCTTTCGATAGGTCACGTTTTAGCCTCGTATCAGGCGGGGCCGATTCGAGCGGCTCTCCTTCACCATCTCTTGGCCCGCCGCAAGGGACCGAAGATCATGTGGAGCCGAAGCCCACCACCAGTCAGGACATCGCAGAGGGAGAACGTGGGGGCGACGACGATCGGCTTACGGTTTCTCGACTATCACCGAGTAAAACCGTCTGGGAACGCCGTTACGGTTCTGAAAACCCGGAGTGGAAGGAGAACAGGATCCAACCGAGTCCTGAGCCTACGCCTGGGACCTCCATTGCCGTATCACCAATGCGACCCTCCAGGAAGCGTGAGGCATCAGCTGGACACGAATCGGATACCGAACCGGGTTGCGCTTGGCCCGATGAATGGGAGAAGCGGTGCTTGATCATCGAGTCGGATCTGGAAGGTGAGGTAAGGGGTGGTGGCGCAGGGAAGGAGGACCGGTGGTCAGAACGTGTGGAACACTGGGAGAAGCCGCGGGCGTTGCTCCAGCCTTCGCGCAGGGAAAACAGGGTGGCCTCGGGCTCGTTGACCCTTACGAGACGGCTCAAGGCGAAAGCCGTTCGGGAATCTCCGCGGGTGCGCAAACTCAGGGACAAACTAGCAGGGCGCGTCGTCGCTAGAGGAGGCGCGGGAGGAAGAAGACCAGTGATTGGAGGCGCCCAGGAGGCCTCGCGGGGGAGACATGGTGCGTTGGACGTTTGTAGGTTTCCAGAGAACGCAGGCGCATCGACGACGACGAGCGTTGCGGCGGTTGAAGGAAAGGGGTCCGATCGTGCATTGTCTGGTGAAATACCCGGGCCTAGGATGCCGTATGGTGGCGACAACGTGAGCTTTGTTTTTCCTCGGTTGGGATGGAAGTGAGGATATTTGAAATCTGATGAAATGACTTTTAATTATGCGCCTGCGTTCTGATGACTAACGGGTTTACGTGGCCGCCATCGCCCCCGAACTTGATTGTGATCAAAATACAGCAGCGACAGGGTGGAGCGATCGACAAGGACGCAGGGGGACCCTCTTTCCACTCCACGTTGAAAAGGAGCACGGTGCCGGTCGAGTTTCGATTCGAGCTTACCAGACGGATGGGTACCACTAGCCGCGGAACCGCAGCGAAGGAGAAGTCGGGACCGAGCGCGTCTAGGAACGACAGGGAAGGTGGAAACAAGCCGTCTGGACATTCACGGAAACGTCCCAAGCTGGATGAATTGGGGGATGCCAAGAGTGGCGCGGTTGACTTTGAGGAACCCTTGTCTTCTCGATTGAGAGAGGCAAAGGGTGATCAATGTCGTGATCAAACCGGGAGTCACGCGAGCGCCCTGAAGGGGAGCACTTGTTCACGTTCCAACAATTCATCTGCGACATCAATAGGTCGAAGCAAGAAGAGGGCTCCGTTGATCATTCCAGAGGCGTTCAGGTTCAGTACGGAGCAAAGGGCGAAGGAGCGGGAGAAGTTTGACGAAGGGGTGCGTGTGAAGCAGAAGGAGAAGGAACGGCAGTCGGAGGAAGAGCGTGCAGCTAAAGCGGTGGAGGAGGAACGTGAAGTGAAGGAGATGAGGAAAAAAGCCGTGCCGAAGGCGAACACTATCCCGGGGTGGTACGCGACAGTGCCGAAGAGGAAGACGGCGTGAGAGAGAGGAGAGGAGGACTGTCGCGGTCTGTTTGTTATTTGTTACAGCAGTGGTATTAGATGGGGGGAGAGAGAATGTATGGGATTGTCAAATGGGAGCGCCGGAAGGAAAGCCGAAATTCACGGGGTGAGTATACATACACATAGAGTTTGCCATCAGACGCCTTGAGTTGGGTTAGCGCGATGTGGGTTTGCCGTTTCTCCTTGAGCCAGGAGGATGGATCATCAGCAGATATTATCGCGAAAGGATGGTATCTGGATGAACGTTAAGCACGCGCGCGCACCGCATTCGCCCGTTCGTCCATGGAGGCCGGAGCGAAGGGGCGGTTGCGGATATCCGAATATCGACTAATCGCGCGTCGTGCTCGTGGCTGCAGAGTGCCCGCAGATCGGTCTATTCTGGTACATCTAACGCCAGGCGTCTTGGTCAGTCGGCGTTGGGGAAGAGACGGAGGCATTCCAGGCCGTTGCCGTCAACAATGCCCCAGTGGGGGCGATGCTCTTTTCGTCTTAGCTCGCTTTGGTCACATTCGTCGGGAGAGAGAAAAAAAACAGACAAACAAACAAAAGACAAAGGCGCATGCATACACCATCCGTCCTCCAAAGGGGGACAAAGGAAGGAGGGGGGAAAAGGCCCCCTCGGCTAAAGAAAGGCGTGTGCGGGGAGAGAGCCATGGAATCAAAAAATCCTGTGCGCGGGAAGGGGGGGAGAGGGTGGAGACGCGAGGGCGATTTCTCCATGTGGGAAATTTCGTATTTTTGTTTGTTTATTGTGGATTACGGAAATTAAAAAGAAAATGGGAAAATGAAATTAAGGTCATGAGGATGACGGAACGGCGGGGCTTCTGTGGTAAGGGAAAGTGATCGTCCGAATTTGGTTCGACGGATGTACCGGTTGCGGGGGTGGTCTCTCTCTCTCGGATATAAAAGCAGGCTGGTCCTCCTCCATCCCCTCCACAGCAATCCTCCCAACCCAGAGTCACTTGCGATCCACTCCTACCAACAAAACAAGAAATGTCTCCATCCACCGTCCCCTCTACCACTTCTACCACCCCAGTCGTCTCCCACACTCAGGGTGATGACAAGTCGTGTGTGAACCAATCCTCCCCTCAGTGTTGCCACTGCGGTTGGAGGGGTTCCCACTCTCCCCAATGTCCCTTCAAGCGCAAGTAAACAACGGGCGATGTGATACCATCTCCATCCACTGCTACCCCACTCTACCCGTTGTCACTTGTGTCTGTTGTGCATTTGCTGAACCGTTCACCATCAATCGTCGTACGTCCCTCTCTCTTTCTGTCTCTCTCCCACGCGAACTCTAACCCATACTTGGTATTAGTCCTGCTATCATCATTTCTCGTCTCGATACTTCGCCTTGCCACCACCTCCCCCTTCAGTCATTAAACGGGCTGCCTAACGAGATATACCAACGCCACGCCGAAGCCTTCTCGACCATCAATCGCATCATTTCACCTTTCGACCTTTTGTGTATCATCATCGTCGTCAGTTTATCCTAGCAAGGCCGTCGTTCGATCTAATTATTTGCATACAAAATGGATTGTTCTTTGTTACCGAGGACTTGTTGATGTTGTAGGAGTTGTCGTGTACGATTTCGTTCCTCTGCAGCAGAGCAATCTTGTTTGTTGTACCAAGAGATCTAATCCATCATTTCACCAAAACCTTTCTCCCTCGTCTTGCCGCGCTGTTCTTTGTTTCAGATGACGAGTCGATCTTGTTCTGTCGCCACGCACGTGATGAATCTACCCCACACTAACCGAGCCATGGTCTCGGTGACGGCATCATCATACAGTTCTTTTCTCCACTTGGTTATCCTCGGCCCGGTCCTCGCTGGCGGTGTGGATAACTTTGTTCTATCTTATCCATCCTATCAAGTCCACGGCCTCTTCTTCTTCTTCTTCATCCTCCACGAGTCGTGTCTGTTACTGAGTCGCCGTTTGGTAATCCTTCCGTCACTCATCCCGGGCATCCGATGAAGCTTGGGTGATGAAATTTGATCCCAATCCGCTCGTTATCTCTCTCCTGATCAAACTCACCATCTTGCCTCCCCCTTCCATTAGACAGTTCGCTCCTCGGTCTGCTGACGACTCGCGATGATCCTATGATGAGCAGGGGACCAGTCAAGAAAAGGTTATCCCCCTCTACATCATCGCCTCTCTCTCTCTCTCTCTCTGTCTCTCTCTGCCCGTCGTCCCATCTGCGTCCGGTACGATCCATAATCCGAAACGATCGCCCAAAGATCAAAATTAGCGTCTCCGTTATCTCTCTCTCTCTCTCACGCGCATGGCGTGCCCCCCTCGGAGTGAACGTGGGATCACTCCCCCCCCCCTCGGCGAAATGGACCGCCCTAACTCCAACCCGTGGCATCCGCGCATCCGGCTCATGGTCTCCCCTGATGGGCATATTGTCCCCAAATCCGATCTCGGATAGCCCGGAAATAAAATAAAAAAGAAATAAAAACCCATGTCCGTGGATCGGGTTTGGAATCAAGGATACCCGGGCATCTCTTCCGGAGTGGAAGGGAGGGAGAAGGGGCGAATTGCGGGGCACAATGGTAGCCTTCACCTCATGTTCCCCTTTCGGTATCTATCATTCAGTTTTTGAATGGGACGACGTCATATCCACTTATCTCCCGTTCCGCTAATCGCAGCGAACAGGTCGGATATCCGTGCGCCCTCTCTTATCTCCACACACGCGCACGTAAAAGACTCAAGGTTGCGCGCGCAGCTGTGTTTGACAGGCAGTCACCACGGATCTACATTCATTCCCACGCGTACAATCCGTCGTCATTCCCGCACCCTCCCCCCCCTTGCTCGCTAAACCGACCTCTCACTCACTCTTCGGTTCGGGTCTTCTCTTCCACGAGGTTGAAAAAACTTTCCAATCGCACGCAACTCCTTCTTCGTTTTCAATACACGAGCGCGCAACCTTATCTCTTTCTCCGTTCCAATTCATTCCTCGTTCCCTTACTATGACCCCCACTGTATGCTGTGTGTATGCGCGTGCGTGTACTTTTCTATAAATCTTCTTTCCCTCAATTGTACCCGTCAGCGCGCACACACAGAGGATCAGGTACCGTGACATCATCTCCCGATTCACCCCCAGAGCCAAACAAAACCGACGACGGGTCAGCGGAGCTAGCAACGCATGATCCATCCGTCTCGCATCGTTTCATCCCCCCTGCCGTAAAATAACCACGAAAAATCAGGTCACATCCAAAACAATAAAAGGGAATACGTGAACGGTAGACTGGAGACTCAACCGACGCCAGGGAAACGTCCAAAAACGTCTCATCATCCCCAGGACTTGGCCCCGGGTCACACTCTTTTCTGGTACCAAACTTTATGTATGTATTAAAAAAAAATCTCTGTGTACTGTAAACCGAGCACAAAAGCCGATCCTATCAAGACAGAAGGCATCTCTGATGATGATCCTGAAAGTATCTCATGACCAACTCTCGTCGGACCTCGTAAATCTCCATGTCATGGGTCATTCCTCTCTCATCTCCGGAGGCGGCGGCCTCCAATCCAAACGCCGACAGTGAGATAAGGTGGCCGGCCCTCACTGGGTCTTTCCATTCTCTGCCTTGACGACCCGATCGAGCTCGTTCTTCGCCTTCGTCGGGGATGCCCAATGCCCTTCTGCATCCTTCTTTCGCACGGTGAAACATGCGATACCAAGATACTCCGTGATATCGTTGATCACAAGCGTTACGAACCGCGCGTATGACGCAAACGAAACGACCAACGTAGCGAGAACGAATAGGCGTAGGCGTCCCGGAGTCGTTTGAATTATCGGAGGGCTAGAATGGAGAAAAGAAAAAAAAAAAAAAAAGAGAGACAAGCATCAGCTCCACACATTCATACACTTTCAAGGAAACGGCAGAAGTCCGATCGACGGATCCCAAGGATCAACCCAACCCCCTCGCCTGTTCGCTGGCCAAGAGAAAAGGCACAAAGGCGTCCGGTACATCGGCACCAAACCCCGGTGGCCCAACAGCGAGAAAGAACAAAAGGGTGACCAAAGCTTACCGGCCAAGTATCCTCGGGAGGTTTACATCCAACGCTCCGATAACGCTCCATATCCAGGTGGCGTCCAATAAAGGAAACTCGGTCTTGGTGACGTGCGCGAGTATGATCCTACCCACTTGATGCGCGAACGTGAGTCCCCAGGCACACAAAAACGGCACCAGCGACTCGGAGTAGATGATCGCGGAATCTTCCACGCTTGGATGCGATAACCATACGATCTGCAGAAGCACCGTCGCCGGGAATGGAAGCAAGTATAGCAGCGGGGTGAAAGGGCTCTGTCCGCTCTGTCGGCGGCTCTTGTAAACGTTTGAATAGCTGTTTGGGCCCAATTTAAAATTCAGCAAGGTCGTGAACGTGGCCGATAGATAGATAAGAGCAGCAAAAACGGTGACGTATACACCCACCTTGTAATTATATTGAACGCGAGGCCCACCCCCGCAAACACCATGAATCCAACGTTCAAGCCGACGTTTGGAACGGTCTCGCTGATCCATCCAACCCTTTCCAATCCGGTAACAGTCAGGACTCCTTGGTCCCAAAATGAAGGTCCTGCAGGCAGCAGAACGTGTTAGGGTGACGCCCAATCTAACTCTACTCCAAAAGCCTACAAACGCACCGTGGAAGCCAGTGATGATGAAGACGACCACGACCATCAGAATCCCCTCTATTGGTCCCGAGAACACGCCTAGGTAGAGTTGACCTACCAAGAGGGGAATCGCTCATTAGGTCATCGAGGAAAATTTTTCGACAAAGCGCCGTACACAAAGTATACGAACGTGCTGGAAAGGATGAACGCCGGAAACAAGGTTATACATACCGGTGTGATATTCTTCCCATGTCGTCAGATAGAAGTTGGCCAACGTTGCGATCTGGGAAGCGACAGTCCACCAGGAACGTCCCAAATTAAGTGCTTGCGATGCCAGTATGACCCCAAGCTAATTCAAAACCAAGAAGCCACCAATCAAACGGGGCGACAGCGAGGCCAAACGGAATCAGCTCCCTGTTCACTTCACGATATGACTGTCGCCGATCCAGACCAGACGGTCTCGACGCGCAAAAACCAATCCTCACCGTTGTGTTCATCGCGTCGCATCCTGCAACAATGACGATTATCAGATCAACCACGAAAACTTCCCCCCTCTACTGAATTGAAATCCGAGAGGAGGGGTTTATAGGGTTCTAGCCTCACCATGATCGAACATTTCACCGAGCGGTCCCGCCATCCCCGTTCGTCGGGCTTGTTTCCTACGCATCCCGACCGACACATCAGCAAATCCCGGCTAACGATCCACGCACACCAAAACGGAACCCGCGCTTACCCATCGATTGCGTCGAAGCTTTGATACAAGAACAACCCGGCAGCCCACCTGAATGATCACAAACACCGTCAGTTTTCGAAACAAAAGATAGGCATATAGAGCGGAAGAGAAGAACCAGCAACATGGGGGCGTACGATGACGCATCGAGAAAATTTTTCATCAAAGAGAAGGAGGGGGGTAAGCGAAATGAACCTACGTGAAGTAAATCCACCGGGGCGGGCCAGTCGCGCCGCCCTTCTCAGTCAAATACGCCGGGTCGTAATACAGCATCGTTAAAAAGTTGAACACGACGAGCGTAAACCCGCATAAAGTTATCTGTCGCCATGATGGGCCAATGAGATGAGGGAGTGAGGGTGGGTGTGTGTGCGGCGACAACACGATCAGGACACGCTTACAGTGTTCGGAGCGACCGACCTCGGCCACTGCTCTACTAGCCAGTTCCAATACGGGTTGAGCACGTATCTTGATAATATAGATCTAGGTTGCAATGGCGACACGAGTTAATGACCTCTGCGAGAGAACCGGATCGAGACGTCATTGGATGCACTCACTTCTCTACACCCTGATACTTGTACTTGTTCAGGTTGTGCAACGCGTGCGGAGGGATGTATCCCATCTTTCGTATAGAAAACCGGAGGGGGACCACGGATGTACAAGAAGAAAGAGGAGCAAGATTTTTCCGACCGGGCTGCCAACTCACAGAAGTTGCCACTCGATGGTGAACCGGTTATGACGTATACAGCCGCATCATCTCCCGCGCCGATCACTTGTTGATTCGCATTTCCAAAAAGCACTTCAACAGGAATTACAGGCATTACACTAGAGGGTTTGCGTATGGGTAACACAGAGTGGCAGTATACGAAAGCTAAAGTAACTATATGGTCATGGTTTAGAACCCCAGATGTTCAACAAAACTTCTCCAGGAAGGATCCAATGCAGGAGGTCCAGAACTTTCGTCCAGGACGAGATGACTGGCACGTTGATGCACGTGTACGCCTTGTGCGGGTCCTTCAAATGGCGAAGAACGATTGGAGGTTTTGTTCGATGGAAGGTTCTGAGTAGACTCGCTCCGTACATTGAAGTGTTCGGAGATGCCAAAAATGGGAATAGGGGGTGTTGTCGAGATGGTTGGGCCGGCAGTCACGGTAGATGAGGAAGAACACGATGATGGGAAACTTATTGCATGCGATGGTTGTGTGGAATTGGAAGATATGGTTTCGAATGCTTTCAGGTCCTCAATGATAATAGGATGTAGATTTTCGAACTCCCAATACGCTGTCAATGATTCTTGAAGCGACGAACTAGTATGGGAGTTGAATGTTTGTAACGGTGGTCGTTGGGGGGTAAATCCAGAAGGAGGAGTCCCTGCAGAAGGCCTGGGTTTCACCGCTCGAGTCTGCCCGCTGAGCCGATCGAGTTCAGCCACGACTTCTGCCGGGAGTTTTCGCTTCTCGAGTACGGCCCTGGCTTGTTTGTGTAGGTTGTTGACGGCGACCTGAAACAGGTTTAGTTTGAGGAGATAATAGCCAATGCCGTAACTTACGGTATATTTTCCGACCAACGAACTCGATCTCTCGGCCTCGTCAAGGCAGGCACATATCCGATCGAGCTCTTCGACAGCTGATTGCACTAGGTACGACGAAGGTACCCGTGTAGCGACCAAGCACATCACCACCTGGATCCAATTATGTGTCACGGAACCCTGATCGGAGCAGGTGAATACAAGGGGAGCCGAACTTACCGCAGCGTCCATCGCATGTGACCAACAAAGCCCAGCACGCAGAAGGAACCCAGGAACCCGCTCAAACGTCAAACAGATGCGACGGATCAACCTCCAGGCGGACCGGAAGACTGCAATGAAGGACGGTGCGTATTTGTGTTTGAGGATATCTCCTGGCTGGTCAGCCAACACTTGGGAAAAGTAAGGCCTGTGTAGGTGAAGGAGTGCTTTTCATGGGGGATCGCAGATGGTCAGCATGGTTACCTCGACCACAATCAGTGATCATCACTCACTTGACTCCTTGTTGGACACACCAAGCCACCGAACGATATTGATCTCTGCGGGCGGTAACGGACCCTCCTGCTCACCGGTAAAATCGGATAGGTCCATCTTTGGTATGATTGGAAAGTTTCTGACCGCAGTGTCGAACTGAAGGATATGCTGATACGATTGCCTGTTACTGCCGAAAGTAGACACCATCACGTTGTGGAGTAGCTTCGTGTATCGCGAGAGCCATGGTTGGTCTAGTCAGTAGGCGCGGTCAGATGGGAGACCCTGAATCCGGGGAAAAACCTTACACTCGTCTGAAGGGCTGTCCGGTAACACGCAGTCGATGAAAGCGGGCGATAACAACGGAGGGCGGCCGTATGCACAGCTCTGTTTTGATAGTGGGTTTCAGCTTAGAGGACGAATGTAAAACGAATGATTTACCATCCACGTGTCCTTGACAAATAGCTGCCAAAACAGACGGCGCCGACGCACACGGGTTTTGTCGTCGAGTCCCCAATGAGTTGGGTTTATGTCTGTCGATAAATCTGTTGAGTCAGTGATTCGCAACCTGGGTCCCCCCGACTCACGCAATCCGATCTGTTAGCGACGCACGGATGAGTACGGATTTGGTTCATAATCTGCATTCTCATCGACTCACCCCGTGTGCTAACCTCACGGCCAGTCCGAGGCACGTCCAAGCTTGGCTGGATTTTCGATGTGAAGGATCCCGATCGCTGAGATCAAGGTACCAAGTCATTTGAAGCTTTTCAAAGTCAGAGGGACGTTCAACGTATGCGAATGGTGCATACCAGAGCGTGGATACCCCATAGTGTCGTGTGCACAGCAGGCGGTGCTAGACCCATTGCCGCAGAGGCGAGCATGTAATATTCTTCTGCCTCTACCGCGCCGGGTGTTTTCGTCGCGTCAAACAACGTAGCCAGCGCAAATACAGTGTACAGGAGTGAGGACGCGTGTGCGGAACGGGCTGGATTGGTTTCCCATTTTCTACACCGGGCGTCAGAAACACTGTCCCGGATGAAACGGGTGGCACTTACTGGCTATATACACTGTCCAGCACTTCCTCGTAAAGCTCCTCCCTCGGGATACCGTCCCATCTAAGTACGTCATTAGAAAACCATGAAAGTTTGAGAAGAAGGACGCACATGTGCCGGCCATATTCCAGATACAGGCTGCATAAATGTTCGGCATCTTCTCGCGTGGGCAGGAAGTCAAGCAGTTGTCTCCTAACGTCGTCAGAGTTTCGTGTGGGTATAGTGTCGTGAAATGTTGCAGCGTCTACGATGGTCTTTGAGATGTTCGGGAAGATAGGTGCGAAAGATTCGTCGGTGGTGGCAACCTGATACGCATCCACGTTCAGTCACTGAAACGTGCAAAAACTGCGCTACGTACATGTGCCAAGTAATCCGGGCGCGCGGTTGGACCGAAAAACCTCGCGTCGCCGACGGGACCCAGGTAGAGTGTACCTATAGATCTTGTTGGAGAATGCAGATACGGGTACGACAGATTGACCTTACCATAGGAGTCGCGCGATTCTCTACCGGAGCCGTTCTCGACCGAGGGACCGGCGGGGGAAGAAGCTGTTGGCGAGTCCTCCAGCATGGGATCGTCGGAGTTTGAGGTACTCCGTTGTGCATCTTGGAGGGCTCTTTCGAGCTCTTCCACACGGGCAGTCAGAGTATCGATCTTGAGTTGCATGCCTTCATTGTCTGCCACGACGACTGCCCTTAGTTGCATAGCGCTTGAATCAGTCGGGGGATCTTGGATGGACGGAAGGGGCTTTATACCTGCTCTTCCCACTGGGCATAGTGCCTTGGAGGGAAAATAAGACCGGAGAACATTAGATGTCACCCTGGACCGAATACGGGAACGCTGGATGCTTACCAGTGGGACACAATGTGGCACATCCTCGTTTCCGACAAGTCTCGCAGGGTACCTGGAGCCGACGACGTCAGGGTTTGGAACTGAGGTGAACCTCGGAAAGGTGATGCCGATTACCTTGCGATCGCACCTGAGCTTCAGCCTGGCAGGGGTGGGGTTGAGTTGAGAGGGGTCGGCAAACAAGACGCCGGATGAGGTGTGAAAGCAGACCTTCTACACTCCGCACAGGACACCGGTTGGCGGCCTGGGCGACGCCTGCCATTGCTGGGGGGGTTCGAGGAAGAACCGGCGGCGGTTTTGGTGCTGCTGGCCATTTGTAGCGGTTTAGGGTGTTCGAAGCATAGGCAGCGCGTAGGCCGTATGAGAGTATGGGACCCATTACAGCAGTGGGTTATGTACTCCGTCCGATCCGAGCTTTTTTTTTTTGATGAACGCCCGCTGGCTCACATCTCATCATCCTTGATCCACGGATTGTACATCCATTGTACGTACTATACCCTGCGCTTTCCTCTTCATCTCACACAAGCTCAACCCGGAAAACCCCCTCAGCTTCGGACACCACCCCCCACACCTCGCGGAACAAGCACACGGGACAACGAGGACGAGGACCCTGCCCATCCCTCTCTCTCACTTGGCTCACAATCAACGGTACTCTACCCAAATCTTCTTCCCTCTATCAGCGGTTCCACTCTTTGTCCCCCCATAGGCAGAATCCCCGGTCTCCGTCCGTCAACGTTTCCCTTTTATCTCACCTCTCCACCGGCAGCGGGGATCACACAATCTTCACCCTTTACCCTGGCGCGCATTCATATATCCCGACATGCACCCTCGTCAACGGCAAACTGATGCTTGTTCGGTACCAACACGGAACCTCCCACGTAGCCGGTTACCGGTAAATCCGGTTAGGCCGGCACTAACTCTCCCACTGAGTCCCCTGCGGATCGTCGGATCTCTCCCTCCCTCCCCCTCCCAGCATGCTACGCCGGTAAACAGTTCTCGAGAGAAAACCGAACCCGCAGGGAGACGGATCTCTCGTTCGACCCACCGCTTCGCGGATACGACCGCAGCCGAAACCGGGTGTCCTTCCGCAGTGGATCAACCGCATGCGATCGATCGTCTCCATTTTCCCAAAGGTTACGCGTGAAACCACACTAGCAGATCCAGGTTCAGCATGGCGCATTGGTCTGACTTGACCGTTGGGCGCTGATCCAATTTACTCATCATGCTGTGATAGGGTCCTGACACGCTTGTTCATCCAAACTTTCAGCCTTCTCGACCCAAATTTCGACAAATTGCATGGTTCAGTACCCGAGTCGATATGCTCCAGGGATGAGTCAGATGGTCACTGTGGATAGGCACGCGTGCTATTATTGTCCATCCCCCCAAACCCAGCTGGGTGCTTTCCAGAGGCAACTCTCCCCATCTAGCGGTGGCTCTTTGCGGTTTCCTCGAGAACCTAACGGTGCCCCAGGCGTTCGTCCTCGAAATAGATCCACCTTGCCGCCCAGGGTAGTCTTTCCATCATGTTCAACTGTTTCGTGCTTCTCTGATTCCGTCGAAACATATGAAAATATCCGCCAGAAGATCACTCCACCGAGCCCGCCGTAATGCGCACTGAATACCCTTCTGGCGCTGTGGCCCGAAGCTCTGCCCCCGGCCTTTCAATCATACGCTGAAACGGGGTTTCGAATACGAGAGGTTTACCTCACGTGGAATCATCTATGTCGTTATGTTCGTCAACGTTTCACCTCCGACGCACCCCCTCCCCGGAGGTGTTCTCGGTTGTACCCCCCACCTGACCCCCAAGTATGCCAGGTAAACGCGTTAGTCGCGGTCGGAGTTGAAAAATGTTCGTCTCTCATCCCCGTCCCGAAAAACAGTTGTCCTATCTGACGGCCCCTGTTCTTAGAACAACACAGTTACCTAATGGTCATCATCTCTCGTTTCCTCTCTGGCTCACCAGCGGAACACTCCGCACATATCAGACGTGGTTCGCGAGCGCTCCTATCCCCGTGTCTCATAGAGACGTACTATCTCCAATATGTCGTTTTTCTCCGAAGCTGAAATCTTACATCTCCGGACCTTCCCCGATTTGTGACACAGTCTTACCACGCCCACGGTAATCCTAGTCAGGTCCCACTTGACTCCTTTCTAAGGACATCCAGGCAACGGTCATCTATCTCTCGGACACGGTCTCTTCGGCGCAGTTTCTAAACGCCAAGGACACTCTAACCCGTCTCCTTCGAACCCAACCTGTGTGTTAGGAAACATTTTTCACCAGCCCTCTTTGCCGCGTTTGACCGATCCGATTCACAGTTCCGGACCCCGAGCGCCGTTTTCGTGATCCCTCACCTGCCAACGCCAAAAATATGAATGGGTCGAAGTAAGTACCCCCCCCCAGATAGGCAGCGGAGGTGCGGAGACGAGGTGCTTCCTCCACGTCCCCGTGTCCGCGAGAGTGGAACCCACTCGTGGGCGCCACAGTCCTCACGACACTCGTAAGTGATTCAGGAGGCTTATACCATGACTTCTGGCTGGCGAACCCGAACTGATGTGTCATCCCGAGAGTTCGGACACCTGGAGATGTCATGTGCTCGGGCCAGTCCACTAGGACTCTGGTGGTGGCCCAAGCGAGGACACAAGGTTCTTGCCAGCGGCCTTTTAGGTACCGCATGGTAACGGAGTCCGCTGGATCGTGGCGCTGGTGTTGAAACCCTCTGGGATCACGGCGATCCGCATGATCCTTGTGAACCATGCTGGAACAGAATCAGCGGGCGGGTCCCTCGAGAATTCAAATTACAATCCATATAACGTTCCGAGAGTCACAATACTGTTGAACATGTATAGGAAGTGAAAAGCACAGAATATTATACCCCCGCGAAGGTTTACGGTTCGAAAACACGTTAATACCTCCTCTCGTCGTACCTAGACCGCCTGTCTCGGTCGTAACGCCTGTCTTCGTACCTATAATCGTCGTATCTCTCCCTGTCGTAGCGATCTCGGTCACGGTCACGATCATCCCAACGGCGGGTGTAACGGGTGTCGTACGGACGAGGATCGTACATCCTATCAGCTACGGTAAGGCCTGAAGAGTTAGTGGTATTAAGCATGAAAGGAAAGGAATAGGCCAATGAAAGGGGCTCACCGGGACCGCGCTCGCGTTCGTGACGCTTGGGGGGACCGTAGTACCTGCCCGGGGTGGGGGTTCTGGCACGTCCTCTCCGGGCCTAATGGAATGTTCGACATTTCATCTATCCCAGAGGAAGGCGAACATACCTTCTCGATGACAAGGACCTTGCCGAAAAAATCTTGCCCATTCAAAGCGGCAACCGCGGCATCAGCCTCTGCTGGACTCTCCATGGTCACGAAACCGAATCCGCGTGATTCGTGAGTGTGGGGGTCGCGCATGACTTGAGCCTTTTGAACCTGTTGTCGTGTTGGTGACGAGACTATACACAAAAGAACGATGCCTTACCCGTCCAATAGCGGCGAAGTGGTTTTCCAGGTCCCTGCTGTCGACACGGTGGCTCAGGCCAGAGACGTGGAGATTGTTACCAGGATTTTGGCCCCCGGGAGAAGCACCACGACTGAGATTCTTGTATGAGTGTGCAGGACGGGGTAACAGGCGCCACACTCACCCGCTTCGTTCCTTATCCCCTCTAACAGGGCTTCTGCTGCGGCTCGAGCGTCGCGGAGCATCTCCACGACCATCGCCATTCCAAGCAGGTTCTTCTGCGCTACCACCATTGGTAACGGCTGCGTCGGAAGGGATACCAATACCACCTTCACTAGTTGGGGCAATGTCGGATTGCCAGGCTGATGTGAGAGGTTGGTTAGGTCGGGTTTACTGAATGTGAGAGTCGTGCAAGGTGAAGGGTGGCGGGAATGGGTGGGAAAGGCTGAAAGCCGAGAGGGGACAAGAATAGAGAAAAGAAGTGGAATAGAGTGCGAATGGCGCAAAGCAGAGAGTTGGTGACAACAAGCTGACAAGGACGACGGTACTCGCAACCTTGACGGTTGGGAGAAGTCGGAGACGCAGAGCGTTCTTTTTGGAGGCGATGGAAAAGTGAACTTTATTCGAACTGCTGCGGCTCTGTGGTGGCGGTGGTGTTTTCACTGTGCCAGGTTGTCGTGTCCACTGGTGGTGTGTGACGCGACTACCTTGTGCGCCCGGTCTTGAGTGTTCAAGGTGGGGCGCGTTGCCGATGCAGACGTGGTCGAGGATGGGTTGACTGAAGACGTACCGTCTTCCATGGTTGGTTACCAAAAGTCGAGGAGGCACTTGTACGTGGTCAAGAGCCAAGACCGTTTTGGGAAGGCGACCGGTGGCGGGGGTGCGATGCGGTTGCTACCCGTCCCTCCCCCGGCTTCTGTATCTTCTTGCATGGAAAAAACGGCGGAAAATTCGATAGAAAATGGAGAATAAATGCAGCATTGTAGACCGTATGTTATTTAGCGAAACCATGAGTAGGAAGTGGGGCAGAACGGACTTCCGATTCACTCCGTGTCCAAATGTGACCGAGAACTGTCCGGTCTTCACCTTCCTTTTCACTTTCTTTTCTCCCTCAAACCACCAACTATGCGTCCTCCCGCCACGCTCGCTGCTCTCCTCCGCGCCAGGCCCGCCGTTCGCAGGGTCGCCCCGGCCTTCGCTCGCCCTTCTTCCTCCGCTCCCCACCAGGAGACTTTTGAGTCCTTCACCGAGCGTTACGTCCAGTTCTTCCAACAGGCCCAGGATTTGTTCGAGCTCCAGCGTGGTCTGAACAACTGCTTCTCCCACGACCTGGTTCCTGCGCCTTCCGTCATTGAGGCTGCTCTCCGCGCTGCCCGTCGCGTCGACGACTACGCGACCGCCGTTCGGGTATTTGAGGGTGTCCGGGAGAAGGTCGAGAACAAGCAGCAATACCAGGCTTATTTGGAAGAGCTTAAGGGCGTCAGGGAAGAACTCGGTACGTCGTCTCAATTTATGGAAAAAAAACCCCAATACCTAACCGGTCGGGTACAGGCATCGATACACGGGAGGAGCTCTATTCATCATAACCTTTCACGCGCCTTCGGACTCGTAAGTAAATCCTTCGCGATACGGTTCCCGCCTGAATGACGCTAGAATTCCTGTAGCCATAGAGCGACCGTTAAAACGAGAAGTGCAGAGTACAGTTTCAGTTAGGCATAATAATACTTTCTACTGGAAATGTATTCTCCGCAATCCCACCGGAAAGAGAGCGACCTCGAGCCTGGGCTTGGTCCGCCCATGATGCATGATTTTTTGAGTTGACTTTGCTCTCTCCACTTTTCACTTCGATCGAGATCATCACTTCACTGCTTCCTCTTTTTCTTCAAACCCCGCTTTTTACGGCCATTACCCTCTCTTTGCTCCAACCTGCTTGAACATGGACTCTGAGGGTGCATCCAACAGTACGCCGCTATTGACAAAGTCCCACGCACATTTACGCACCTACACGCCACCAAATCAGATGAGCGGTTACTTGCCGCAGCCAAGAGTGATAACGAAGAGCTATTGATGGATATCTTCGATGAGCCAGAAGATTCTTTCGATATCAACTACAAAGACGGGTTCGTCCACTGTGTACATCCAGATTTCCGCCCGCTCTCATCGTTTCGACCTTTGAAGGCTCGGCAATACAGGTGCTTAGATCACATCCTCCGAGCTCAAGGTCATCGCAGCTAAACACAGAACCGTTCGCCCACGGCTCGGACTAGCCCTTCACTACGCGTGAGACTCTCGCGCCCAATATCCGATACTTGATCACGCAACTGAGACCCACCCGCTAGGGTCCTGCATGTATCCCTCGATGCTCTGGAACATATCCTCTCTCAAGAGCACTGCGACGTAGACCCAGTCAACAAGCTCGAAAAGGCCACACCGCTGCACCTAGCCGTCGTAACGGAAGATCCGGGTGCCAGAATGTATCTTGTCGAGAGTTTATTGGATGCTGGGGCCGATTATACGTTCGTCCGATCTATTCTCCGCTCTCGACAGTCACCGTGATTACATCTTGTGGTTTGGATACAGGATACGGAATAAGCACGGGCAAACGGCGCATGACCTCGTGAAGCCGGATGATCTGCCTACCTTGGAGCTCTTTAGGCAAGCACAGGCAGAAGCCAGCATAATCAAAGATGACATTGCGTGTACGTCCTGGCCATCATACCCTCAATGCCCTCCCTCACACTATTGCAGATGAAGACGAAGACGATATAGCATCCGATGATTCAGATTGATCTTCGGGTCTCTATCAAATACGATGAATAGAAGTCTATACGCTGCTCATCATGTAGATTACTCCCTGTTCCCCTATCGATTGTGAACTACCATTAATTTGTCAATTCGGAGGACACGAAACAAAACGAAGGAAGAAGCTGGCGGCGAGGATCCGGGATCCTAAGATATCCACTTTCCGATCTGCCAATCTCTAAACGTTTGGGTGTTCTTGATCCAGTCGATCAGCTTGTCTCGAGGGACCTGTGTGCCCTTCTCTTCGCTTTGAACCTTGACCTTCTGCCCATCCTTAAATTCCCATTTCTGTTCTTTGACGGTGACGAGACCTGCGCTAAGTTCGTCACCGCCGAGGATGACGGCGAACGGAACTTCGTCCTTCTCCCCAGCTGCGAATTGGGCTGGCAACTTTGGCTTGTTCTTGAGCGAGAATTCGGTCTGGTGATAAGTACGGCAGTTAGCGCATGGATCATCAAGAGAAATCGTAGGGACTGACATTTATCCCGGCTTCTCTAAGGGCTTGGACGAGTTGTATCCGCTCTTGCAGCAAACTACCCCCAGCGGACATGACATATACCATCGTCCCCTTACTCCTCATCCCCCTCTCAACCCACCTCGGCCAAAGGATGGCAAATATCCGATCCAGGCCCATGCTCACGCCGACGCAAGGGATCGACGGCGTCTTCTTACCCTCCCCAGAAGCGGCAGACAAGAACATGCCCACCAAGTTGTCGTAACGCCCTCCAGCGGCAATGGACCCTACACCAACCTGTGATTCATCGATTTCGTCCTCGCCCTCTTCGTCAACTTTTTTCTTTGGTTTCTTCTTGGGGTCAGGTTTTGGGTCTGTGCCTTCTGAGGTAGACGTGGATGCTAAGGCATCGGCCTGTTTGAAATTGGGAGGGGCAGAGGCTTCGACGATGGCTTCGTAGATGATGCCAGTGTAGTAGTCGAGACCACGAGCCAGAGACATGTCGAATGAGATCTGCGTTATAATCGGTCAACCAGGTAGTGGGTAGATGACTGCAGCATACCTTGTCGAGGACGCCGTATGACCGCAAGAGGGTGAAGAGGGTGGTCATATCTGTGAGACCCTCCTTCGCACTCTTATTCGACGCAAGGGTGGAATCCTGGAGGAGTTGTTCCAACAGTTTCGGTACCTCTGAGAAACATGGGGATCAGGGCCGAAGGGGGAAAACCGGAGAATGGCGTTCACCTTCCAGACCAGCTCCTTTTAGCTTCACGTACTGGCCAATCTTGTCTGCTACGGTGGGGTCGAGACCCTTCTCCTGAGTCATCTCCTTCTTAACCTCTGCCCAAGGTAACTGTGACGCGTGAGCACAATCCCGAGCGCGAGAGACGGGCAGACAATACCTTATCTAGCTTGTCAACAGCTGACGAGATGCTCCGGATCTTTTCTGAAGGAACACCGCACACTTCGAAAATTCCATCGAGAATCTTCCTGTGGTTCAGCTGGTGGGGAAATCTGGGTCAGGTCCTAAAAATGCCGAACCCCAGACGGCACCAACTTTGATTGTGAACTCTCCAACCTCGAGCTTCGTCAGGACTGTTCCCAAAAGGCTGACAATCTCCGCGTCTGAGATCATGGGATCCCATGACCCTGCGAAATCGATGTCCTGTGAGACTCTAAGCCACAGTGGCACACCTCAAAGTATCCGCGATACGCACCGCTTGTGAGAATTCCCTCATACGACCCTTGGACATCACGGGGTTATCCCTCCGGTAGACTTTTCCGACTTGCCAAAGCTTTGCGTTGGTAATGGTAGTACCGGCCATAGCGAGGTAACGCGCCAGCGGAACGGTGTGATCGTACCGTAGAGCGAGTTCCTCTCCTCCTTGGTCCTTCAAGTCGAAGATGAGTTTGGCATCTTCTCCGTACTTTCCCGCGAGGATGTCTTTTCGTTCGAAAACTGGGGTATCGAGACAACTTCCGCCATAGAGATGGAAGACGTCCTTGACGGTCTTTTCTATGTGCTCACGGCAGAACATTTCGGCAGGACCATAGTCTCGCGTGCCCTGGCCAAAGGTCATGTTACATTCAAGGGTGTGGTGACCAACATAAACATACCTTTGCAGTTTTGAGCAGCAACCGCTCCTTCTTCTTGTCCTTACTTCCGGCACCGGCAGCCTGAAGCAAGGCACCGCGAGACTTCTTGAGCTCACCGAGCTTAACACGCGCAGCTTCGAGCTCCGCAGCCTCAGCGGGATCAGCCTTGGCCTTGAGCTGATTGAACAAAGCAGAGTGCTCGGCAATAGCAGAGTCCAGTTCCTGGAGAGTAGCCATTTTCTGAGCAACGGAGGACGTGTGGAACGACGATGAGAGCGAAGGGGAGAGAGGATGACTCGTCGATTGAACGCGGTGACGCCCTGTGCTTTTCGGCTTTGATATGTACAATCGATAAGCAGCTGGCAGGAGTCTAAATCTATGCATCCAAAAATTCGATTCCGCCGCGAACCGATCTTGGGTGCGCTCGTGACTCGCGTTCGTGGGAATCCGTTACTTGATCCGCTACATACATCTCTCTCTGCTTTCAAACTCGCGTCTACCGCAAATTTACGCCTCCATCTCTCTCGAAGAAAATATCTCCTTGTCGTCTCGTCTGAATTTTATTCGTCTGAAAACCACATACCAAGTCAAGGCTCTCTTCCTCTCCTAGATTCTCCACGTCGGGAGCCTGTTACGGTTGTGGAAGAGCGATTGGATTCGATTCCATCCGCCGCTTTTTTTCGGCCTCGTTATGAGGTCGGGTGGATCCCGGATGGTCGTCTCTTCTGTCTCCGTAGAGTTGAACGCGGTCCTCTCTTTAATTTTCTACCGCGTTCGTAGTTCGGGGACGTACATCATTTCCGTACACTCCGATATGTATTCGGTAGACTTGGGTTAAATGGAATGAAATGAAGATCCACGGTCGAGCAGAATGCTCGGAACTATATATGATACATATACACAGATGACTCCCTCCGATACACAAATGGCACACGCGGTCCGTCTAACTAACCCGACAGTCTCACGAATTGGTCGCAGACATCACCTGTTTCCTCATCTCCTCAAACCTAGAGCTCTCCGCCTGGGCACGCTTAATATTCGCCGTGATCTCCGTCTCCCTGGTCTCCAACCTCTGGTCCATTCCAAGGATCATGAGCTTAATCTGCTCGATTTGTGCTATCGTCCCTTCGATGGATTTCCTCTGCTGCTCGGATTGTTGCTGATTCGGAGAGTTCCCGTTTGCGCCGGAGCCACCACCGAGTGGCCGGTCTTTGGAAGGCGCGGAACGGCTGGCTGGTCGAGCTGGGCTGTCTAGGCGTCCAGCGGATAGAGTTGGGATCGCAATGTTGTTCTGTTCAAGAAATTTCCGTTCATCAGACCGTCGCCCTTGGACGAACACTCAAAGGGGAGCAGGGGGAGCAGGGGACTACCTTCCAGTTAGGTCCAGCCAAATCCGTCAACGCCTGCTCCAGATGCTTCACCTGCATCTTCGACCTATAGCAGAGCGAAAGAAACCAAACGGATCAACGACCGGTTAGCATCACACGACCGCCGTTCATAAGCGAACGCCTCACCGCTCGAGATCCCCCATACACCTTTCGTTCTCTCGTTGAGTCCCTTGCAGGAGCAGTTCAAGATTCTTATACTCCCTCTGCAGTTCCTGGACGGCTTCAGCAGATGGTCTTTGGGAGAGCTGGACCTGTAACGTCTGGATCTGCGCGCGCAACTACGATAATGTACAGCTCAGCAACTCCCAGAAATCAAAGAAACCCAAAGGACATGCCTTGTCATTCTCCCGATCTTTCTCCAATAGCTTCTTCCTCAGCCCATCCTCAGGCCGCTCGTCTCCCTCTGTCAAGATACCCAAATCGTCCGTGCCAAGTTGTAAAGACGGTCTTCCGTTAGTGTGATTTCGCACAGACTGGGCGCGTCGCATTGGTATCGGTCGTGGAAGTTAATCGGTGAATGAGTTGTCAGGCGCGTGTTCGTCTCGTGTGGCCTTCGCCGACATGTGGCATCGCGAAGTTCAACCGTTTTCACACGATCTCAACGCTTTTCTGTTTCGAGTCCGAACGGGTAGAGCGAGAATTAAGATCGATTATATCCACCAGCCTGAGTAGCTTAGAAATATATGCACGAATAAAAAGTAATGCGGGGGTTCTTGGAGTCTAGATGAGGGGAGCAGCCCAGAGTAAAAGAGCGATACTGAATATGCTGAAATGCGGCGCCAACTTCAGAGGCGGGGAGGGTATAGGGTGCATCTGGATACTGAAAAGCGATCACAATTTCACAGTCGGACCCTTCTTGGCCCGCTCCTTCAGGGCCTTGGCCTGGTCTCGCATAAACCTTCTCAGAAGCTTCCCACTTGGGTTCTTTGGGATGGTGTCCACGAACTCGACACCCCCTGCGAGGTGCTTGTATGCAACCTTGGCGTCAGAAACATGCTGTTCGAGTGGGGTGTGTCAGTGTTGAAGGAGGCACCATCTGGCATCGGATCTTACCTTGCAAATCGCCTTTTTAACCTCCGCCACTCCTTCTGGGCCAGCTTTGGTGACTTGTTTGGCTTTCGAGCTCGGAACAACGAAAGCCATCGGGACCTCTCCGCTGAACTCATCCGGAACCCCAACCACGCAAACGTCGCTGACGTATGGGTGGTCTAGTAAGTGGCCCTCGAGCTCTGCGGGAGCGACTTGGAACCCGCGGACTTTCATGATCTCCTTAAGCCTATCGACGACGAAGAGATCGTTGTTCTCGTCGATAACGACCTCGTCTCCTGTCCTGATCCACCTGAAATCGCCCGTCAGTCACTGGCATACACATTAGCGTGGTGGAGACATACCCATTAACAAAAGTCTCTTTCGTACTTGATAACGAGAGTCAGCGAACAGCGGAGAGTACCATCAACGGCAGACTTACGCTTGTTCGTTATTGCTGTAACACAGCGCGGTTGCGGGGGTCCTTACGATAAGTTCTCCCTGCTCCCCGTGCCTACCAAATGACCCATCCGCTTTGATGATTCTAGCCACAATCCCAGGCAAGATCTGACCGGCGGACCCCAAGGTACCAATCCTCTTATCGGTAGGTCCCATGGTGATAGCACAACAGGTTTCTGTCAGACCATAGGCCTGGAAAATAGAAACCTCCGGCAGGACGTTCACAAGCTGCCTCGTTAACTCCCCTGACAATGGGGCAGCGCCGATCATGATGTTGCGGATACTCGAGAGGTCAAACTGCTTGACTGCGGGGTGCTAGGAGCAGAGGTCATGATGATGAAAGGACAACGTCTTTTCCTATACTCACCTTGCAAATCATCACAACCATGGGGGGTACGAGGCTAGAACGAGCATGAGTGTGCAGAACACATGTACCGTTAAAACACAGCTTACAAGAGGTTGTTGATGCGATAACGTGAGATGTTCTGCAACATCACTGTGAATTGGAACTTTTGCGTGATAACGATTGTGCACTGGGGTGATCGTCGTTAAAGGTGTGGCATCGGGGAGGTGAGCCAGAAATACACACCCCAGCAAACAGCTGGAAATGAAGCTAAAACTCGCGTCAGCAACGAGGTTCTGTGCGTTTCAATCCAATCATCCTCACGTTAATGAGTATCCCATAGATGTCTTGGGAAGTGGGGTTCAATATCAGCAATCGAGTTGGATATGGGCGTCGGAGAGCACGCACGATATAACGGGACAACTGATGGAAATGTCAATCGTCATCGACCACACAGAACGAGGATGTGCGTACCTAAGAGGGACACATCGCCCGGCCGGAACCTCTGCTCCGAGCGCGGAACGGAAGAATCGTTTACCCGGGACGTGGCGGCCATCTGAAGCGTGTTGGCAATCAGAGCGTAATGGGCAATCGCGACGGCCTATCGGAATGAACCAACGTTAGCGTAAGTCTCGTAAGTATTACGATATCTACCTTCGGCCGGCCAGTGGTACCCGAAGAGAAGATCAGGAACTGGACAATATATCAGCCGAGATCGGAAAGAGCGCAGCGAAAACTCTGGGTACCGCGACTTTGGTTTTACCCTCGCCATTCCCAAGCTTCTTCTCCGCAAAGTGCGGCGGGAGCTTTGCCCCTTCGTTAACCAACTGCTCGATCGCCAGGAGAGGCCTGTCGACGGCACCGCTGGGTTGTGCAGCGTCAATCAGAACAATCCTGTCGGCGGGTATGCCAGAAACCTTGGCAGCCTCCGAGGCAACCTTGAACACAGACGAATGAACGAAAAGCAAGTTCGCTTTCGTCGTCTTCAGCTGGTATACCAATTCGTCTACAGAGAACGAAGGGTTCGCCGGCCTGGAAGGCGTTAGAAATCCTAAACATGTGGTCATGTGATCAAAAACACGTACGAGATGATTGCCCCGAGCCTGTGAGCAGCCCAGATGGTAATAGCGTAATCGACGTGGTTCGGGCTGAACACCGCAACTACTCAGCAGTATTTCAGAATGAAAAAACCCTCTCAGTGAGCGGAGAATACCCACCAACGTCATCGTCACCGATATTCCAGCGAGACTTGACCGCGTTTGCAAGAGCGTCAACGCGGACTTGAACCTAGACGCCCAGACTCAGTGGAAAGCTTAACGGAACACAGCAAATTTGTGACGCACCTCAGCGTGTGTAAACCCGCGTCCGGTGTCATCATCCACGATCCACTTCCTTCCGTCCTTCCCCAGCCCTACGTCCGACCTAGGGTTCGGAGAGGGGGAGGAAGAAGAGGAAATTAATGGAGGGTGGCAAGAAGGTCTATTTGGGTGGTAGCTGTCCAGGAAGAACTGAACGACCGTGACATCGTCCGGGATGTAGGGCAACGGTCCATGTTGAGAGTGGAACTCGAAAACATCTTTTGAGGTGGAGGTGATCTCTGCGACTCCAGACATTATGGGTGGGTTAGGGGCAAGGAAAGAGAGTGTGTGTGAAGGGGAGGAGGAAGACGTTACACGCGTTCGGGTTTATAACTCAATGTCCGTTCAGAGAGAAAGGTATCCATGACTTCCCTACACTGCGCAGAATAGAGAGATGATACATGACACAATTCGCAGATCCATCAAACCGAAAATAAAAATTCAGAGAAGGGTTTGACTTTTCTTTTTTCTCACGCTTTCATGATCACGCTAAGTTTGACTCAGAATCCCGTCTCTTTCATACACCAAGAGCGTATAAAGCAAGTATATCATGGCTACGACGCCCTACAGGGTACTGTAACCTAGACACCGAAAACGAGATAGCAGCAGAAGGGAGAATGCAGATGCGGGTAGGGATGCGGAAGGTAGAGAGGGTAGGTGACAGGGAATAGATGCAAGCAAATCAACAGCGACATTGACATTACAAACGACACGAGGGGATTCAGTGATACAAGTCACCGAACAACGATCTTAACGTTGTTGTTCGTCCAACAAGTCTGCACATGAGAGAGGTGTGACGCGGGGACCAGTCTACGAAGAGAACCTGAGCAAGCTCAAATACCCTCCCATTGACTGAAACGTCTCCTCGATCTCGGCAGGAATCTGTTCCTCAACCACTGAGAAAGAACCACACAAAAACGCTTCCCTAGGAAGCGGCCACAATAAAGATCGTCTGCGCTATCAGCCGGTTGGACGCCACCCCATCAACTCAACAGATCCAACGAGCCACCGACCGAGTACCACTGTGCGATCATCCGGAACTAGCCCGGGCGGACGCGGGGTAACGATGGAGGTCGTAGAGGAGGAGGATGAAAAGCAACGAACAGAGGCAGGTAAGCAGGGGAAGGAAAGGTTCAAGCAAGGCTAAGCTCGCTCTAGTGGGAGTGGGGCTAGTGGGAAGATCAGAAACTTGAGGAGCCCGTCGATACCGCACGCGGAAGCCGGGTCGTTTGTGTCGTGAATATTGCTTGAGCCATATGCAATACGAGGCCGGCGTGTGAAGAGGGAAGAGAGAGGGTGGAGTGAAAAGCGTTGATCAGGCGCTCCAACTCCGGGAGCATATGGCGTTATGGAACGTAATCCGTCTGGAGGGCCACTGGTACACATAATCTGGGGGGAAGCTGTCGATGTGTTGACACGCGACGAGAGAGGTGGTGAGACCGACAAACAAGCGGTCGTCGCCGTATTCCCGTACGCGGAGGGGAGGGGATCGCAAGGAGTGAGACATCGTGATCGACGTGAATGAATGGCGTAGATCGAGTGCAAGCAGCGAGGCACAGCTAGGTGCCTCAAGCAGCTCTTACAAGATCGAGTGGGATGTCGATTAGATAGTCCCAGCGTCAACCCGCTTGATTCCGACTCGAGATCCCAGATATTGGGTGAACTTCGACCTGCGCAGGCGCAGGGAAGAAGAGTCAGGGGTGATCAATCACCCGAGGCAGGGGGGAACCGTGGCGTCGAAAAGGTGTTCGACCTAGCCAATATAGACGGAGGTGCCGGCGTTCGTAATAGTCGTGATAACATGGGAGACGTGAGAGAGATGAATGGGGCGGTGTGGGGATGAGCGGGGGCGGAAAAGGGGTGATGATGAATAAAGTAATAAAGTTATCGTCCAAGGTCCGTGGTGGTCGGGAGTGAAATAGCATCGCCTGCAGGCCGGGCAGGGGTTATCGTCCAGGATTAATCGTTACACGTTAGCTTAAGGCATGACTGCGACCGTAAGAGTCGCCCGTTTTTTACAAGATCGCGGGGGGGACCAGAGAGCAATCAGAACACCGTCGAGTGGTGGGAGACAGCAGCAACGGCGGCGGCGGCGACAGCCTGGCGCTGTTCAGCGGTACCGAGCATGAGGGCCTCGTTAACTCTGCAAAACCAATTCATCATTACAAACGAGTCTGAAACTGAGACTAGAGGAGCGCTTACTGTCGGAGGCGTTGGGTTTCAGCTTCAGCTTGCTGGAGCCTCATGGAGAGTTGACCCTGGGTCATCTCGAGGTACTTGATGTGAGTGGTAGCGCGGTCGAGAAGAGAAACCTTGCTGGACTTCTGGTTGGACACGGGAAGGGAGTCCTTGAGACGACGATAACCCTCTCGGAGTTCGTCGCGCCTTCGCTGCTCCGACTCGATACGCTGACGGCGGATCTCCTCCCTGCGCCTCGAAGGACCGGTTTCGTGGGATGGGGGAGTGATTGGCTGGAAATCGTCGTCATCGTCAGAATCGGAAGACTTGGACTTCTTCTTGGTACGATCCCTGGTCACACGAGAGGGCGGCTGGGAGATGGGGTTGTATCGGAGGCTGCGGGAGACGGGCGGGGAGGGGGAGCGAACGGGTCCTCGGCTGCGCCTTCCGGATTGCATGCTGTCCGAAGACAACTCACCAGGGCTAAGGTTGGCGAGAGCGGCGGGGTACACACCACTTGAGGGAGTGTAGGGACGAGAGGGGGTAGCAACGTAAGATCCGCCAGAAGTGTAAGACGGGTAGTCAGCCATGGGCATCGAGCCCAAGCGGGGAGAGGGAACGTAAGTGGCGACTAAGGGAGCGGAAACAGATCATGGTTAGCAGCAAGAACGGAGATGGGACCGGAAGCAAAAAAAGAAACTCACGACCAATGGAGCCGATCGCGGAGGGGGAGTTGGGGAAACCCATATACTCAAGCCCGGAGTAGGAGTCGTAAGTGTAAACGCTGGATGGATCCATCAATTCTGGGGTCTTGCGGTTTTCGAAGGTGAGATGCTCGAGGGGGGCCTCCATTGTAGATTGCAGGTGAGGGATTGGAGTTATGAAGGCGGGAGGGTGAGGGTGGAGGAAAGAATCGATGGTTGTCGTGACGATGCGTGGACGAGGGACAATAAAAAGAAAAGAAAAAGAAAAGAAAAGGAGGAGGAGGAGAGGGAGGAGGAGGAGGAGGAGGAGGAGGAGGAAGGGACCGCTAGAGAAGAGATTGGGTGGGTCAAGGGGAAGGTTATATATACCGAGTGGTAGTTTCCGAGACGGAAGAAAAAGCGATGCCGACAGACTACTAATCTGGTGGTGGCTGGGGTCTGAACTGGAGGGAATGAACTGGTTCAGAGACTTTCCTCCTTCCGGTACAATTTATAAAATTCGCTCCTGCCTCGAGTTTGTGAAACTCTCAAGGGCTATGGGCCGAACAGTAATCTCCGTCCGCCAGAGATCGTCCCCTTTCACTCTCGCTTGGGCCTGCTCTCTTTCTTCTTGGAAGCAAATGGGTCGTCAATGTTACCAGCAGGTAGCAAAAAAAGAACGTAAGTACGGGTCGTAAATCGGTCGTTACATGATAGGTCGTCAATGTGTAAAGAACAAGGGAATATAAAAAAGCGAAAGCGGACAAGGGCGCAAAAAAAGACAGGTCGAACGAAAGTGTCCAAAACGAGCACCGTATAAACAATCACAAGGTCCACCGGTGAGAACGAATGTCGAGCGCTTCGATACCACCACACCGACAAATCGTCCGCGCCAATCACGCATCGTAATACGCTGAATCGCACAAAAAGGCTCGTCAGCGGGGGTGGTCCGTACGTACCAAATACCCATTGATCCGAAAACTCGCGTACGAAGCGAGTATCGGTCGAACGGGGGAGCATCAAAGCACAAGCAGTTAGCCAAATTTACTCACAAAACTGGGGGGCTTTCACGAGATCGTAGCGCTCCAACCGCCTCTGGTACCTCCAGGTCAGGAAGAACATGTACATCTGGAACAGGGAAAGGCGGCGGCGAGTCGGCCCAACAAGGATCAATCAGAATCGAGGGCACGTCCTGCATAGCCCATGATCCGAGGGACTACGCACCTGGAAGACTAGATCGACCAACAGCGAGATAATAAAGGCCGCGTTAAGACTGTTGAAGCCGGCCGAGCAGAACCCGACGGGGAAAGAAGTTTTTGCAGCGTATTCGGCGTTTGAGGTCCATATTTGACCGCCGTGGTTGCATTCCCAAATGATCTTGTCCTTTCTGTCATGCGTGGAAGCCAAGTACGTGAGTACAACATAATCCGTATATGGTTTGGGCGACGAACCCCCTTTGCAATTGTACAATCATCAGAGTAGCGCGAACTGCGCAGATTATAATGACAAACGTCCAGAGGAATTTGCAAACGCGGACCCAGAGGTACGACCGCTAGGTTCATGGAAGGAAAGTCAGCATTTGCACCGATCCCCATGCTCCCGTCGGCCAGACACCCACATTCGAAAATGCAATGGCGTTGACCAACGCCAAGACAGCGACAGCCATTCCGATACCTCCGTAAATGTACCATTCTGGGAAGAAGAAGAAAAAGTATTGCCCCTCGATAAGCAGGAAGAGAGATCCCGCTAAACTGTATATCTGTGATTTTGAAGCGGGTGAGCGAGAAGGAACGGATGGACGGGACGACTCCACAAACAAAGATCACGATTGCCCAGGCAAGAGCTCCACCGCGCTTTAGTCAAAGAATCAGTCTCGGACGGTAACCGGGGGACATCTGGAACTACGGACGAGAGGCAGTAGAAGCAGGCAGTTATCACACCTGGACGCCAATCATTCACGCAAAGTCACTAAAAGCGAGAGAAAGACGAGTTTGGAGGATTGCCGCACCACATGATTTATTACGGTAGGGGGTACAGACGGAAAAGAATGTGGGATCGGTGGTCGATGGTTAGACGGTAGACGGTTGTTCGGGAGGATACCGGAGATTACGGGGGAGAAGTGATTGTCGAGGGACCAGGCAAAAGACAGGCGGGAACGAGAGGCTGTCCGTTTGCCAGACGACGGACCAAAGGGCCTACGAGCGGGGGACGAAACCGAGGGACAGAGGGTTTGCAGGTCGTGTACGTCGTCGCACGTTTCTTGGGTAGCAAGGCGTGATGTGACTAGGGCTGTCACTCAGGATGTCCTCCCTCGAAGGTGACAAGGTCTGACAATCATCTGGAGGATCTCACTCTCTCAGGTTTCGAGGTACAGAAGCGAAGGTAATTGTCAGGTGAATGATTGTAGAAACGGTCTAACGGTTATGGTTTCGAGAAAACGCAGCCCCGAGGCCAGTGTGCTGCTTGATTTTTCAAAGTTCCCTCCCCATAAGCTGCGAGACGGCCTATATCGTCATCGTAAGCGCCGTCAGGGCGAGGGTCGAACCGGTTCGGTATCAGTCGCCGCCCTGGTCTTTGTTTTTTTTTTTTTTACCTCTGGAGATGCCGATCCCGGTCCTTCCGACCACAGGAACGTTAACTTGGTCGGTAGCCTATACCTTCCTCCCATCCACACGAGATTCTGATGCTTGCCCCCCGACGGGGGATATGAGACAGCTTTGATCAACCGCGTTATGCCCAAACGTGTGTCGTGTCGATTACAATCCTCTGGTCCCCCACTTCTTTCTTCTTTTCCTTATCGCACTCTCGCTTGAACAGATATCGATATGAACGCGAGAATGCGGTGGGGACGGCGATTAGAGAGGTATGTAATTATCTGAACATTTTGCCCGCCACTGTCACCTCGGAAGAACCGGCGGTGCGTTACCCCGTACACCCTCAGGGCACGAGGCAGACATTTTGCCGGTCCAAGTTAGCAGGTAGTGCTCCGGTCCCTGAAATCTGGTCACCGGTGGCTTTCTTTCTCACTTCTCTTCCATCGTCTCCATCGCTTATCAAAGAGCGGTCGGCATATGATCATGCTCAGATTTCTGCCAGTGCTTACTCCCAAATAGCCATCTTGATCCCGGTCCACCAATCCCGGACCTCAAAAATTAACATTGACGTTTGACGTGTTTTTCCACATCGAACGCCTCTGAGGACGCTCGTCCATTGCATCTCCTATCTCACACACTCAATTCACTGCTCTCGGGAATACTTTATCCTGCTATCCCCTTGCCCAGTAGTCCCCTCCGTTTCGTAAGGTGATAGGCGCGGATCGTGGTGTGTACGCAATTTTGTGTCAGAATGGTCGTTCCTCCCCAGGGGTACCTCCTTGCCCTCTCTGACGCCTCGTCGTGACAGCGCCCGAGATCCTTCCCCACGATTGAGTGGAATGCGCCCCGCCCTTCCGAAATCACTCCATGGAGGTTTCGTTCCGAGCGTCATGTGCAGAGCCACATGAACGACGGCGAGTCCATCTTGAGAGGCGACCAGACGACCCTCCGATGTCTAAATTTTTCGAGGTGCTTCATATGGGTGGGACGCCGGAGTGCTGGGTACACATTATCATATATTATTCTCTCATCTGCTAATTCCCGTCGGAGAATGCCTCAAACTCCAGTAATCGCCTTCAAATAGTCTGCCTCGAGGTTTTCATTTCCCCTCGAGGCCCAGTCCCCTAGCCGATCAGCCTCTTGAATCAGATCGTATTCACCAATGTCCGGACCTTTGGGTTTTTCGGCTTGGATGTTCTTCTCTCGCTCAGCTGATATCCTCGTACCAATCTCTCGCTTCGGCGCACAAAAAAACTGTATACCCCCTCTTGCCAGTCACTCGAACTCCTCTGGCTTCCTTCCGGACCTTACTCTATTCCATTTTGTCTTTGCACCCGACTTCCAGAGCTTCCGATCTCTCTCGGCCCCTGACCGACGAGACCTACGAACCAGAACGTCCAATCTTCGGGATCAGATTTGGGCATCGATACCGCTCCTCCCTGGCTCCTCGGTCACTATGATCTCGACAATGATATCAGGCGATCAAGGAACGCCGCTGGAAATGAAAAGAGCCACCGCCTGCCCGGCAGTGCTTTTCCACCCGGAAGGTTATCCGGGAAGCCCTCCCCCTTTCATTTCCACCCGGACAGCTCCCAAGTGGAGGATGCTCCTTGGACGTCTCGTCGGTTTATTGATTTATCAGTTCGGAGCGGCGGCCTTTACCTACCCTCTCCCTCTTTTCCTCTCGCTCACGCCAAGATCCCCTCTTCTGCGGATGATTATCCGGTGCCTTTTCGAAACGGAGGACCCTTAAATCAGGGTACCCGTCCGCAGATTGCGATACTCGCTCTCTGATCCTCTTTTCTCTCCCCCGGATAACACGCATGGTGGAGATTATATGACGCTTCTCAACAATCACCGGTCTCATCGATGGACGTTTCTGATAACCCGGCGGGAATCCCCCACCTTTGTCGACCCATCAGTATGACGAGGGTACAAGCCAGGTAACCGACCTGCCAAGTCATCGAAGAGTGCACATCGCTGACCGCATATTCCCGGGTTCGCATTTTTTCATACTTGGCCGCCCCCCCTCCTTTTCCACTATCTTCCTTCCAACCCCAGAGATCCCAAGACGTCACCTATTAGGGATGGCTCGAGGGAGGGAAGGGGGGAATAGCCGACATGACTCCGTCCGGGGTAGGTTGGTGGGTAGTCAGCATCTGATCAAACGATGGAACATGTTCTAAACGTCTTCGGAGGGGGA